>Ga0172367_10005452_pt1 | contig 15366 bp, 19 predicted proteins | sample Lak10m_FD_114542 | JGI IMG/M metagenome (GOLD analysis project Ga0172367, IMG submission 114542) | Freshwater microbial communities from Kabuno Bay, South-Kivu, Congo - kab_022012_10m | ecosystem: Environmental > Aquatic > Freshwater > Lake | place: Democratic Republic of the Congo: South-Kivu... | reverse complement strand
GAAGAATTACAGTTTGAACATTTCGCCTATTGCAGATTTATCAAGGGGAATTGATCGCAATGATTCTACCGGGAGAAGGTTATTTCAAAATACCAGAGGAGTTTATATTGAAGGTGATCTCACTGAAAAATTTTCATTCTCAACATCAATTTTTGAGAATCAGGCGCGCTTCTCATCTTATGAAACAGCCTACTACAGCGCTTTAGGCGAACTTTACCCAAACCAGTCAAGTGGCACGTATTCCATGCAAAATGCCGTGATTCCAGGAGCTGCACGTACCAAACCCTTTAAAGAAGACGGTTTTGATTATGCCTTTGCCACTGGGAACATTAACTATCGTCCGGTAAAGTCAGTGATCCTTTCTGCGGGAAATACCAGTCATTTTATTGGCGATGGTTACCGTTCATTATTGTTGTCTGATAATTCTGTGCCTGCTCCCTTTTTCCGGGCAATCTTCAAAATTTCAGATAAACTTGAGTTCAATTATTTACGCATGCGCTTATTTAATCTGATCCGCAGACCAGTAAGTACAACTGTTGAATCGTATTATGAATCTAAAGATTTTTCAGTCAATTATCTGACCTACCGCCCCATCCGAAATTTGTCTTTGAGCTTATTTGAAGGGGCCATTTGGTCACGTGGCGATTCAATCGTTTCTCGTCATGTGAATCCCATGTATTATTCTCCGATTCCAGGTACTGCTTTGGCCATACTCTCAAGTTCGCAATTGAATTATTTACTAGGCCTTAATGTGTCTTATCTCTTGAAAGACAAAGATCGTGCATATGGACAGTTAGCTTATAGTAACGGAAACTTCAAGTCTCCTGCAGTTCAATTAGGTATCAGACTGTACGGTCTTTTGAACCAGCGTGATCTGATGTTGCAATTGGAATACAATCATGTTCCAAAGGGAATGTATCAAAGCGGTACGCCAAGATTAAATTATTCGCACTATAACTTGCCATTAGCTTCTTCACGCGGAAGCGGCTACGAGGAATTCATTTTGCGCCTCAATTATGAATGGAAAAGATTCTATGTCAATGAAAAAGTAGTGTTCTACCAATTCCAAAATTACACTCCGGGAAATTGGCTTCCAATTTATCAGACAAACTCGCCTGTTACAGGTAGTATTTCAATGAATCAGTTAGAAGCTGGGTATCGGTTCAACCGTAAAATGAATCTTTGTCTTTTTGGTAGCTGGCAGATCAGAAATGAAAAAAGCATCAATTGGCCGGTAACCAATCTATTGTTTATCGGTTTTCGAACCGGTATTGTGAACCATTACAATGATTTTTAAATGCGGGTATTTGTTTTCCTTTGTGTCGTCTTTCAAGTAGCTGTTCTTTATGCCCAAAGTAAAACAGGGTTTGTTGGGGAGGAGATGCCACTGGATTCGGTATATGCTCCTGCATTAACGGAACATACATCGCTACAACCTGTTCTTCGTTCTTCAGTGAAGTATAGCCTGTTAAAACGAGATTCCAGCGAACGAAAATTCGGTATTCAGGGAATTTGTGATGCAGGTTTTTTTGGTGGAAACGGACAAACGTATCGCGCAGGCGGAGGATTTTTGGCTGAATTTGCACCAAATCAAAAATGGTACGCACGGATTGCGGGCGTGGAAGGCATTGCGAATGGAACAGGGAATTTAATACCGAAAGCCTACTTGACGGATCAGCAGAAAAACTACACCTTGTACACGGACATTCGCAGCCGAGTGTCCTTTTCGCCCAACGAGATCTTCAACTTTCAAGCTGGCGTAGACAAAAATTTTATCGGAGAGGGGTCCCGTTCTCTCTTTTTGAGTGACTACGGAAATGCCTACCCGTTCGGCATGATACGCACGAAATTCTGGCGGCTTGAATATAGCATGATCTATCAGTTCTACAGGGAACAAACGACGTCAGGATGGCTAAATAAAAACGGCGCCACGCATTACATCAGTTTCAATGCTACCAAGTGGTTGAATTTTGGCGTTTTCGAGACTGTGATATTCCTTCCTAAAGACACTATGCTCAACAGAGGATACGATGCTGAGTATCTCAACCCGGTGGTATTCTACCGCCCACAAGAATATTCCATGGGGTCGTCTGACAACGTTCTAATAGGCGCGAGTTTTTCTGCACGATATAAAGCACATATGTTGTACGGCCAATTTATTCTGGATGAATTCTTTTTGGCTGAAATCAAGGCGAAAAGTGGTTGGTGGGCAAATAAATACGGTGGTCAAATTGGAGTTAAAGGGAGAATTCAAAAGCACGGTATTCCATTGTTCTATAGAATTGAATACAATGCTCTTCGGCCATACACCTATGCGCACTTGAATTCCGGTCAGAATTATGGGAATTTAGGTTCTGTTCTCGCGCATCCGCTGGGTTCAAATTTTATGGAGATACTGGGAGAACTCAAGGCTCAAAAAGGAAAATGGAATCTTAAAGTTTTTGCATCCTACTTTTTACAAGGTCTGGATAAGGATGGATACAGTTATGGTGGAAATATTTACCAGCCTTACACTAATCGCCCATATGATTACGGTCATTTTATTGGCCAGGGGAAAGGAAATAATGGTGTTCGAACCTTGATTCAAATTGGCTACTGTCTTCATCGACCTACAAATTTGAATATTTTTGTAGAAAACCAATTGCGTTATGATAGTGCATTTGACAAGTACACCTATATCGGTGCTCTTGGAATCCGAAGTCAGCTTTGGAATGATTACCGGAATTATTAAAAAAGAAAGCCCCGCCGAAGCGGGCCATTCTCAACTGCATATCGATTTGTAGGTTAGGTTAAGCTTTAATGAAGGCCTATGATCTGCTGAAGCTCCACTTCCGTCACATTTCGTTTTTGTCCTTCGCGGTTAAGGTAGGTCCTGTTGACCAAGCGTCCATGAATGGCTACTTTCTTGCCTTTTTCTCCGTAGGATTCAATGAATTTAGCCATGTCTCCCCAAGCAAAAATGCGGTGCCATTCTGTACTTTGTTTGTTCTTGCCATTGTTGGCCCGGTAAGATTTATCAGTAGCAAGACTGAAGCGAGCGATCTTCTTTCCATTTTCAAAATTGGTGACTTCGGCATTCGTGCCAATGTTGCCGATCAGCGTGATGTGGTTGCGTAGTGTTGTCATAGTTTCTGGATTTAGTTTTTCGTATTAGATGTTTTTTCAATGTATCGGATTAGACCGGAGATGATTTTGTATACTTCCATGGTTTGTGCATAGAGTTCTTCGGAACGTGACTTGGCGATGTATTCCAATTGTCCGGAAAGAATGAGTTGTGTCGACAAGCGAGCTGATGCCCCTTTGGCGTCTTCAAGATCTGCAATCCGGTTGACAGTTGTTTTTTTACTAATGCCTTCAGCGATCTTTGATACGATGCGCAGAGCTGATTCTTTCATGTACTCAAACATCACCGGATCAACGTCATTTATGGTTTTAAAAACTTCCAGGGTCAACTGATTGCTTTTCTTCCAGGCTATCAGATCTTCATGTTCGTAAGTGCGTTTTGTCAGTTTCATACTTAAAGGATTACGAGGTCGTTAATTTCTACTTCTGTGACAAACTTGCGCTCGCCTCTTGCCTGGTAAAATCGCGTTACCAGCTTTCCCTCGACGGCAAGGTCCATTCCTTCTTTTCCAAGTTCTTCAAGGACTTGCACCCACTTCCCCCAAGCCATCAATCGATGCCAGTGTGTTTTGTTTTTGGTCTTGCCGCTCGCATCCAGGTATTGTTCTTTTGTGGACATAGTAAATTGAGCGATCTTTCTTCCATTTGGTAATTCAACTACTTTCGGTGCTGAACTAACTCTTCCTATTAAATTGACGTGATTCATTGGATGTGTTTTTAAAGAGGGGACCGGTTACCCGGCCCCCGTGTTTAGGTTAGGTTGTTATTTGTTGGTTGTAGGTTCTGGTTTTGGAGAAAGCAATAGAAATTCAGTTGCTTCAACGATAGTTCCGTGCCGCTTTTCGCCGGACTTTGTCTCATACGACTGATGCACCAATTTACCCTCGAGTATGATCTCCTGGCCTTTATTCAGCGCCTTCTTAACGCGCTCTGCGATCTTGCCCCAGGCATTTACCACATGCCATTGGGTGTTTTCCTGCCAATTGCCGTCTTTGTCTTTGTAACTTTCGTTCGTGGCGATAGTGAATCGGGCCAATGTGCGACCAGTTTCAAAGGTTGTTACTTCGGGTTGTGCTCCCAGTCTTCCGATCAAACTTACTTTGTTGCGTAAGGTGTTCATGTTTGAAATAATTAAAAGTTTGATAAAATTGATCTTGTCTCACTGTCAGTAGTTGTTCACTGAATTCGACTCTGCAAAATTCCTTCTGCTTCAAAATTATATTCGACTATTAATTGTTTTCATTCGACTATTTTTCGGTTGTACTCGTTTATATTCATTTATAACATTGAATATACTGATGTATTTATGTTTTACAAAAACACTTTTATTTAACCAAAAAAAGAATTGACAGATGTAAAATTGGTGTTAAAACCAAAATGTTAACGCTGCGGTGAAGAGATTTAGTTGTTTCGTGTCAGCGCCAAGTGTTGTTTTATAAAGGTTATCATGAACACTTTGTAATCGCCGGTATTCCACACGTAAAAGCATCGATTTTAACAGATGGTAACCATAGCCGGCAGAATAGGCTAAACACTCAATTCCGGTTTCCGGGATCTGTGGCGCAACCACGACATTTTCCGGATCATAGAAGTATTCCAGGCGAGCGCTTACTGCACCATATTTCTTTGTTGAATAACGTACGGCCGTATTCGCCTGCCACCAAAAGCTATTTCCTTGACTGTTATTCCTTTGAATTCCGGCATAAACGCATGACGCCACTGAAATTTTTTCTGAAAATCCATGGGTCCAGAATACATCTGAAAAATAACGCATTCCGCAATTGGATTGACCCGAAACACCCTCTTGTCCGACATAAGTGTTCCAATTCACCAAGTCACGATCATTAGGCTTATATTCTACTTGCGTTCCAAGCGATTTTTTTCCATTGATGTCATGAATCTGCTGCCAGCCATATAACAAGAACAGAGCAGTCTTCCAACGATCATTTATCTGCCAGGAAGCTCGTGAGCCGGCAAGGTAATAAGGCACATATTCTGCGGCCAGTGTACGCGTCAATGTCAGGTGCTCCTGGCTATATGGATTTTCATTCGTGTAAGGTGATCCCAGAACTCCGGCGTCCAACCAGATATTTTTCGTTTTAGAAAGCTTAAATCCAGCATTTGCCTCAAGAAGATTTTTGAATATCCCTTTCTCCGATGCACTGTTCTGATCCATAAATGTCCCTAAAGCGGGAACTGCATGAAACCGATACCGCTTCTTTTCAAATTTCAAATCAGCATAGATCAAGTTCTGTTGCAGTTCACGGTTGTGTGCAAAAGACACAAAAAAAGGCAGCGCGGAAGCCTTTGTATCATCCGTATTCGCTGCATAATACCAATCAAAACTCATATGAAACTGAAATGCTTTTGCAGGCACAGTATCCTTAACTAGAGAATCTTTCTCCTGCGCTGAAGCCAAGTTCACCAGAAAAATCAGAACGGAAAATAAGCATACTTTCATTCCAGAAAAGCTTTAACCAATTTCAGAAAAGAACGGTGATCATCCATCTGTGGCGCATGACCGCATTTCAGGATCACTTCAAAACGTGCACCGGTAGATTCGGCAAAAAACTTTCCTTCTGCCAACGGAAACAGTTCGTCTTTTTCTCCCCAGAGCACCATCATCTTAAACTTTCTAAAAAAAGAGGGGTCATTAAATCGCTGCTGTTCCAAGGGAAGCGACTGCATCAAACCTCGCAATTCAATATGGTGTTTCGAAAAATAGCGGTCATAGAGTTGAGCCGCAACTTTCCGTGGTATTTTGGGATCAGAATAGGTGGATAGATTTATTAAGCGCTGTAACAATTCGGGTTTATCAAACACAAATAACTCGTCAATCGTCTGCACCTGATAAGCTGTACGAACTTTATCCAATTCCTCCTGGTGGAATGTTGTTCCCGGCGAATTAGCGATGAGCAATTTCGTTGCTTTTATTTTTCCTGATACAGCAAGATCCAGCGCCAAAAAACCACCATAACTTTGTCCGGCTATTGCAACTGAATCGATATGGAGTGAGGTGCAAAGGGCTTCAATGGCTTTTCGCTGTGAAGCGAGATTTGGAGCAAGTATCGCCTCACTCTCACCAAACCAAAGCAGATCCGGAGCAATGACTGTATGCGTTTTAGATAAGGCGATCAACTCCTTTCTCCACGTAAGCATCGCATCACCGCCAAACCCATGAAGAAAAAGAATGGCTGGACCACTGCCTCCTTTCCAGTAATGGACATTCAAGGAATCTGTTCGGAAATCATGCGCAAAAATACCTTTTCGATTGAGCTGTTTTTCCAATCGACGGGTTCCCTTATCGAGAACTCTGCAGCCGAAAAGGAAGGTTAACGCAGAAAGAAAAACAAACAGACTTCGCATGCTGAAATTTGAGTTTAAAGATACGTTAACCAGCATTATAATGAACTCTTCATCTTTTCCAGCTTATCATTTTGAATTGCTCCTTTCGCCTCTTTGTGCAGGGATACACTTATTTTTAGTACCTTTACACAAATGGTTGCATCAGCAACTCGGTTTCAATAATCTTCCTTCCGGAAAATCATGCGATCTTGTTCATCACCCATTTCAAGCAGCCATGAGGGCTATTTTTATCAAATTAATTCAATAAATGGGAAGATCTCAAGAAACATTCAGTAAAAAAGACAAGGAAAAGAACAAGATCAAAAAACGTCAGGATAAACTGCTCAAGAAAGAAGAGCGAAAAGCCAATTCCAAAGGCGGTGGATTAGAAAACATGATGGCTTATCTGGATGAAAACGGCAATATCACTGATACGCCTATGGATCCTAAAGCAAAAATAACGGTGGATGCAGAATCCATCGATTTCAATGTTCCAAAACGCACGGATGAACCGGAAGAAACTGTGCGAAAAGGAAAAGTAACGCATTTTAATGAATCGAAAGGTTATGGGTTCATCAAAGACCTCGAAACCCAGGAATCTGTTTTTGTGCATATCAATGGTGTTTCAGGAACAATCGCTGAAAACGATATGGTGACCTTCGAAAAAATGCGCGGACAAAAAGGCTGGAATGCCGTGAATGTGAAATTGGCTAAGTAACACTTACGTTCAGTCTATCCGCAGCACATTTATTTAGCGCACTGGCTATCTTTGTACCTATGTTTACAGGAATCATTGAACAACTCGGAATAGTAAAATCCATTCGCCGAGAGGCATCGAATGTGCATTTTACCATCGAATCACCCTTTACCAGCGAACTCAAGATCGATCAAAGTGTAGCGCACAATGGTTGCTGCTTAACTGTGGTAGCGATTCAGGGTAACGACTACACCGTGACGGCAATTCAGGAGACCCTCGATAAAACCAATTTGAGTTCATGGCGTGAAGGCACCAAAGTGAACCTGGAACGCTGCATGCTGATGAACGGCCGACTCGACGGGCACATTGTTCAAGGTCATGTGGACACAACGGCACAATGCATCGCCATTGAAGATCAGCAAGGAAGCTGGAAATACACCTTCCGCTACTCAACAAATCAGGTGACTGTTGAAAAAGGCTCGATCACAATAAATGGAACCAGCCTGACAGTTGTGGATTCCAAACCACACGAATTCTCGGTTTGTATCATCCCTTATACCTACGAGCACACCAACTTCCATACGCTTCAGGTAGGTGATACAGTAAACCTTGAGTTTGATATCATCGGGAAATATGTAGCGAAGTTGCTGGGGAAGTGATCCTCCGCGTTCGAGAACCTCACTCATCGGACTTAATCATTTAAACAGAACTTGGTTCTAACAATATCTATGCCCCCGATTCGAAGGATTTGAAATCCTTCGAGATTCGCAAAAAGTTTAAAGTATTGTTTTAGATCAAAGTTTAATTCAGTAACATTCCGCAGGATTTCAAATCCAGCGGAGCTTGTTGGAATCAAGAGGCTATTTCCACTTCTTCACAATCCGCTTCGCTACTTTCTTGCGGAAACGTTTGATGACCGTATCCCTTTCGGAGACATTGCCGCATTTTACGATGTCGCTGGCCACGAATTGGCCATTGCGGTAGAACAGGAATTCAAAACTTACGGAAACGACTTCTTCGCGGTAAATGGGGAACAAACTGCCTGCACCCAGTGCGGTATTCAAGTCATCTTTGCGAATTGACGGCTTGAATCGTCGGTCAAAACCACGAACGGAAACGATCACGTAAGTGTCAATGCCTTTTGAGCTTACCAAACGCTGAATGGAGTCAGTAGCCAGCAAAGAAGCATCGCTTCCCAGCTTCATCATGTTCAACGATGGTACAGCTTTAATACCTGCATTTGTAAGCATCTCTGTCAGGTTGATCTCGATGGTATAGCGATCTTCCGGCTTATCGAGTTGACCTACCACCAATGCATTTTTCAAGTGAAGCTCTGAAAGTTGGGCAAAGGAACTGAGTCCAGCAGAAATAAAAACCAGTATGGTAAGAAGTGTTCTCATGCAAATGAATTAAAACACCTCTCGGGCAATGGCTTTTACCATAGAGGAGTTGGACATCGTATAATAATGAATGCACGGCACACCTGCAGCTTTTAGTTCTTTGGATTGCTGAATTCCCCACTCCACGCCAATCTTCTCAACTTCTTTGCTGTCTTTACATTTCAACAATTCCTTTGACAGGGCTTCAGGATAATCGATCTTAAAGAACTTTGGCAAGAACGTAATGTGATCCATCGTTTTGATCGGTTTTAATCCCGGAATGATCGGAACCTGGATACCAATTTCACGACATGCTTTCACAAAGTCGAAATACTTCTGATTGTCAAAGAACATTTGAGTAACGATATACTCTGCACCTGCATCCACTTTTGCTTTGAGGTATTGCAGATCGGTTGACATATTCATTGCTTCGAAATGCTTTTCAGGATAACCGGCCGTGCCAATACAAAAAGCGGTAGGTTCTAACTGAATGTCGTCCATCATGTAATTCCCGCTGTTCATGTCTGAAATCTGATGGATCAATTCCACGGCGTAACGGTGCCCATCCTGGTGTGGACGAAACGTTGCTTCTGTTTTGATGGAATCACCGCGCAGTGCCAACACATTATCAATTCCCAGGAATTGAAGATCGATCAGGGCGTTTTCTGTTTCTTCCTTGCTGAAACCGCCACAGATCAAATGCGGAACGGCATCCACCTGGTATTTGTTCATGATGGCTGCACAGATACCCACTGTACCGGGGCGTTTACGAATAGCTATTTTTTCTAGCAATCCATTTTCGCGTTCTTTGTAAATGAACTCTTCGCGATGATAGGTGACATTAATGAATTTTGGTTTAAACTCCATTAACGGATCGATCCCATCAAAAATGGACTGGATACTTTTCCCCTTCAACGGAGGAAGGATCTCAAATGAAAATAATGTCGAATCGGCGTTATTTAGATGCTCTGTAACCTTCATTTCTTAAATTAAGAGGTGCAAAGATAAACAGATATGTGAGGATTTGCCTCCTGATTTTACTCGAGTTGAAATTTGAAAATTTGAGGATTCGAGGATTTGAAAAATCTTAATCCAGAATCACAAATTCTAAATCCCGAATCCCTTCAGGAGAAGCTCCGCCAGCTGCATATCGGCAGGTGTGGTTAGTTTGATGTTTTCTTCATTCCCTTCCACTAAGACAACTTGAATACCATTTCGCTCTACCACAGAGGCGTCATCCGTAAATGTATTGTCAAACGATTGGTGGTAAGCCTCAATGAGCGTTTCTTTATGAAAACATTGCGGTGTCTGAACAAGAACAAATCGACTTCGATCAACGGCTTTACTTTCAGATCCCTTCGTTTCTCGCAATGATTCGTTCACAGGAACAACAGGTACAACGGCTTTATTGGATTGAAGCGCATGGAAACAACGGTGTATGGTTTCCTCTCTGAACAATGGTCGCACTGCATCGTGAACAAGTACGTAATCGCCAACTGCATTTGACAGCGCATTTTTTACGGAATGAAAGCGTTCTGCTCCCCCGTCCACCAATATATGAGGAATCTGAACATTGAATTTTGATAGAAGATCTTGCCAATAGTTTTGCCAATCGCTAGGCAGGGTAATGATGAGTTGAGCCTCAGGCAGAGCGGAATGGAACCTTTCAAGCGTATGCAAGAGCACTGGTCTTCCGGACAGTAACATGAATTGCTTCGGGATGTCTCCCCCCATACGTTTTCCGATGCCCCCGGCTGTAATGATGACGGTCGTCTTCATGATGTTAAACAAAAAAGGGTGCCTATTGACACCCTACATATATAAAGAATTTCATTCTTATTTCAGCTGATTAGGATCGTTCGCAGCTTTATCATTCAGCTTTTTCTGGATATTCAACCAGTAGAACAGACCGACAAAACCCAATCCTAACAACAAGTAATTGAACTTATTACCTACCCACTCCAGAATTCCGAAAGTCCAGGTTAAAAAATCGCCAATCGCATAAAAAAAGTCGGAAGAGCTCATATCAATTCAATTTTATCGAACAAAGAAAGTGATTTTTTGGAAACATCTATCTGTCAACGGCTTTTTTTTAAATCCCAAAGTACATTTCTTTATGTTGTTCGAGTGAATCAGATGATCTCTGGCCGGCTATATTCCTATAAATCCGAAGCAAATATCTCTTTTTTTGCTTTTTTTTTAATCATTTTAATTCTATTTTTGCTTTTTCAAATAGCATTATGGAAAAATTGCTCGAAAAGTCAATCATAAAAATCAGCCGCGTAAAAATTAACTTTTTAAGGTATTTACACGACGAGATTGATCTTGACCAACGCTTTATTGCCATCAAAGGCGCAAGAGGTTCAGGTAAGACAACTTTTCTACTTCAGATTGCCAAAAAATATGGCGCAAAAAATGTCCTTTATGTGGCATTGGACGATCTATACTTCACGAATCACACCATTTACGATCTGGCGGAAACATTTTACAGAAAGGGAGGTAAGCTGCTTTTGCTTGACGAGGTCCATAAATATTCCAACTGGTCCAGAGAGTTAAAACTGATCTATGATGACTTTGATGACTTAAAGGTGTTTTTTACATCATCCTCCTTACTGGATATTTACAAAGGTGAATCCGACTTAAGTCGCCGTGTTACCAGTTACTTCCTGAAAGAATTGTCCTTCCGTGAATTTTTGAGTTTTAAAAAAAATATTCAGCTTCCTTCGCATTCGCTTGAAGCGTTATTACAAAATCATCAGTCTATAGCGCTGACGCTACTTCAAGATTTTAAACCCTTTGTTCATTTTGAAGAATACCTAAAATATGGCGCCTTCCCATATTATGATAACGATCCATTCAGTTATTACCAGAAACTCCTGCAAACCATTCAACTGATTCTTGAGATTGACTTGCCCGGCATTGAGCATATTGAATACCATAATATTGCAAAGATCAAGCGCTTACTGTATGTGCTTTCCTCCAATGTGCCTTACACACCAAACATTCAGAAATTAAGTACACAAGTTGACCTTAACCGCAATCTGTTGGTTCGTGTGCTTCAACTGTTGGATAAATCTTCATTGATTCACACGCTCTATCAACAATCTAAAAGTATTTCCACGATGAACAAACCCGACAAAATCTGGTTGCGAAACACAAACATGATGTATGCTATCGCTCAAAATGAGATTGACAAAGGAACCCTGAGAGAAACATTCATGTTACAAAATCTCGTTTTAACTCATGAACTCGCGCTACCCGCAAAAGGAGACATCCTTGTTGACCAGAAATACACCCTGGAAATCGGGGGTAAAACGAAATCGAAGAAACAAATAGACGCTATTGAAAACGCTTACATTGTAAAAGACGATATAGAAATCGGCGTATCCAATACGATCCCTATCTGGTTATTTGGGTTTTTGTATTAGCCGATGAAAATAATTACAGCACGCTTTCAACCGCAAGCGTCAATTCTATGAACTGATCAACCGATAATTTTTCCGGCCTTTCAGAAAGTAACGGATGATCTAATGCTTCTCCCTTCAAAAGTCCCTTCAACGAATTACGAATGGTCTTTCTTCGTTGATTAAACGACATTTTAACGACCTGAAAGAAAAGTTTTTCATCGCATGGCAATTGCTTTCGTTCATTTCGAACACAACGTATGACGCCGGACTTTACCTTTGGCGGTGGATTGAACACGTGCTCGTCGACCGTAAAACAATAACTGATGTCATAAAAAGCCTGAAGCAATACACTCAAGATGCCATAGGTTTTGGATCCCGGTTTCTCGGCAACGCGTTCAGCCACTTCTTTCTGAAACATTCCCATTATTTCAGGAATCTGATCACGATAGTCGAGACATTTGAATAAGATCTGAGACGAAATATTGTACGGGAAATTCCCAACTACGGCAAATGGTTCCTCTCCCATGAAATTCTCCAGCTTTACACGGAGAAAATCAGCCTCAAAAATGCGGCCTTCCAATGATGGAAAATGCGATTTGAGGTACTCGATCGACTCGGAATCCACATCCATCACAGAAACTTCCAGCTCTTCCCGCTCCAAAAGAAATGCTGTCAATGCGCCCATTCCCGGACCAATCTCCAGAACCCTTTTGCATTCCTTATGTTCACCGTACTGTGCAGCGATCTTTCGGCAAATATTCTTGTCCGTCAGAAAATGTTGTCCCAGGTGTTTTTTAGCGCGAACTGTCATGGTTTAAATTCTTCGATGACAGAAAGAAAGGTCCGAAAAGCTGCAAAACGACCGGCATACCGATCTGTGTGATCCTTTTGTAACGCAGGCGCATGCAAATCGCGATATTCGTCCATTTTTTGCTGATCCGGACACAGGTACATGATCGAATACGTCAGTCCGCCCTCTTCTTCGCCGTGAATGCGTGAAATTCTGCTTTCCAGAAAACAACCTGTTGCCATCACATCCGGAATGTGTTGTGTCCGCATCCACTGAAGCCAGTCGTCACCAACTTCTGGGTCAATACTTACCGTTACATTGTATAAGATCATAAGTCAAAGGTAGCGCATTTCGCGACATTATCGAGCGCTCTGGCAACCAGGTTACCTTCCGCTAATCGCCATTTTTTCCTACTTTTGACAAAAAAATCGAGGCTATGTTGATGTCTATGACCGGTTACGGGAAAGCCACCGGATCGTTTGAAGGAAAAAAAGTGACTGTCGAACTTCGTTCATTGAACAGTAAGTCGCTCGACCTGAACATGCGTTTGGCATCAGCGTACAAGGAACTCGAACCTCAGCTGCGCAACCTCATCGCGGAAATGCTTGATCGCGGAAAGGTTGATATGATCATTCAAATTGACAGTACCGGAGAATCAAAAAGTGTTTCGATCAACAAAGACCTTGCGCAGGCCTATTTCAAAGACTTACAGGAAGTCAATATGCTGATCGGTGGAAAAACAGAGGACTATCTTTCTCTGATCCTTCGAATGCCAGATATTTACGTGAATGAACGTGAAGAATTGACCGAAGAAGAGAAAGCCTGGATACTTGATCTCACCAAACAAGCCTGCGATGCATTGAATACTTTCCGTCGTCAGGAAGGCAAGGCACTCGAAATTGAATTTACAGCCCGAATCGGGGATATCCGTACGTTTCTTGATGAAATTCCTCAATACGAACAAGAGCGTATTGAGACCGTCAAAGAGCGTATTCGCAAAGGGTTGGAAGAATTACAAGCACAGCCTGACCAGAACAGATTGGAGCAAGAGATGATCTTTTACATCGAAAAAATGGATGTTTCCGAAGAAAAAATGCGTCTGACGAATCACCTCGATTATTTTATGCAAACGATGACTACCCTGAATTCCGGGAAAAAACTAGGATTCATTTCACAGGAAATTGGAAGAGAGATCAATACGCTGGGAAGTAAAAGCAACCATGTTGAAATGCAAAAACTGGTTGTTGGTATGAAAGACGCCCTCGAAAAGATCAAAGAACAGATATTAAATACCTTATAAGCAACCGCATGAATTCGGAAGTCAGTGGTAAATGTGTGATCTTTTCCGCTCCATCAGGGGCAGGAAAAACAACGATCGTGCATGCGCTTCTTGATGCAAACATCGGACTTGAGTTTTCTGTTTCAGCTTGTAGCCGTGATCCCCGGCCGAATGAAATAGATGGGAAAGACTATCATTTCCTCGGAATAGAAGGATTTAAACAACAGATTGAAGCAAATGCCTTCGTTGAGTGGGAGGAAGTCTACACCAATAATTTTTACGGTACTTTGCGTTCGGAGATCGAACGGATCTGGAAAAACGGTCATACGGTGATCTTTGATGTGGACGTGATCGGTGGATTGAACTTGAAAAAAAGCTTTGGCGAACAGGCTTTGGCGATCTTTGTTCAACCGCCCAGTTATGAGGAGCTCGAACAGCGCTTACGATTCAGAAGCACAGAAACCGAAGAGAAGATCGCACAGCGCATGTCGAAGGCCAGAGAGGAACTGGGATATGCTTCACAATTCGATCATATTCTGGTAAACGATCACCTCGAAAATGCCATTGATTCTGCCAAAGAAGTTGTTCAGGAATTCATCCATTCATGAAGATCGGTCTTTATTTCGGTACGTACAATCCGATTCATGTCGGACATCTGGTGATAGCCAATTACATGGCTGAATTTACGGATCTGGATCAGGTATGGCTGGTGGTTTCGCCACAAAATCCATTAAAGGAAAAATCAACACTTTTAGCCGATTATCATCGTCTGGCTTTAGTGCGCACTGCCATCGATGACAACCTGAAATTGCGTGCGAGCGATATTGAATTTAACCTGCCAAAGCCAAGCTATACGGTCACAACGCTCGCTTATTTAAAGGAAAAACATCCGGACTATGAGTTTGCGCTGATCATGGGGGAGGATAATTTGCGGACGTTACATAAGTGGTACAATCATGAAACACTCTTGAAGAGTCATAAGATCTATGTTTATCCAAGAGTGCTCACTATCCAGGAGGAGGATGAACTCACCTCTATCGATCCGGCTACGATGAAAAATGGCTTTGCGGATCACCCGAATGTCATCATTTGTCATGAGGCACCGGTCATGAAAGTGTCAGCAAGCTTTATTCGTCAGGCTATAAAAGATGGTAAAGACGTACGTTATCTGCTCACCGAGCCAGTGCACAAATACATCGATGAGATGAATTTTTACCGGTGATCAACGCATGACAGGGTGAACAGCCTGCTCTTCCGTGTTCAAGGACTCTATTTGAATTCCACCTTTTTTCTTTTTTGGATTCCAGAGGTATAAATTGGTGGTGCCTTCCGCCGGCCAGTGAAAT
>Ga0172367_10005451_pt1 | contig 15366 bp, 12 predicted proteins | sample Lak10m_FD_114542 | JGI IMG/M metagenome (GOLD analysis project Ga0172367, IMG submission 114542) | Freshwater microbial communities from Kabuno Bay, South-Kivu, Congo - kab_022012_10m | ecosystem: Environmental > Aquatic > Freshwater > Lake | place: Democratic Republic of the Congo: South-Kivu... | reverse complement strand
TCCTTGCCACACAAATCTTCTATTCCTGCCCCTAATCACCCCTGGCGTCGTTCTCCGATTGGTAAAGCAAAATTCCTCCCTACTACTCAGTTTTCAAAAAACTGACGCCCACCCCGAATCAACTTGATAGTTAATGAAAAAAATAGAGAGACTATCGCAAGGTTCTTACTATTTCAATTGTTGTTTTAAACAAAATATCCTCCCCTTTTATCGGGGAGGATATTTTGTTGGAGTTAGGCAGTTACCAAGGTACCGACTTTTTCTCCGTATAAGGCACTTGTCAGGGCTTTTGAATCCCATAAATTAACCACGAGAATAGGCAGATTATTCTCCATGCAAAGGGTTATTGCAGTACTATCCATCACTTCAAGTCGGCGGTTCAGTACATCAATATAACTGAGTTGATCAAATTTCTTGGCATCGGGATTCTTCTTGGGATCAGCATCGTATACGCCATCCACTTTGGTTGCTTTAATAACAACCTGCGCATCAATCTCGGTGGCACGCAAGGCGGCTGCGGTATCGGTTGAGAAAAATGGATTCCCCGTCCCTGCCCCAAAGATGACCACGCGTCGTTTTTCAAGGTGGCGAACAGCCCGTCTGCGAATATACGGCTCGGCAATGGCTCTCATTTCAATGGCAGACATGACGCGGGTATAAACATTCTGGCGTTCAAGTGCATCCATAAGCGCCATCGCATTCATTACAGTGGCAAGCATGCCCATGTAATCTGCTGTAGAACGATCCATACCCCGCTCAAGTCCCTGCTTGCCGCGCCATAGGTTTCCAGCGCCGATCACAACCGCAACATCTACGCCCAGATCGTAAACTTCTTTGATGCGGCTCGCGATCGACTCTGCTTCGTTCACATCAATTCCATACCCCATTGAACCGCCCAGCGCTTCGCCGCTTAATTTGAGCAGGATCCTCTTATATTTCAGTTCAGCCATTCATTCCTCCATGTCTCTAAATTTATAGAAAAAAAGCCAACCCGAAGGCTGGCTTTTCAAAACTAGTTACTTACGCTTTCACCAAGTTCCCAACGCTGGAAGCGGCGCACGATGATGTTCTCACCGATGGCGGCTACATTCTGAAGAATGAGCTTTTCAATGCTGATCGACTCATCACGAATGTAAGCCTGGCGCATAAGGCAGACTTCATCCTTGTATTTTTCAATACGACCTTCCACGATCTTGGGGAGGATATTTTCCGGCTTGCCTTCTTCCTTGGCGCGGGCACGGGCAATCTCAGCTTCGTGTTCGAGCTCGGCGGCAGGGATCTCATCCGCAATGATGTATTTGGGGGCGCTGGCTGCAATTTGCAGGGCGATTTCATGGGCAAGGTTGCGGAACTGTTCGTTGCGGGCAACAAAGTCGGTTTCGCAGTTGATCTCCACCATCACACCCACACGCCCACCGCCGTGAGAGTACAGTTCAACGGTTCCGTTGGAAGCATCGCGGTCGGAGCGTTTGGCAGCAGTTGCCATGCCTTTTTCACGGAGCCAATCCACAGCCTTGTCAAAATCACCATCAGCTTCTTGAAGCGCTTTGCGGCAATCCAACATGGGGGCGTTGGTGGCGCCGCGCAGTTGCTTAATCATTTCAGTCGTAATTTCCATCTCGTCTATCCTTGATCTGTTCAGTTAATATTGATGTTTTTCTTATTCAGCAGAAGGGGCTTCGTCAGGCTTGGTGCTGAGCTTTGCCAGAGTGGACTTTCCAAGAAGGTCACTATCATCTGCGTTATCGTCAGTTTCGACAACTTTGCGGGCAGGACGAGCCTTGGAAGGCTTGGCATCTGCATCTGCTGCCTGAACAGCTTCAGGTTCGTCATCCTTGCGAACAGCTTTGCCTTCAAGTACGGCATCTGCCATTTTGGAGACTAACAACTTGATGGCACGGATGGCATCATCATTGGAAGGGATGACATAGTCAATATTCTGCGGATTGCAGTTGGTATCCACCAGCGCAATGATCGGAATATTGAGCAGGTTGGCTTCCGCCACGGCGGCATCTTCACGACCAACATCAATAATAAAGAGAAGGTCGGGCACGCGCTTCATGGAGCGGACACCGCTGAGGCGGGTCTGGAGGCGGGTGATCTCGCGTTCGATCAACAAGCCTTCCTTTTTGGTGAGGCGGTTGATCTCGCCGCTATCGCGCAGGTTTTCAAGGCGTTCCAATTCCTGAATACGCTGATGAATGGTGGACCAGTTGGTAAGCATACCGCCCAGCCAGCGCTCGGTAACATAGGGCATTCCAGCGCGGACAGCTTCTTCCATCACGGTTTCCTGTGCCTGGCGTTTGGTGCCAACGAACAAAACGGTTCCACCATTGGCAACGGTATCGCGGATGACCTGATAGGCATTGTTCGCCAGTTTGACGGTCTGCTGAAGGTCGAGGATATGAATGCCGTTACGCTCAGTGAAGATGTACGGTTTCATACGGGGATCCCACTTGTTGGTGCGGTGACCGAAATGGACGCCGCTTTCAAGCAGGGCTTTCATGGAAATATTAGCCATGTTTCTCCTAGTGTTCTGCTTTCCTACACGCATCTATTGTGGTGTGAAGCAGAATGAGTTTAGTGGGAATAATGACCCACTCAGGGACGCTTGTGCCCGTCCCAGGCAGATTGTGCTCCCTTTTGGAAGCGGCGGGATTATATCACAGGAATCAGACGATGGACGGCGGACGACAGACCATAAGGTCTACCTTCCATCGTCCATCGTCAGTGGTTTATGGTCGGTTATCCCCTACTTTACGTATTCACACCATTTCTCGTATTTGGCGATCTTGCCTCGAATGGCATCGTGGAAGGTTTCCTGTATCTTGCGCGTAATGGGACCCGTGTGCCCATCACCGATCTTACGGAAGTCGATCTCGCTTAGACCAATAACCTCTGCCGCAGTGCCGCATACAAAAACTTCATCTGCAATATAAAGCTGGTCACGCGAAATAGGCACTTCCTTTACTTCATATCCCAAATCATTGGCAATGGTGGTCAGTGAAGAACGGGTAATGCCTTCCAACACAGGCGCAGTAGCCGGGGTGTAAATCACACCGTTGCGCACCATGAACAGGTTCTCACCGGTACACTCGGCAATGTATCCCTGCGGGTCAAGCATGATGGCTTCTTGAAAACCGTTTCGCTCTGATTCGGTCTTTGCCAAAATGCTATTGGCATAGTTACCAGCGATCTTCGCCTTGGTCATGGTCACATTGACATGGTGACGGGTGAACGAAGAAATATTGGCGCGAATACCCTTGGCAAGCGCATCATCACCGAGATAATTATTCCACTCCCACACCGCGATCATCAAAGAAGGCTTGCCGTAATCCACATTCAGGTTCCAGCCGCCGCCATCCAAATAGATCAAGGGGCGAATGTAGCAGTCAGCGAATCCATTTTCGCGTACCGTATCAATATGCCCCTTCATCACTTCGTCAAACGTCCATGGAAATTCACGAAAGCCCAACACACGCGCAGAAGCAAACAAACGCTCCACATGTTCGCGCAAGCGGAAGATGGCGGGTCCTTTGGATGTGTTGTATGAGCGAATACCCTCAAATACTGCCGCTCCATAATGAAGCGCGGGCGTTAAAAAGTGCAAGGTTGCCTGTTCAAAAGGTACCAATTCCCCATTTTTCCAAACAAATTTGGATTCCATTCCCATATCTCATTCTCCTTGTGTTGGGATAGGGCTTGCCCCTATCCTTTTTTATTAGATAGTGGATAACCGCAGGGGTTATCCCTACAACCTTACAATAATTTCATCCGCCATCTGACGGGTGGTTAATGCGCCGCCGAGGTCTGCTGTACGCGCTCCAGCGGTGATCGCCTGATCGACGGCATCTTCAATAGCGGCGGCTTCTGCTTCCAACTTGAACGAGTGACGTAACATCATTGCAGTAGAAAGGATCGTACCCGTGGGATTTGCGATGCCCTTGCCCGCAATATCTGGAGCGGATCCGTGGATCGGCTCGTACAAGCCGATAGTTGATTCGCCCAAACTGGCAGAGGGCAACATCCCCATCGACCCCGCCAAAACGGACGCTTCATCCGTGAGAATATCACCGAACATATTCTCAGTCACCATCACATCCATCCACGCCGGACCGGTGATGAGTTTCATCGCCGCTGTATCGACAAGCACATGCTCTAATTCAACATCGGGGTTTTCCTTACCCATTTGTGTGGCGATCTGCCGCCACAAGCGGGAGGATTCGAGCACATTGGCTTTATCCACCGAAGTGACCTTTTTCTTGCGTCCCTTTGCCAAGTCAAACGCCAGTTTCATGATGCGCTTAATCTCGTAATCGTAATATTCAAGCGTATCTACGGCACGTTCGCGACCATCCTTCACATCACGACCTTTCGGGAAACCAAAGTACAAACCGCCTGTCAACTCACGAATGACGAGAATATCCACGCCCTTAAGTTTTTCCGGTTTGAGCGGTGAACCATCGATCAACGCCGGGTGGACTTTGACCGGGCGTAAATTTGCAAACACGCCAAGCCCTTTGCGCAAAGCGAGCAAGCCGCGCTCGGGGCGGTCTTTGGCTTTGGGGTCGTCCCATTTCGGTCCGCCGACAGCGCCCAGCAAAACAGAGTCAGAAGCGACACAGTCTGCCAGCGTTTCATCGGTCAGAGATGAGCCGTATTTATCAATGGAGCAGCCGCCCATCAAGCGTTCTTGAAAATTGAACGAGTGTTTATATTTGCTGGCAATCGTTTCCAGCACCCGAACAGATTCTGCGACCACTTCGGGTCCGATACCATCGCCGGGGAGTAGGGTGATTTTGAAGTTCAAAGGAGTCTCCTGATTTTACGTATTACGCATTACGTAATACGTGATTCGTAAAACGTAATGAATTAGTGAGCAACCATGAGTCCGTATTCCACAGAGTCAGCCAACGCGCGCCAACTGGCTTCAATGATATTCGTTCCTGCGCCGACGGTGCTCCAGCGGGAGGTGGTATTGCGGGTGTCGATCAACACGCGGGTGATGGCTTCGGTACCGTGATCTGAATCCAGGATGCGGACTTTGTAATCGGACAAATTGAAGTTCATGATCTGCGGATAATAGTCTTTGAGCGCCTTGCGCAGCGCAAGATCAAGCGCATTGACGGGACCATTGCCTTCGGCTGCGGTGTGCAGCACTTCGCCCTGCACGCGGACTTTGACCATCGCTTCCGCAAAAATGCCACGTCCCTGACGGTGTTCGACGTTGACGAAGAAATCGATCAATTCAAACGGCGGTTTGTAGCCATATTCCTGTCGCTTGAGCATGATCGCAACCGAAGCCTCGGCGGCTTCAAAGGAGAAACCACGCGATTCGAGTTCTTTGATCTCGTTGAGCACAGGCACAACTTCGGTGCCTTCCACTTCCACGCCGTGTTCTTCAGCTTTGCTAAGCAAGTTACCGCGCCCAGAAAGATCGGAGACCACCACGCGCATTTTGTTGCCGATCAGTTCGGGCTCGATGTGCTGATACGAAATTGGTGAACGCCGCATGGCAGCCACATGCACACCACCTTTATGCGCGAACGCCGATTTACCCACAAAAGGCAAATGCTCATCAGGCGTGAGGTTGGCAACTTCTGCCACAAAATGAGACAGGTCATATAAGTGCTGGATGTTGCCCTTTGGCAAACATTGATAGCCCATCTTCAATTCGAGGTTCGCCATGACCGAGCACAGGTTGACGTTGCCGCAGCGCTCCCCCACCCCGTTGATGGTTCCCTGCACTTGAACAGCGCCCTCGCGGACAGCGGTCAGCGCATTGATGAGAGCGGTCTCCGAATCGTTGTGCGGATGAATGCCAAACGGATGAGAAACCGCTTCTTTGACTCCGCCGATAATTGATTCTACTTCCCACGGCATACTTCCGCCGTTGGTATCGCAGAGTACAACCATCTCCGCGCCGCCACGAATGGCAGCATTGAGCGTTTCAAGCGCGTAGGACGAATCCGCTTTGTAGCCGTCGAAGAAGTGTTCGGCATCGTAGATCACTCGCTTGCCATTGGCTTTGAGGTAGGCAATCGAATCTTCGATAATGCGCAGGTTATCTTCGTACGTGGTTTGCAACACTTCAGTGACGTGCAACGTCCACGTTTTGCCGAAGATGGTGCAGACGGGGGTTTGCGAATCGAGCAGGGCTTTGATGTTGGCATCGTCTTCGGGTCCGCCTTTGACGCGGCAGGTGGAGCCGAACGCCGTGATGAGGGCGTTCTTCCATTGCATGTCGCGGGCGCGCTCGAAGAATTCCACGTCTTTGGGGTTCGAGCCGGGCCAGCCGCCTTCGATGAATGCGACGCCGAACTCATCCAATTTTTGCGCCACGCGGACTTTATCATTCGCCGAAAGGTTGAAGCCTTCGGATTGCGTCCCGTCGCGCAGGGTGGTGTCGTAAATCTGAATTCTTGGTAGGGTCATGATCATTCCGTGATACGTGAAACGTAATGCGTGATTCGTAAATTACGAATCACGCATTACGTATTAGCTTCTCGCTTCATACTCAGCAATCTGCTGTTCGAAGCCCATGATGTAGCCGAGTTCATCCACGCCGTTGAGCAGGCAGGCTTTGTTGAAAGCATCAATGGGGAAGGTGAACGAACCTCCGGCGAAGGAAACGGTTTGGGTGGCAAGATCAACTGTCAGTTCGGCACGAGGCGCTTCTTCCACCAGATCGAAGAGCATCTTGTGAGTCGCGTCATCCACGATGATGGGGATGAGACCATTCTTCAGCGAGTTGTTGCGGAAGATATCTGCAAACGAGGTGGAGATGACGGCGCGGATGCCCCAACTGGTGAGCGCCCACGGTGCATGTTCGCGGCTCGACCCGCAGCCGAAGTTGTCACCGGCTAATAGAATTTGTGCGCCCTGTGACTCGGGTTTGTTGATGATGAAATCTGCTTTCGGAGATTTATCGTCGTTGTAGCGCCAGTTGAAGAAGAGCGCGTCAGCGAGACCGTTCTTGTCGGTCACTTTGAGAAATTGCGCAGGGATGATCTGGTCCGTGTCGATGTCGTTGACAGGGATGGGGAGCGCGCGGGAGGTGAGAGTTGTGAATTGAGCCATGAGTAAGTTCCAAGTTTCAAGTGTCAGGTTGAAAAAACGATATTGGATAATAGATATTCGAATATCGAATTATCAATTACCGAGCAAAGTTCGCGGATCAGTTACATTACCAGAAATAGCTGAAGCCGCAGCGGTAAGAGGACTTGCAAGAAAAGTTCGTCCACCTTTGCCTTGACGACCTTCAAAATTTCTATTACTTGTGGACACACAATATTGTCCAGGAGTTAATTCATCAGAGTTCATAGCAATACACATACTGCATCCTGCTTCACGCCATTCACCGCCTGCTTCTTTGAATATCTTATCCAAGCCTTCCTGTTCGGCTTGTTTCTTTACATCCTGCGAACCGGGGACAACCATGAGGCGAAGTCCATCTGCAATTTTCTTTCCCTTCAACATTCCGGCGGCGAGACGCAGGTCAGAGATGCGGGAGTTGGTGCAGGAGCCGATGAAGACTACATCCACTTTTTGACCGAGCAGAGATTGACCGGGTTGCAGCCCCATGTAGGTCAGGGCTTTTTCGAAGGCAGCTTTTTGCGAGGCTTCGGTAAAAGTATCAACCGTAGGAACACGGTCAGTGATCTTCATGCCCATTCCAGGATTCGTTCCGTAGGTGATCATTGGTTCAAGTTCAGCGGCGTTGATCGTGACGGTCTTATCGTACACGGCACCTTCGTCACTTGGCAGGGTCTTCCAATAGGCAACGGCTTTGTCCCAGTCTGCGCCTTGCGGGGCAAACTCACGTCCTTTGAGGTATTCGAAAGTCACTTCATCTGGAGCGATCATGCCTGCGCGCGCGCCGCCTTCAATGGACATATTGCAGATGGTCATGCGTTGTTCCATGGTTAATCCACGAATGGCTTCGCCGGTGTATTCAAAAACATGACCCGTTCCCCCACCCACGCCGATTTTGGCAATGAGCGCAAGGATGATGTCTTTAGCCGAAACGCCAGCGGGGAGTTTTCCATCCACGCGGACTTCATAGGTTTTGGGTTTATTCTGCAAGAGACATTGAGTCGCGAGAACATGTTCCACTTCGGAGGTGCCGATGCCGAATGCCAACGCGCCGAATGCGCCGTGTGTGGCGGTATGACTGTCACCACAGACGATGGTCATGCCGGGTTGGGTGCGCCCGAGTTCCGGTCCGATCACGTGGACGATGCCGCGGTGCGGGCTGGTCATACCGTGCAGGGTGATGCCGAACTCGGCGGCATTGGTTTCCATCTGCTTGATCTGCGCCGCAGCCATTGCATCGGCGATGGGCACGTCGATGGGTGTGGTTGGGATGGAGTGATCCATCGTCGCCAACGTCTTATCGGGGCGGCGGACTTTCAGCCCACGAGTGCGGAGTCCGGTAAAGGCTTGGGGAGAGGTCACTTCGTGGACCAGGTGCAGGTCAATGTAAAGAACCGCAGGGGCTCCTTCCTGTTCGGTCACGACGTGAGAGTCCCAGATTTTGTCGAAAAGAGTTTTAGCCATAAAGTTTCCTGTTAGAAAGATATTCGATATTCGATATTCGATATTCGATACTCGATAATCGGTTCTCGAATATCGAGTATCGTTTTTATCCCAACATCACACCAAAATCGTTCGGTGTTTTGCCTTTGCCTTCAGTTTGGGCGATGATGAGTTTGTTCAATGCATTGATGTATGATTTTGCGCTTGCGACGATGATGTCTGAGTCTGCGCCATGACCGCCATACACACGGTTGAATTCTCGTTCACTTTGGGCATCCATGGTAGTGGAACCGGCTTCACTTTGAATGCGCACAGTCACTTCGCCAAGCGCGTCAATGCCTTCTGTAATGGCGTGAATGTTGAATTCAAGCAAAGTGCATGGAACATTGATGATCTGATCAATGCCTTTGTAGGTTGCATCCACCGGACCTGTACCAATGGCGGCACAGGTATGGATAACTCCATCTGGTCCGCGCAGGCGGACGGTGGCGGTGGGCATGCCCATGGTTCCGCTTGTCACCTGCAAACCATTTAGCTGATACACATCCCGGGGCTTGTAGAACTCATCCGCGATCAAGGCTTCGAGGTCCATATCCGTGATGACCTTTTTACGGTCGGCAAGGTCTTTAAAGCGGGCGAATGCCTTATCAAGCTCCACATCGTCGAGGGAATGTCCCATCGCGGCGAGGCGGTTTCGCAGAGCCGCGCGCCCAGAATGCTTGCCAAGCACAAGGTTGGTCTGGTTTACGCCCACATCTTCAGGACGCATGATCTCGTAGGTGGTTTGGTGTTTTAACATGCCATCCTGGTGAATGCCCGCTTCATGTGCGAACGCATTCGAGCCGACAATGGCTTTATTGGGTTGAACTACAATGCCGGTGTAATTACTGACCAATTTAGACATGCGCGAGAGTTGCTGCGTTTCAATTCCGGTCTCCAAGCCAAAGACCGGATGACGCGTCTTCAATGCCATCACCACTTCTTCGAGTGAGGTGTTGCCTGCGCGTTCGCCGATTCCGTTCACGGTCACTTCAGCTTGACGAGCGCCCGCGCGAATGCCTGCCAACGTATTTGCGGTGGCGAGTCCCAAGTCATCGTGGCAGTGAACCGAAACCGTAATGCCTTCGTGCATCCCCGGCGTTTTATCGATAATGCCCTTGATAAGGCTATAGAACTCATCAGGTGTGGTGTACCCAACCGTATCGGGAATGTTCAATGTAGTCGCGCCCGCTTTGATGGCTTCACCCAACACAACATACAAAAATTCCGGTTCAGAACGCCCGGCATCTTCGGGGCTAAACTCCACGTCGGCACACAGCGACTTTGCATACGTCACCATTTCACTCACACGCTGCACCACATCTTCGGGGTCCATCTTCAACTTGTGCTTCATGTGGATCGGCGACGTGGCAAGGAAGGTATGGATGCGCGGTTTCTTCGCGCCTTGCACCGCCTCCCACGCTTTATCAATATCAGATTTATTGGCACGAGCCAGCCCTGCGATGACGGGAACCTTCGCCTCAGGATTCCCTTCAGGCGGGTTGCCCACCTCAGCCGCAATTCGTCTGACGGCTTCAAGATCATCCGGTGAGGCGGCTGGGAATCCCGCTTCGATAATATCCACACCGAGGCGGGCGAGGTTGTGCGCCACTTCCAATTTCTCGGCAGAGGTCATCGTCGCGCCGGGAGATTGTTCGCCATCTCTCAATGTTGTGTCGAAAATCTTTACATAATTGGTCATAGGTCTTCCTTTGGGTAATTAGAGATTAGTAATTGGAGATTTTGTTATTCCAATCTCTAATTACCAATTACCAATCACTATCCCTTCTTCCAATTTTCAGGGCGCAACGATCTCACCGCCGCCCCAGCGCGCCACATTTCAGATTCACGAATCACTCTAAGTTCTTCTTCAAGTTTTTCACGATAATCAGGCTGGCTGTTGGCTTCGAGGGTGATGCGGGCTTCGTTGCCGCTTGCTACACTTTCGTACAAATCTTTGAAAACAGGGGCGGTTGCATCGCGGAACTTATCCTTCCAATCCAGCGCGCCGCGTTGAGCAGTGGTCGAGCAGTTGGCGTACATCCAATCCATGCCGTTCTGCCCCACCAGGCGGATGAGGGACTGGGTGAGTTCTTCAACCGTTTCGTTGAACGCTTCGGATGGGGAATGTCCGTGTTTGCGGAGTTCGTTGTACTGCGCTTCCATCACACCGGCGAGAGCGCCCATCAAAATACCGCGTTCACCGGTCAAGTCTGAAAGAACTTCATTTTCAAAGGTGGTCGGGAAGAGATACCCCGCACCAATGGCAATACCCAACGCAACTGTGCGGTCTTTGGCTTTGCCGGTTGCATCCTGATGAATGGCAAAACTGGCGTTGATGCCGCTGCCATCGAGAAAGTTGCGGCGGACGCTGGTGCCGGAGCCTTTGGGGGCAACCAAAGCCACATCCACGTGCGGAGGCGGAACGACACCCGTATCATCCTTGAAGGTGACAGAGAATCCATGAGAGAAGTAGAGCATATCGCCTTCGTTCAAGCATTCCACGATCTTCGACCACTGTGAGCGCTGACCCGCATCTGAAAGCAGGTATTGAATGACAGTGCCCTTTTCAGCAGCTTCTTCTACTTCAAAGAGGGTCTCGCCGGGAACCCAGCCATCAGATATAGCACGATCCCAATTCTTTGTGCCCTTGCGCTGACCAACGATCACCTTAATGCCGTTATCGCGCATGTTCATTGCCTGTGCAGGTCCCTGCACACCGTAACCAAGCACAGCCACAGTTTCATCTTTCAATACTTCACGAGCCTTCTCAAGCGGAAACTCTCCACGGGTTACAACTTCTTCTTCCACTCCGCCAAAATCGATCTTTGCCATGTTCTTAATCTCCTAGTTTTGTTTAAAGTTTTAGGTTGCAAGTTGAAGGTTGCAGGTTCTTTATTCTGCATTCCTCATTCTGACTTCTTCATTCTTTTACGGCATCATCTCAGCAAGGTCCATGATGTCATCGTAGCGGCTGCCAACCGTGCCCGGCATACGGCGAACCCCATCGAGCGCGCCGCGCGTCATCGAGATCTGACCCGTGCGCACCATTTCCATAATGCCAATGGGACGCAAGAGTTCGATCATACCTTCGATCTTATCTTCAGTACCGGTGATCTCCACAATGACCGAATCCGGCGCCACATCTACAATATGAGCACGAAAGATATCGGCAAGCCCGTTCACTTCGGCGCGGCGTTCGGGTCCTACTTTGACCTTGATGAGCGCCAGGTCACGTGTCACCGAGGGTTGGCGGGTCACATCCTGCACATCGATCACATTGACCAGTTTGTACAGGTTGGCTTCCAGCTTGTGCGCATCCACATCCCCATTCGGGCAATCCACCACAATGGTCATGCGTGAAACATCAGGGTTTTCAGTGCGCCCCACTGCCAGAGACTCAATATTGAAATTTCGGCGGCGAAACAGCGACGAAACACGGTTTAACACGCCGGGTTTATTCTCAACTTTCACTATGAAGGTGTAGTTCATTTATTTCTCCTTCGTCATTGCGAGGAGGGTGCTCGTCCCCGACGAAGCAATCTCATGGTCAAGTCTAAGATTGCTTCGGGCAACCCCGAAAGCATAGGGGCAGGCGATCAAGAGCGCCCTCGCAATGACGTAATTACGCTTTCATCGGTCTTTGCAGCATTTCGTGCAGCGCCGCACCGGCAGGAACCATCGGGTACACAGCATCTTCCTGTTCCACTTTGAATTCAAGCACCACAGGTCCAGGTGTTTTACGCGCCCATTCAATGGCATCGTCCACTTCATCGCGTGAGGTCACCCTACGGGCAGGGACGCCATGCGCCTCAGCCAGTTTGACAAAATCAGGCGTGCGCATGTTCACAGCCGAGTAACGCTTCTCAAAGAAGAATTCCTGCCACTGCCGAACCATGCCAAGGAAGTTGTTGTTCATGATGGCAACCTTTACATTCGCGCCTTCTTGAACAGCGGTGGTTAATTCAGCAGCCGTCATTTGGAAACCGCCATCACCGGCAACCGCCCAAATTTCCTGGTCTTTTGCCGCAAACCATGCACCAATTGCAGAAGGCAGACCAAAACCCATCGTCCCCGCACCGCCTGAGGTGATCCATCGATTCGGAGCCTCAAGTTGATAGTATTGCGCCGTCCACATCTGGTGCTGCCCCACATCCGTGGTCATGATCGCGCCGCCGCCGGTTGCCTTCCAAATATCGCCAATGAGATGCGCCACATATAACTTGCCGTCTTCGGTCCAATTCATAATGCTGCGAGTGTCGGCTTCTGATCTCCACTTGCTGATCTCCTGCTTCCATTCATCATGATCGTATTCATCCAGCAAAGGGATCATGTCACGCAAAACAGTTTTCAGGTCACCCACCAAAGGCACATCGGCAAACACATTTTTATGAACTTCCGCCGGGTCGATCTCAATATGGATCTTCTTTGCCTTGGGGGCATAGGTCTTGAGCGTACCGGTTACACGGTCATCAAAACGCATTCCAAAGGCAAGGATCAAGTCCGCATTTTGAATGGCAAGGTTGGTATGAACCTCCCCATGCATCCCCATCATGCCAAGGTTGAGTTCATGTGATGCGGGGAAAGCGCCCAACCCCAACAGTGTATTCGCCACAGGGGTTTGAGTCTTGACCGCAAACTGCATCAGTTCCTCTTCCGCCTTCGACATGATAACGCCATGCCCACAAAGAATGACGGGACGCTTTGCCTTCTCGATCAACTTCACCGCCTCATCCAAAAGGGGACGCGGCGAATGCATCACCGGTTTATAACCAGACATTTCCACTTTTTCGGGGTAAATAAATTCGCAAGACTCAACCTGAGCATTTTTACAAATATCGATCAACACAGGTCCCGGACGCCCGCTTTTGGCAACATAGAAAGCCTCACGAATGGTCTCCGCAATCTCGTCAGCACGCGTCACCAAATAATTATGTTTGGTGATCGGCAACGTGATGCCGGTCACATCGATTTCCTGGAACGCATCTCCGCCGATCAAATGCGCCGCCACCTGCCCGGTGATGAACACCACCGGAACCGAGTCCATCATGGCGGTTGCGATACCGGTCACCAAGTTTGTTGCACCAGGTCCCGAAGTTGCCATCGACACCCCCACTTTGCCCGAAGCACGGGCATAACCATCCGCCATGTGAGCCCCACCCTGTTCATGCCGCACCAACACATGATGAATCGGGTAGTTCAACATCGCATCATAAATGGGCATGTTCGCCCCGCCCGGATACCCAAAGACCACTTCCACGCCTTCACGTACCAAACATTCCCAAACAATTTCTGCACCTTTTAGCTTCATTTCTTCTCCTTATCGTCATTGCGAGGAGGGTGCTCTTCCCGACGAAGCAATCTCCAACTTAATCATGAGATTGCTTCGGGCAAAGAACAAGAACGCCCTCGCAATGACGGTTAACTTTGTAGTACCGCACCCGTATCTGCACTTGTCACAAAATATGAATATCTCTTCAACCACTTGGATGTGACTTTGGATTCGAACTTTGGCAGCGCTTCGAGCCGACTCTGAAGCTCCGCCTCGCTTAACTTGACGTTGAGCGTGCGTGCCACCAAATCAATTTGAACAATATCCCCAGCCTTTAGCGCCGCAATCGGACCGCGTGCCGCCGCCTCCGGTGAGACGTGCCCAATACATGCGCCGCGCGTCCCGCCGCTGAAACGTCCATCGGTGATGAGCGCAACCTTATCACCGAGTCCCTGCCCCATGATGGCAGATGTGGGTGAAAGCATTTCCTGCATCCCGGGTCCGCCTTTGGGACCTTCATACCGCACCACCACACAATCGCCAGCCTTCACTTTACCAGCCAGAATTCCCGCCATTGCCTCATCCTGCGATTCAAAGATGACCGCCGGACCTTCAAACTGCATCATCGGCGCACTCACACCACCGACCTTCACCACTGCCCCATTCGGCGCAAGGTTGCCAAACAAAATGGACAAGCCTCCGCGTTTGGAATGGGCATTTTCATAACGTCGAATCACTTCATCATCTTTGATTTCCAAACCTTGGATCGATTCCCCCAAAGTCTTACCCGTAACCGTCAACCGTTCAAAATGCAGCATTTCCGTCCCCCGTTGGATCTCGTTCAAAATGGCAGGAATTCCACCCGCGCGATGTACATCTTCCATATGCCACTTACCCGCCGGACTCACCTTGCAAATATGCGGCACTTTATCCGCCACGGCGTTGATGCGTTCCAGCGGATAGTCCACACCGGCTTCGTTGGCTAATGCCAGCGTGTGCAGCACCGTATTAGACGAGCCGCCCATCGCCATATCCAGGGCGAAGGCATCGTCAATGGCTTCAGCGGTGACAATATCTCTCGGCTTGATATCCCGCTCGATCAAGGTCATGATCTGAGCCGAGGCTTTTCTCGCCAACTCTTCACGCTCAGAAGTCTTCGCCAATGCCGAACCGTTGAAAGGCAGCGCCAATCCCAGCACTTCCATCAAGCAGTTCATTGAGTTGGCGGTAAACATCCCGGAGCAAGAGCCACAGGAAGGGCAGGCAAACTTCTCCAAAATCGAGAGGCGTTTTTCATCGATCTTGCCCGCGGAATAAGCGCCGACTCCTTCAAAGACGGAGATCAAATCCAGCGTTTCACCATCGGGGGTCTGACCCGCCGCCATCGCCCCACCCGAAACAAAGATGGTCGGCACATTGACGCGCATGGCAGCCAGCAGCATACCCGGCACGATCTTGTCGCAGTTCGGGATGCAGACCATCGCATCAAAGCGATGCGCTTCGATCATCGTCTCCAC
>Ga0172367_10005450_pt1 | contig 15366 bp, 12 predicted proteins | sample Lak10m_FD_114542 | JGI IMG/M metagenome (GOLD analysis project Ga0172367, IMG submission 114542) | Freshwater microbial communities from Kabuno Bay, South-Kivu, Congo - kab_022012_10m | ecosystem: Environmental > Aquatic > Freshwater > Lake | place: Democratic Republic of the Congo: South-Kivu... | reverse complement strand
GCTTGCAACTCATTGAGTTGGATATTTTGGCTACGAATGCGACGGGATAGCAAACGAATAATATTTACGGCAATATCGGGAGTTTCATCGATCGCTTCATAGAGCTGCTGCTGCGTTAGCACCAGACAATCACAACTAGAAATGGCTGTCACCGAAGCCGATCGCGGCTCTGCATCAAACAATGACATTTCGCCAAAGCAACTACCTTTATCTAAAATCGCCAGATCCTTATCCCCTAAATGCACCCGTACCCGACCCGCAACCACAATATATAGGGAGCGGCTATCCTGTCCTTGAGCAAAGATCGTTTTGCCAGATGGGTAGGAAACCTCGCTCATAATCGAAGCAAGTCGAACCAAAAAGTCATCGCGCAGTTCTTTAAAAATCGGAACTCCGCGCACCAATAGCAATCGATCAATACTGGTTAACATGACCTAAGACTCCCCATACCCATTTGGTTTGTCGCCCATTCTGGCTTTTATCTCAGTATCTATATCTTTACTGTCATGCAAATTATCACTTAGATTTAGAATATTTTTGCCATTATTTTGAAAGTAATAGGAAATAGCCCTTGCTTGGGCAAGCACCAAAGAATCACGATCCTTCAATAGTCGTGGCAAAACTTTCAGCAACGATCGCGGCGAAGCAACTTGCAAATAAGAAATAACCGCCTCTCGCACAAAGCCTGTGGGATGTTCTAGACATTTCAACATTGCCTCCGCAGGTAAGCTCCAGTATTGTGTCCGAGCTACGTGAAAACAGCAAGCTAACGTCCAATCTGACAAGCAATGGCGCAAATCTACAAGTAGCTGTAGACGCTTGGACGGAGCTAGAGGCTGATAGGGGTGAATGTTTGCCAGAATACTTAATTTGTCAGCGATCGAGCGATTATCAACCACTGATAGGATAATTTGCTTAACGCTCAAGTCAACTGTATTGTCTAAGATTTCCATACCGCGAGCGAGGCTGCTCTTAGAATCAGACAAAATATTAAAAGCTGCTGCCTGAATTGCTGATGCTGAATAAAGTAATTTCATCATCAAGAAAATTCGTTCCAAGCTGCCGATCGCCTCATTTTGTAAAGAATCGATCAATAAACTCGCTTCTGTGGTGGGGACTTGATCCACAGACAGATCGACTACACCTGCCCAAGCTTCAGTCATCACTCCCAACTCTTGGATTACCATTTTCTCAATGCCACTACGCCCGATCAGTTCAAGGATTGCTTCAATACCTTGCTCTTGGGGTATACGGATGAGGGTACGCAAAATTTGTCGTCGATTCTTACCCCAAGATTTAGACAAATTATTGGCTAGCACCGCAATGGAAGCCTGAGATCCTATTTCACCCAAAATATCCCATGCAAGTATGCGTACATTGTCTGGACTGCGATCGCTAAAGGATAGTTCTAGCAAAGAGGGAATCGCGTCATCGCCAAGGGTTACTAAAGCCTCGTAAGCAGCTTTGCGCGTTGCTTTGTAATGTAAACCCCGAATAATTGATGGGAAATATTCGCTTGTACGAGTGGCAGCGATCGCCCTGAGTAAGGCACAACGCACCTCAATCGATGGATCTTGCAGCAACTGCGGTACATAAAATCGCAGGGACTGCATAAAGGCAGCTTCGGCTAAAGCCCGACAACCCAACACTCGCTCAGGTTGTGATGAGCTGGTAATCATATGCCGCAAAGTATTAGTTGCCTCAGCAACCTGTGTCGAAGCTCCAAGCCTCATCATCAAAGCCACTGCCGTACCTCGAATAATCGGATTTTGTTCTGGTCTCAAATACTTGCGTAATCCATCAATGTCACGATTTTTTTCATCGGCGATCAACACGTAGCGCAGACATAGAGCTTGTACCTGTGGCGATGCATTCGGAGACTGCATCACTTCACGAATATATGACAAATACTTAGACTCAGGATTTTCCAACATGGCGGCAATGCTTTGCGCCTGTAAATCTGGGGTCATTTGTGACAACATCGGTGCAAGGGTTTCACCTACTGCTTGAGGCACAATTTGTGTCAATAGATCAATACATACCGATTGTTCGTTCTGGGTTTCGGCTCTAGTCATCGACTCCGACACCGCTCGACGAACTTCACGCGTATCAACAGTTAATAAGCTGAGTTGCCCACGCTCCACACTCTGGATCAAAAGCCCCAAATACCCCCGTCTCAACAACCAAATAATTACCACCCAGACAATACCAACAAAGACTATTACTCCTGCAAACCACTGAGCAAAAATAGCATCACTAATATTGTTACGCCTAAAAATTTCACTTACAACCCAAATCAATACCCCTGCTCCGCCTGTTGCCAAAGGATCGGCAATACCCCTCACAAAAGATTGAATTTGGCTACGAAAGCTGTCTGGTACAGCCTGAAAGAGGGTGGGTGCTGTCGCTGCAACAATCGTGAACCGAAATAGTTCATCAAAGAATTTGAGCACCACAAATCCTGTCAATAGCCCAAATGGAGCAAATCCTGCAATCATCCCTGTAATGATGATGCCCACAGGGGGCATCAGAACTGCAAAAAATACGCCAATTCGTTCAATAATTCGACTAGAGCCAAAAAGCTGGAGAGCTAGCTTAAAGACTCCCATAAGTCCGCCAAAAATCCCCAAAAAGCTACCGATCGCTTCTTCAGTTTTTAGATGAATTTCCAGTTGTGACTGATACTGAAACTCAATCATGAAAAATAAAACTTGAGCCGCAATAAAAAAGCCAAACAAAAGCCAGACATACTTACGGATGTTGCCTTTTAAAGTACGGGTAGAAATTTCGCGATCTTCTTCACTGTTATAGACAGAGTTAGGAAAAGCTTGTTTATAGCGAGTACTCAGATAAAAAAGTACAACAGCCCCGATCGCTAACATCAAACAAGTAGCAAGGGTCATATTCGTTGCCCCACCCCAACTTACCAACAATGGGTAGGAAAAACCCGCTACTATTTCCGCAACTATAATCCCTGTACTAATTAGGGGAAAAGCTCGTTTAATTTCTCGAATATTAAACAATTGGTTGGCGGCAATATCATTATTAATATTGCTAAGTACATAAATCCCCTCAACCCATAGCCGAATTCCGAATACGGCTGCCAAGTAAATAAATGATTTGCTTTCTTGCATGAGTCCCATCCATGCTAGAGGCAGTGGCAGAGCCAGCAAGCAGGATATGCCTAGCATCACCCAACGCAAAGGAAAGATTTTTTGCAGCCATGAATAAAACACACCTAAAGCCGTCACCACAAAAGCGGTGGCAATGTATACCCAAGTCAAATTTTCGGCTGTATAGGCTTGCAGAAACAAGGTAGAACTAGAATACTCAAGCCATACTGCTCCAATCGAGGTTGCACCGTAAAATAAAAACATCAAAAATGTGCGTTCAGCTTCGTCTGGACGCAAATTTACGATTTTTAGAAATCGGCGCATCGAAGAATTAGAGTTAGGAATGACGGGTGCAGTCATCTGGGTATATTCATGGATGATGGCGATCGTTTGACGATATGGTACTACAAGAACGCAAATCTGCAATGACAGCTATTTCGCCAATTACTTCAATTTCACAGGGACATCTCAATATTTGGGAAATTTGTCGGCGTAAATATCAATATAGCTTTCTAGAGGAGTTGAGTTTACCTGAAGCTGATTTGCAGAACAAAAAAAATTTGCTACTGGGCTCTCATTTTCACCTACTGATGCAGCAAAAAGAGCTAGGGCTAGATGTAGCAGTGTTAGCCAGTAGCGACCCCAAGTTGAGATCATGGCTAGATGCTTTTGAGCATCAGCCTCCAAAAATGATTGCTGGCGATCGCCTCTGCGAACATCGACGTACCTTAGAAGTAACAATCGAAATGTCGCTGCATCATAGTCAGAATAGTGATCATGGTCAAGGGTATTTTGTCTTAACAGCAATTTACGACTTTTTGATTTTTGGCGATCACCAAGCCCAAATCCTCGATTGGAAAACTCATCAAGTAGCGATCGCTGCGAAAAAATTAAAAACTAATTGGCAAACGCGACTTTATCTATATTTACTAGCTCAAACAACCAACTATGCGCCTGAGCAGTTATCAATGACCTATTGGTTTGCCAATACAGCCGAATCGGTGATCATTCCCTACTCACAGGATGAATATATAAGTACCGAAATCAAGTTAAAGCAAATTTTGGCAGAAATTATCCAAGCAGTTGATTATCCTAAATTACCGCTTCATAGTTCTGATTGTAATTATTGTGAGTTTCGCGATCGCTGCGATCGGGGAGATATGTTAACAAGCCTAATACCTATCAATATCGACGATATCCCCGAAGTCACAATTTAAAAAAGGATAGACGGCGCGAAGCGTCGTCTATCCTTACCTATTTAAAACGTTTGATTTTGAGAAAGCATTGAAGTATTCTTGGGATGAATAAAGAACCAATTTTTGTGGCACGGTGAAGCCGTGCCACAAAAATTGGTTCTTTATGAGATTGTTCGTTTGGAGAAATATCTGTGGCTAAGCAACCAGTTCCAACAACAGAAAAATCCTCACCTCAGGATGGTTTGCAGATCCAACTTCAATCGCTGCTGAAGCAAAAAAAGTATCGTCAAGCTTTAGAAAAGATACAGAAGGCTCAAAAATCTCAACCTAACTTAAAAATTACTCCTTCCGAGGCGGAAGTTTGGTTACTTATTGGCAAAGAAGAATTTCATAAGGGAGAATTTAAAAAAGCCGAAACCTCATTGCAGCGTGCTTTGCAATTGGGGATAGTGGGAGAAACGCATTATTGGCTCGCTAAATGTTTGCTTGCGAGAGATCAGCTTGACAAAGCGATCGCCTTAATTGGCAATGCTTTCGACAATGGGAGTTTACCCAATCAGTACAGCATTTGCTATGCCAAACTCTTATTCTTGAAAGGCGACACCGCAACAGTCGAACAGTTGCTAAGCAAAAAGTCTAAACGGTTTTTTGTCGCTCAGCAGCAATGGATTCGTGGTGTTTTAGCATTGAAATCTGGGCAGTCTGAAGCAGCATTATCGTCATTTGAAAAACTAAAAGCCCCTTTAACAGCTAGCGATCACCAAGATATCTGGCAAGTTTACACACTCCAGATTATGCAGAATTGGGAATCCGCCGCGAAAAAACTGAAACTGCAAGGACAAATTTTATTGGGAGGGTTCGCCATGGGTGGATCTTTATTTGGGAAACCAACCTATGCCTATCATCCGATGTTAACGCGGTTAGCCCTCTGGCAAAAGTGTAAAACTGGTCAACCTTCCATAAAAAGTATGGTCTTGAATCAAAACGATCAATCTCTCATGGAGATAGCAAACGTTTTGGCGATGCTGGAACTGATTGACGCAGATGATCCGCACAATGCCGCCCATGCATTACTGAAAATTGATCGCCATTCTAAGCAATTCCCAGAGTTAGCAACTCTACGCCCCACCCTATTAACAATGGCTGGACAACAGTCAATGGTTCAAGGAGAAATAGATTGTGCTTCAACTTTTTGGCAGCTAGTATATCGAGAGCAGCCCTTTCAGCCACAACTAGCTCTTAATCTGATGAAGGTGCTAGATCTTAATGAAGATTACCAAGAGCTACAGCAGTTAATCACTAAGCTAATCAGATGGCTAGAACAAGAGATTAAGCAACATCCCCAAGACTGGCCAGAAGCTCGACGTAAAACTAACCTAGCTTATGCCCATTGTCGCTTAGCAGATACTTGGATGGCGATGGGTCGATCGCGAACGGCTCTAGGAGCGCTTCAAACTGCCGAACGGATTTGGCGAGAATCTCCTGAAGTCAAAGGGCGCTATGGGCTAATTGAGTTGGTGGAGAAAAATTTTGACAAAGCAACTCAAATGCTTACTGAAGCTTTAGAACAAGGCTGTCGCTCTCTTGAAGTTTATAGCGCATTGATTAGCACTTGGAAAGATTTGGGTAAATCCGAAGCTGCATTCGAGATCCGTCGCCGTTTTGGCAAGAAATTTGGCGATCTCAGTCCTGAAACAGAAGTGGAAATGTTGCCTTGGGTTGACGCTCTGTCTACCCGTAGCTATCAATTTTTTCGCCGTTTGGTCAAGGATGCCAGCGATCGCGACCCAGCCATACGCGCCTGTCAGATTTTTGTGGAGGCGGCTCAAGGAGAAACGAAAGCAGGCGATAAGATTATCCTCAACCAAGCACAAGCTAAGCAAAGATGGGATGCTCTTTTGCACAGACTATCGGCTAAAGACCAAGTGCCAACATTGCAAGCGATCGCGCTGTGCATTCAACTTTTTGCCAAGCGTGAAAAGGGGATTGCAGCGCTGATCACCCAATATATGCTCAAGCTGTTTGATCTAGGCTCTGAACAACCTGCCGCCAGAGAAGCGCATCTGGTGATCCTCGCGCTCAAAGAGCGGGATCTCAAAAAGCTGCAAATTCCTTTCCAAAATTATCTCAGTACAACACCGCAACCAAGTAATGCTCTAGCCCTAATTCAGCTACAATTGCGGCGCTATGCAGATTTTATGCAGAATACAGTTTTACGCTCCATGCTAGAAGAAGCCCTAAATCGAGAACCTCAAAATCCACTTCTGCTGCTAGCCAAAGCCACAACTTACGATGGTAATCCTCAAAAATATGAGGAGTTGCGGCAACAAGGATTTGAGCTAGCGCGGCGTTTGCAAGATGCTAGAGCGTTACAAGCATTCCGAGAAGAAGATGCTTACCTTAGTTCTCAGGAAGTACAGCAGTCTTTCCCATCACCTGAAAGTTTCGACAATCTCGATATGGAGGATTTTGGCGATATGCTAGATGCGATGATTCGCAACATGTTTGGAGATAAAGTTCCTCCAAATGAGTTAAAAAGAATGCTCCCAGAAATGAAGAAAATGATGATGAATAATATGCCTGACTTTGGTGACTTTGATGATGATGACGACGATCCTCTTAAAGGGCTTTCCCTAAGTTACAAAAAGTCCTCAAAGCGTAGACGGAGGTAAGTATTATGACTTCTTCCCATACTCTCCTTGGTGTTTCGACTACGGCTACTCCCACTGAAATTAAAGCAGCCTACCATACCAAATTAAAGGAATTCCCAGCCCACAGTCATCCTACCGAATTTAAAGCTATTCGTTCAGCTTACGAGGCGATTCGCAAAGGTGAATCGTCGCCAGTTGATGATTTCTTCTTTATGGTTCGTCCGTTGGAAGCAACACTCAATCCTAATGATTTAGAAGGTTTGAGGCAAAGGGTACGCGATCGTTTAGAAATAAGTTTAGACGAATTAATTCGAGAAACCTTCTGAATTGGGTGATGGGTGACTGGTAATTGGTAATGGGTGATGGGTAACCCAATCCCCAATCCCCAATTACCAATCCCCAATTACCAATCCCTTACAATATCACACAAAATTCATGATAAACAGTCAGTCAAGCATGATCGATAAACAAGCACTATTTGAAAAATTTCTCACGGTTATCGAGACTCCACCACCATTACCTGAGTATTTAGGAGAGCCTCCCGAATCAGTGACAGAATTTGATCCATATCAGATGGTAGCCGAATGGATTGCCCTGCGACAGGAGGTAAAGCAGCAAGGAAAACTTTTTCAAGGGGCATCTAACACACTCCAAGCAGCATTGACAGAACTCCAGTTAGACAAAGCATCTCTGCAACAACAGCTAGCGATCGCTCAACAGCAAGAATTGTCTCAAGCTGATCTCAAAGCGCTATGGCGCGATTTGATTGGGGTCGTAGATGCGCTTGATCGAGCTTGTAACCATTGGCAAGCACAGATTGCAGATCTAGATCTCGCTCAAACGAATTCGGCAAATACCACTCAATCTTTATGGCAAAAGTTGATAGGCAAGACTCCAGATTCTGGCAAAAGCTTATCTTTATCCTCAATTCGTGAGATTTTAGTCAGCGATCAGCAGGGAGGCGAACTAATTCGGCGATCGTTGCTTGATGTGTTACGCCAGCGCCAAGTATTGCCGATCCCCGCCCTTGGCAAGTCTTTCGATCCGAAAACCATGTATGCGGTTGGTCGTCAGGTAACGACAGAATTCCCAGAAAACACCGTCATTCAAGAAGTGGTGCGAGGGTATATGTGGGGAGAGCAAGTCCTGCGAGAAGCACAAGTAATCGTAGCAGCAAAGTAAAGAATTGGGTTGTGGGCGGCTCCGCGCCCACAACCCAATTCCATTAAAAACAAACATTAAGAGGTACAGATAATGGGCAGAACCGTCGGCATTGATTTGGGAACTACGAATTCAGAAGTAGCAATCGTCGAGAATGGACAAGCGAGGATATTACCCGACACAGATGGCAATCTGATGTTGCCATCCTGTGTGGGATTTAGCGATACGGGCAAACTTTTGGTGGGACGCGAAGCCCTAAGACAGTATGCTGCTGCGCCCGAACGTACCGTGCGATCGATCAAGCGTTGGATGGGAACTGACCACAAAACAACATTGCGTATAGGTGGTTCTGAATCTGAAGACACAAAAGATTATTTACCCCATGAAATCTCGGCAATAATTTTGCGATCGCTGAAGCAACGCGCCGAAAATGCTTTAGGGGAAGAAGTGACCAAAGCAGTGATTACCGTTCCTGCCTATTTCACAGATGCTCAGAGGCAAGCAACCAAAACGGCTGGCGAGATTGCAGGCTTTGAGGTACTGCAAATCATTAATGAACCCACTGCCGCCGCGCTAGCCTACGACGTGCGATCAGAAGACACCGAACGAGTTCTGGTATATGACCTAGGTGGTGGTACGTTTGACGTGTCGGTGGTTGAGATTACAGGCTCAGTCACAGAAGTGCTGGCAAGTCATGGCAACAATCGTTTAGGGGGAGATGATTTTGACCGTAGGTTGCAACTACACTTAACAGATATATTCCTGAAGACACATGGAGTGAATGTTCCTGATGAGCCATCCACTCAAGCAAGACTGTTACAGGCTGCTGAAGAAATTAAGATGGAGCTTAGTTCTCACGCTTTCGCTCCAGTTAGGGAAGCATTCTTGGGAACTAAGGGCAAGACAGCACTGCATCTAGAAACTGAAGTAGCCCGTTCTGATTTTGAAGATCTGATTCGACCATTAGTAAATGAGACTTTAGAAGCGATCGATCGAGCGCTTGCAGATGCTGATTTAGTCCCTAGTGATCTGGATCGTGTCATTTTAGTTGGTGGCTCTACCCGCGTTCCACTCGTGCAACAGATGGTGGATGCACACCTAAATCAAAAACCTGTGGATGGTATTCAGCCCGATCTCTGTGTTGCCTTAGGCGCGGCGATACAAGCAGGAGTGCTGGTGGGCGAGGATGTAGAAGCGATTTTGGTGGATGTAATCCCTCACTCTCTAGGCATTTCGGCAGTAGTAATGACACCCATGGGGATGATGCCAGGATTTTTTAGCGTGATTATTCCGCGCAACAGTGTTGTCCCTGTCTCCCGTTCCCAAGTTTACTCCACGACCTCTGACAATCAATCTGTGGTTAAGATCGATGTCTTTCAAGGCGAAAATCAAATGGCTGAGGAAAATGTGCCACTGGGTTCCTATAAAATCGAAGATATTCCCCGTGGGGCGGCTGGGAGCATTAAAATTGAAGTCCATTTTGACTTCGACCTCAATGGCATACTCACAGTCACTACAACCGAGAAAGGCAAGGGGCAGCAAGCTAAGCTAGTTGTGGAAAGCGCCACAGGTGTGCAGAAGCTTTCTAGTCAAGCTCTCAATCAAGCCAAGCATTATTTAGATTCTCTATTTGTGGAAGATGATGATGAGATTGAAGATGATGATGAGATATTTACTGAACTCGATCCTGAGTTAGCAAAACTGGTTGAGCAGGGACAAAAGCTCATCGATACCCTCGAAGATGAGCAAGCGGATGAATTGCAAGATCTGCTCGATCGCCTAGAAGATGCGATCGCTGAAGAAGAAACAGCACTGATTGCTCAACTTCAAGAAGAGCTATCTGATTTTCTCTACTACTCCACCACCAAAGAATCCTAACTAAATCTGTAAGGTTGCCTCTCGCAGGGACGCAACCTTACAGATTTAGGCTTGAAATTAATATTAAACACAATGAAATGCCCTGTTTGTCGAGCTATTTACCGTCCATCAAAAATTAACGAAGATTCTCGTTTGATTGCATCTACTAGCTGTCATCGTTGTGGTGTCGATCTTGCCCCACTGATTTGTCTGCATGATTTGGCTATCTTGCATTACCGACAAGCGATTGAGTCTTTTAAATCAGGTGATCTCATGGAAGCTATTTCCCAAAACCAAAGGGCGATCGCGCTGTATTCCTCTAATGCCGATTTTTATGTCTTGGCAGGACAAGTCTTTGCCTTGTTAGGAGAGCTTGAAGAGGCGATCGCTGCATGGCACAAAGCCATAGAAATAAACCCGAAACACCCAAAAGCTGGGGAGCTTCTTCGGATTTTGGGAATTACACCATTAGTCTAAAGTCTTTACAGCAATTACCGATCAAACAAACCACAAGAAAAAATTTAAAAGCGTTGCTTCGCAACGCTTTTAAATTTTTTCTTGGTTTGGGTTTGAGCGCAAAGCGCTGTAAGACAAGTAAATATCAGCGATCGTCTACGTCATATTCTGAGCAGGAAACCTTCGGGAATTTGTTAGAATTATCTTGTTTCAACATTGCTTTACTTTATATGAGCAAACTATACGATCAAGATTTTTACGGTTGGGTGCAGTGGCAAGAACAAGCACTAGCCCGTCACGAAGTGTCAGCCCTAGACTGGCAAAATTTACTGGAGGAAGTTCAAGCCTTGGGTAGACAGGAGTATCGCGAGTTAGTTAGTCATCTTGGTGTTTTGTTGGGACACTTGCTTAAGTGGGAATATCAACCAGATCGGCGATCGCGTAGTTGGTTCTTGACAATTCGAGAACAGCGCCGAGCGATTAACCGACATTTTCATCGCAATCCCAGTTTAAAATCTCGTATTGTCGAGGCGTTGGCAGATGGATTTGAATCAGGTGTTGATTTGGCACTCCGAGAAACAAACTTACCCTTACGCGCTTTTCCAGAAAGTTGTCCCTATAAATTTGAAGATATTGTGGCAGAAAATTTTATATGTGATACCAGCCAAGATTGGGAACAGTAAACCGAATAATATCAATCATGCGAACTGACAGCATTTTCTATAAAATCTTTGAGACTCTGCCTGATACTTTATTTGCATTAATTGGCGAACCGACCGAACTGGCTAAGGATTATGAGTTTAAGTCTATAGAAGTAAAGGAGCTTGCTTTTCGGATTGATGGTGTATTTATATCGGCACAACCTGAGTATCCTATTTATTTTGTGGAGGTGCAGTTTCAAAAGGATACAAGTTTTTATTGGCGTTTCTTTTGTGAAATATTCATTTATTTGAGGCAATACCAGCCAATTCAAGATTGGCAAGCGGTGATTGTTTTTGCAAAACGCAGTATTGAGCCAGATTTCCCACGTCAGTATCGTGGTTTATTACCTCAACTCCATCGTGTGTATCTGGATGAGTTATCAATTGATCCGAGTCAAGCGATTGGGGTAAATATTGCGGAGTTGGTAATCGCAAATGATGATGTGGCGATCGCAACGGCTAAAGACTTAATTGCTCAAACCCGCCAGCAGATCGATGATTCGGGCTTTCAGCAAACAGTGTTAGACTTGGTAAAAGCGGTTTTGATTTACAAACTTGGTAAGGACAAAGAACAGGAGTTAAGGATTATGTTTACTAAAGAGGACATGAGAAAAGCTTGGCTGGTTCAAGAGTTTATGGAAGAGGCTAAGCTTGAGGGCAAGGCTGAAGGCAAGGCTGAAGGTTTACAGGAAGCTGTGCGTTGGGTGGCTGCTAATATGCTGAAAATAGGAATATCACCTGAGCAGGTGGCGGTGGCGACGGGGCTAACTTTGGAACAGGTTCAGGATTTAGCGAAATAGTGGCTTAATTTACTACAAAAATTGTTTTAAAATTCCTACAGTTGCTTTGCCAGTTTTTTCCCAACTAAATTGCTTCGCTCTTTCTAGTCCAAGTTGTGAAAGGTGCGATCGCAGCCCTGAGTCATTGGCGATCGCCTGCATTGCATCAGTAATTTCTTCGACTATGTAAGGATCGATCAGAATTGCGGCATCACCAGCCACTTCGGGTAAGGACGACAAGTTAGATGTAATTACAGGTGTCCCGCAAGCCATCGCCTCAAGTACGGGTAACCCAAATCCTTCCCATAGTGTTGGAAAGACTAAGGCGATCGCCTCACCGATAATTCTCGGTAAATCCTCGTAGGGAACGTAATCTAGAAATTTAACTCGCTCAGCAATACCTAACTCTTGTACTTGTCTTTTTAAGGCTGGTGTGTAGCGATCATCCGAAGGTCCTGCTAGCCAAAGTTGATATTCATGATGTGATGGTATACTTCCAAAAGCTGAAATTAAACGACCAACATTCTTATACGGATCATGCCTGCCAATATATAAAAAGTAAGGATTTGATAATCTGGATTCCGACTTGCTTACGATTTCTCGAAAATGCTTCGCATCATACGCTAATAGGATAGGCGTGATTTTATGTGATGGAATATGGCAAAACTTAACGATATCGTCAGCAGTGGATTGGGAATTGCAGACAATATGCTGCGCCTGAGATAAAACCTGGGGTACATAGTATTGGTTATAGGGCGTAAGCGGAGAAAAGCGTTTAGGAAATCTCAAAGGAATAAAATCATGAGCCATCACCACTGTAGAACATTGAGCCCATAATGGTGCTTCTGATATTGGTGAAAACAAAAGTTGTGATTTTAGCTCTCTATAGATTTTTGGCAATTGAAATTGTATCCACATTAAGCGACGTAGATGTCCTTTAAATCCTTGCTCTGCTGTTTGATTAATGGGAGTTTGATAGCAATTGTAATTAGGCAAAGATCGTGAGCTTAAAATTATCGGCTCAACCTTCTTTAGGGAAGGTAAAATACTAAGCGCATAGGTTGTAGTTCCTGTAGGCTTAGTTAATAAAAATGAATAGTTAATTAATACAGACAAGGTTATTTGTAGACAAAAACTAATTTTATAATTTCTAGATTATAGAAGTTGGGTGATTTTAGATATTCGTATAAAAATTTAAATAGCAAATATATTTTTAAACATAATATTTCCCAAGATTGGCAATGCTTGTGGTAGTAATAAATTTGACTCTTCCTATATTCTAAAGACATCTTATTTGATGATTTTTTAATAGAATGTCCTCGCAAATGAATAATTGATACATGAGGAGTATATAAAACTTGATATCCTAAATCTCTGACCCTTTTACACAAATCAGACTCTTCAAAATACATAAAAAATCTTTCGTCAAATCCACCTAACAAATCGAACAAATCTTTTCTAATAAAAAAAGCAGCCCCAACAACGATATCTACAACTTTAATAGATTGAAATTCTTTTTCAATGAGGTCTAATTTATTTTCGTCATAAGAACTTTTATGCATTTTTTTTGCTTTGATTTCTCCAGCAAAACTAATTTCAGGTGAGAAGGAAATCTGAAATTTCCCATCAGGAAAAACTAGTTTGGGTCCAATGATACCTACATCTAGATTTGAAGACATTAATTCTAATAGGTGGGGCAGAAAATCACTTGTAACTATTGTGTCAGTGTTCAATAAAAATAAAAAATCTCCTTTAGCTTCTCTAGCCCCAGCATTATTTCCTGCTCCAAATCCAAGATTTTGAGACAATTTAATTAATTTTATGTTTGGAAACTTACTCTCAATAATATTGATGCTATTATCCTGAGAGTTATTGTCAACAACAATTATTTCAGAATTATGCTTAGGAATAAATTTTTCTAAAGAGCTTAGGCAGTCAACTAAAACATCTTCTCCGTTAAAGTTAACTAAAATAATTGATGAAAAATTAGAAGTCATATAGATTATCCATTCTTAGTAGTTTTTAAGTATCTATTAAATAATATTTGTTTCATCCTTTGTAAATCAAATAAAATTTTCAATAACCAAACTCTCAAAGCTACACCTTCAGCATTATATCCTGACGATATGCTTCTATATAATAATTCAATTATTTTTATTCCAAAATCAAAACTTTTATCTTCAAAAGGATTACTCCAATTTATAATGTCTAGCTCTTTCTTAAATCTTTGATAGAATACATTACTAAAATCTCTTCTAACTAAGTAACTATTAAGAGAAAGCTTGAATTTCTTTTTGATTAAAAGTATTACTTGTCGATAAAGTTTTGAAGAATCTTTAGTTACTCCTACATTATTTAAACCATGAATTCTATACATAACTAAGGGCTGACGAATATGCTCAATCCCACCTTTTTGTGCTGCAACTAAAGCGATCCACCAATCATGATACCAGTGAATTTTATCTTGTTCGGGAAACGGGAGTATATCGTTTACTATAGATTTACAAAATATTAAAGAGCATCCAGTTACTACATTACAAAGTAATAGCAGATCTATTGATAGCTTTTCAGGATTACGACCTTCAAACTCCCAAGTTGATTGATTAATTATTTTGTCTTTAGAATCTATCATTTTCAAGTCAGAATGAGCTAAAACCGCTTGTCTTTCTCTTAGCTTTGCTAATAATATAGATAATTTTTGAGGATACCAAATATCATCTTGGTCTGATAAAGCTATAGCAGTAACTAAACTGTCTTCAATACAATACTTTAACCCACGTTCAAAATTATAATAATGATTAAGATTTTGCTTGTGAAAATGACAAACAAATCGTGGATCGTCACCAATAATCATCTTGATAGATTCTTGCAAATCTATTGAAGAGAAGTCATCAACAATATGACAGATCCAATTTTCATGAATTTGATTTTTGATTGACTGAATCTGTTTTTGAAAATATTCCAGATTAGGGTTATATGTAGCTAAAACAATGCCTATTTTCTCTAATGTTATCATTTTATTAAATTGAATAATCAACATTCATACAAATTGCTTCCAATAAATATAATCTCTAATAAAATCAACTAAATTAATAATATGAATATTTACTTAAAACCTTGATTGAATCACCAAGTTTTACCAAGTTTTCCTAATAGTCCATGATAAGTTCCTAACAAGCAAGCCCATATTTTTGATTGCTTATCGCTAAAGTCATAAAGTATGATCCAAAGAATGTTAATAATCATGTATTTCAAACGCTGTATTAGACTAGTGAAACGATAATAACCTTGAGAAAATTTAATCTCTAAATATGTATGGTTTCGGCAAATATAGTAATGACGTAAAGCTGAATATTGTTGAATTTGCCGAAATTTATACATGAATTTCACTCTAATGGGATTCCCATAATTGTGATGCATTGTAGCTTTACTAGAAATTAGATTGTGAAATC
>Ga0172367_10005448_pt1 | contig 15368 bp, 16 predicted proteins | sample Lak10m_FD_114542 | JGI IMG/M metagenome (GOLD analysis project Ga0172367, IMG submission 114542) | Freshwater microbial communities from Kabuno Bay, South-Kivu, Congo - kab_022012_10m | ecosystem: Environmental > Aquatic > Freshwater > Lake | place: Democratic Republic of the Congo: South-Kivu... | reverse complement strand
TTTAATACATAAAAATAAACATTAATCAATATTAAACATGTATAAATGTTTATAAGTCTGATAATAAAAAAAATTGAAAAATAAAAAGCATGAACACTAACATATGCTAGTATTAATATATTTTTATGTATGTATATATAAATAAATATTCAATTTTTTAAACTTCTGATACTTTTACAAACTTCACATTTTTATTACCATATTCTTTTGAATAATCATTTGAAAAAATACCTTGATAAATATTTTCATAACAATTAACATAATCAATTATTTTTTTATAACTAATATTATTAAAACAATGGAAAAAATTTATTTCAAATTCATTACATTTTTTATCAATATTGTTTTTTTTTATACTTAATTTAAAAATTCTACCATAATTATATTCAAAAATACTTTTATCATTAAACAACCAATCCAAATAATTTGAAGGATTACACTTGTTGTCAATATTACAAGTAAATTCTAAATAACGTGAATCAATTTCATTTTCTAAAATAAAATTGTTTTCATTCATCAATAATGAATTATTGGAACAATATGTCATATCATAATTTAATTCATTTTTTGTAAAATGAATTTCTGTTATATATGGAATTTGTTCATCTATTTGTATAAATAATATAATATGTTCTTTTGATTGTGTCATTTTGATTAATTATTGATGATTAATGATTAATTATTATGTTATTATTTATGAATTTAATATTCATGTTGATTAAATTTCAATTTTTTTAAATAATATTTTTTATTTGTTATTTTCAAATTGTGAATTTCTCAATGTATTATTACATATTATTTAAATTTGTATATTTTTCATTAATTTATAATTATTGTAAAAATTATATAACATTATATTTTTATTCATTATTGGCATTATTGACATTCTGAATAAGAACAATATATTGCAAAATTATACTGATCACAAATTCATCATTTTGTTTTACATTTGTTTCATTATAAACAGAAGCAGTACAATACACATTATATGTATTAGATATTAGATATTAAATTTTTTTATATTTTAGATTTTAATATAAAAAAGAATTTTTTATATTAAAATCATTTATATAATAATAATAACATTATTATATAAATGGGTAATTTTATGACAAAAAATAAAATCACAATAAATTGTGAACAATGTACAAAACAAAATATTCAGGTATAATATTTTGAAAGAAAATATAATAGAAGTTTAGTGGCTAATATAGATGATGAAATACATTATGATAAATATGGAAATGAAATAAAAAAAATAAAAATTTTCAACAAAATAATGCTGTAAAAGAATATGTATATATTTGTTCTAATGGTCATACAATATCATAATACATAAATAAATATACATAAATATATATATATATATATATATGATTAACATATGCAACCATTTATAAGAATTATTTATAGTTTAGGTTCTATAGCAATATCTGGATTTGGAATAATTAGTTATGGACCAAATATAATGATGAGTGATTGTGGAACAAAAAGTGCTATAAGACATGCCAATATTGGCATGTTGGCTTCCAGTATGTTTATAATTACTGGCATTAGTGGTTTTTGTTTCAGTATTATATATCCACAATATTTAATATTTACAAATACTTTATTTTGGATTAGTTGTAGTACTCAATTTTTAGCCTTTTGTCCATTTTATTAAAATTGGTGCGATTAAATATATATTTAAAAATATATATTTAATAATATAAATATATTATTAAATGACACATTCCGGATTCAAAACAGCACAACGAATTGTGAATTTACATAAAAAAGAAAATAATAATAAAGATTATCGTTATAAAATGAAAGTCCAAACTTATTACAAATTTTCAAGTGGACCAATTGATTTAAATTATATATTGCGCACTAAACATTCTATTTATTTAAATGAAAAAAATCTTAATTATTTATTGTATGATTATGTTTATGATATGCGTAAAAATCCTCATTTAATTTTTTTTGAAGAACATAGTGATGAAGAAAATATTATTATTCAAGATGCTATACATAATTATTATAATTTAGAAACAACTAATGTTTTTTGCTCTCGTGATAAAACACGTTCTGAATACTCAAAAATTTCAACAAAAAACAGAAATAAAGATAGAAAACAAAAATTCATATTAAATCAAATATCATAAAATTGTAATTTTGTTTGAATTATTTTTATAGTATTCTTTTAGTTATTATTTAATCAACTGTAACAACTTTTGCTAAATTTCTTGGCATATCTGGATTAATTTTTTGGGCGATTGACAAATGATATGAAAGTAATTGGAGAACAACAACATCTATTAAACCAGTAAAAGTTTTGTTTGATGGAATAGCTATAGCATCCGGATTGTCTGATGATACATCAGGACTAATTTCAATAACATAAGCACCACGAGTTTTAATTTCTTCCACAATGCTTTTAACAAAATGATCTCTATATTTATATAAAAGAATGATTGGTGTATCTTTTTCTATCATTGCATAAGGACCATGTTTAAGTGCAGAAATATTATAACCTTCAGCATGTAAGTATGCTATTTCTTTAATTTTCAGTGCTCCTTCTAATGCAGCTCCATGTAATTCATCTTTACCCAATAAGAAAATACTTGATTTATTTTTTGCTAATATATTAGCACTGATTAATTTTATTTTTTCTTCTAATCTAATAGTATTAGCAATATCTATTTCTAATCTATTTAAATCTGATAAAAATTTATTTTTTAATTCAATACTTAATTTATTATTAAGTTCTGATTTATAAATTGCTAAAAGCAAACAAGCTAAAATTTGTGCTGTACAAGATTTAGTTGAAGCAACAGCATTTTCCCTTCCACAATTTGTATATATGTTTTCAATTACCCTTCTTGATATTAGAGAACCAATTACATTAATTATGCCTATAATTTTAATTTCTCCATCTTTATGATTAATTATATTATTTGATCGTTCCAAAAAATTTGTTATAGAATCATTTTTATGTAAAAGTTCATTAAATTTTAATTTAATTTTTCTATTTGAAGAAAATTCTCTACATATTGTGGTAGCAATATTTAAATCTCTTGTCTCTCCTGATTGAGATATTAGGACAACAAGTAAATTATTTTCAGGATCTTCAATTGCTTCCAAATGAGCTCGTGTAAATTCACCTCCATCAAATACATTAACAAATTCAAATGCTTTTGTAAATCTAAAATAGTTTGATGCTAATAATCATGCATAATATGAACTTCCACAAGCAATTATATATAAATATTTACATCCACTGATAAAATCCAATCCATTTAAAAGAACATTTGATTGTGAATATCTTAATTTTTTTGTAATTGGATCAGTAAGCACATTTAATTTTGATTGATCATAAATTTCTTTAATCATCCAATGCGAATATTCAGGAGAAAGTTTAATATCGTTATCTGATGATTTTATTAATTCTAATTCCTTATAATCTCCAAATATCTTTATTTCACTATCAGTTGAAATGTATCCATAAGTTTTTTCTCTTAATAATTTATATTTGGAAACAAGATTCATAAATCCACTTGGTTCAGATGTAAATATTATAGTAGAATTAATTTCAGATAAACCAATAAGTAAAGGACTTTCATTTTTCATAAAAAATAATTTGGAGGGATAGTCTATATCTGATATAATACAAGCCCAAGTTCCTTCCATTAAACTTGTTAAAATTTTTAATATTTCTTCCATTGGTAAATCAGGATTGATTGATTTTAAATATTGAATCATATTTGAAATTACTTCTGTGTCTGTTGATGATTTAAATTCATATCCAGATAAATATTTTGATTTTAATTCATCATAATTTGATATTATACCATTATGAACTAATTTTATTTTACCATCATTTGATATATGAGGATGTGAATTAAAATCTGTTTTTCCTCCATGAGTTGCCCATCTTGTATGTCCTATACCTTTAACATAATTTATAGATTCAGGAATTAAATTTATTTTTTCTTCCATTAAATCAAAAATATCACAAGAAAAATCATGTTTATAATCATTTTTTTGATTTATTATTTCACCATCAACACCAAATTTTTCAAGGAATTCATTTGTATTTGTTAAATCACTCATGTATATACCACAAGAATCATAACCTCTGTTTTTTAATAAATTTAATGCTGTTATAATTAATTCTTGTATATTATCATTAATTAAATTTTTATTTTTAGAAATAATTTTTATTATTCCAAAAATTCCACACATTTAACATTAGTTTATAAAAAAATTATTTTTGTAAATAAAAATTCATTCTATGATAAAAACACAATTTGAATAAATTTTTTGAGATTTCTGACAAGAAATTATATTTATTTTCCCTTTTTCAAATTCTAAATCATTTGAAATATTTGATACATGTAAATTATCTACATTGTTATAATTATTTACAATCAAATCAAATAATTTTATATCATCTGTTGAATTAATATTTTTAATTACTAATTTTTTATTATCTAGGCTTAATAATTTATTATTGTTATCATTAATTTCACAATCAGCACAATTAGTATAGTGTTTGAGAATAAGTTTTTTATTTGGTTTATATTTTGATTTTACTAACATATCTTTAATAATATCACAACCATTCCATAATACGGGAATACAAAATTTTTGTATTTTCAATGTTTCTATATCTGTTTTGTCGGACTTAGATGAACATGATATAGAATCTGTAAATGAACCAGATGATAATAAATCTGTTTCTGTTTCAGTTTCTAATATTATTTTATCTTGTGAATTTAAATGATTTAAATAATTTAAAAAATTAGTAACAAAATTATTATCCCAACATCCAAGTAATTCCTTATTTTGAACTTTATGAGGATATTTAAAATCAATATAATTTTGTACTTGTTGAATTTGTTGCTTATTTTTATTAGTTTTTAAATCAAAGCTTTTTTTGACATAATCATTTAATTTTTTTATTCCAATCTCATAACCAAAATGGTATAAATGACTAAATTTTACAATAAACATTTTTGGAACTTCCACAAATTTATATTGTTTAACTAATTGTATGTATTTATCATTATCTATTGTAATCAATTTGTTATTAGTTAAATTTTTTGTATATTCTTCATCATTGTCTTCTAAATAATGTTTTTCAGGAATAGATTTCATTATTATAGAATCAATTTTAATTATACCATATAATACTTTAGGTGTTTTTATAAATATTAAAATATATCCTCTATTAACTAAATCTGTTATTTTGTCTTCTTGAGATGATAAAAAACAAGATATATGAGAATATTTATTATTGTGAGTTAATGATATTTTTTCTAATTCTTCTTTATCACACACATAACAGTATATATTTGAATTTGTTAAATCAATATTGTTTTCTTCTAATTCTTTTGAATTATTAATTTGAATTAAAAAATTACTATTCATTTTAAACTATAAATTTAATGAATTAATAGAATATATATAAACTTTATATATATTTAAATTATCAATATTTTTTATTTAATTATTTTATTTCAATCTTTTATATATATATATATATAGAAAAAATTGAAATAAAAACATAAAGACTGTAATTTAATTAAAAAAATATAGTAAAATATAATGGAAAAATTAAACAGAAATTTATTTCAACCTAATAAACATCGAGATGTTGATTGGCTTCTAGGTAGATTAAATCAACATTATGATAATGTTGATGAATTAAATAAATATTTGTACAATGAAATTCAACAATTAAAAAATGAAATTCAACAATTAAAAAATGAAATTATAACATTAAAAAATAAATAATACTATATGAACATGAATATAAATTAAAATAAATTTTAAATATTTAATTATTAGTATTGATAATAAATAAATACATTGTAATTTGATTTATTTTAGTTTTGTTATATGAATTATTTATTTTTATATCAATATTTTAATTCCATCGAATTCCCAATAATTATCAGGATTATATATTTTTATAACATCAATATTAGATTTTTTTAATATATTTTTATATTGAGAAGAACAAGCAAATATTATTGTTATAAAAAATATTTTATTTGAATTTATAGATTTTATTCTACTTATTAGATGTTTATTGTTGTCTATTAATGTAATTTTATTATAATTGTCAATAATCAATCCTAAATTATTAATTTCATCTCCGGAATAAATACTATAAATATATTTTTTTAATGTTTGTAAATATAACATTGTTATTAATTGATTTTTATTTAAATTTGTCATTTTATCATTAGAACCAAATAAATTCAACATTCCTGATTGTAGATTATATTGATTTATTGTATTAGAATTAAAAAATATTGAACTTAATCTTATTTTTGTACCTTGTTCATAAAATATAAATAAATTCAAATCAGAATTAGTATCAAAATCAATTATTGGTCCAAACATTTCATAAACAGAAATTATCACTGTATATTCAGGATTTGTTATTTTTTTTATTATTTCTTGAATTCTTTGATTATATGTAAAATTTTGATAAAGATCAAATACAATATTTTTAACCAATATATTTGTCAATTTATATTCTTGACGATATATTAAATTGTTTTTTAAATCTGGAATTGATTGAAGTTTTATATCCAATGATGAGTATAATTCCATTGTAGCAAATATGTTAGGAAACATTTTTATATAATTATTTAAAAACAAATATAATAAATTTATATCAACACTTTGTAATTTTGTTATTAATTCTTTTACTGTAGTATAATTATTATATTTTTTTAATAATTTATTATTAATATATTTTAAAAATGATTTTATATCATATGTATCAATATCATATTTTATATATCTTGTTGTATATTCTTTTGTTATATCCAAATGATAATAATCTAAATTATTATAGTCATTTATCCCATAAATATTTGTGATATTTGTTAATTTATTAGTTGATTTTTTATTGGATTTTACTAATTCTATTACAAATCTTGATAAACTTGATAAAAAATATTTTGATACTTGTATTGTTTCACTTACACATTTATATTGTCTAATTTCAGGATATTTATTTAATATATTTGTAAAATAACTAAACCATATTTTAAAATGATCTAAACGTTGTCTTTGTTCTATCGTTAATTCACTTGACATTAAAAATGGTTTATATCTACGATATTGAATACAATCAGTTAAAGAACAAGAATCATAACTTATTTTATAATCAATTTTTTTAATATTTGATTTTGAATAAATTTTATTTAAAACATATTTAAAAGGTTTTATTTCTTTTTCAATTTCATTTTTATTTTCTGATATTATTTTTTTACATTTTTTATATATATTTACTGATGGATGAATTAATATAAAACCGTAATTTGAAGTATCTACCATATAAAGATTTTTAGTGTTATTTGTATCATTTGTATTATTTGATTGTAAAAATAAGTTATCAGGATTTGTAAAAAATATTGTATCTACATCAATTAAAAAAATTTTATCATATTCAACTAAATTATAAACATATATTTTTGATAATATTATATTTTGCATCGGATATTTATTGTTAATTTTTATTATGTCAATTGTTATTATTTTATTAAAAAAATTTCTCAATAATTCAATAGTTTCTAAACTTATATTATTGTCTACCAATGCTACTATGTCTGATAAACATCCTATTTTTTTTAGAGATTCAGCAAAAATTATTCCTGGATTGGCATATATTTCATTATTGATTATTAATACAACATAAGCATATTTATATTGTCCTGTATTTTTTATAAATTTTTCAATTATATAACTCATTTGTTTTATATAATTATATAGGAAAATTTTTATTATTTGTTTTTTTCTTACCAATTTTTATTATTTTTTTTTCTGTTCCACCATTTGTTGAATTTACTTGTATTATTGATTTTTTTACTTTATCAATATTTAATTCTTCAATTTTTGTTCCAAAATCAATATCTTCCAAATTTATTGTTTCATTGACATCATTTAAATCTTCATTTTCTAAATTTGTTATTTTATTTTGTTCTATTTTACTATTTTTTTTATCTATAAATTTATTTTTATTTATTATCAAATATTCATCAATCGATTTTTCATCATTATTTGTATCGTCATTTATTCTTAAACTATCACTTAAATAATTTGATATGTTATTTTCACTGACACTATTTTTATCATTTACATTGGTAGTATTTTGTATTTTTAATAAATATATTTCATTTAATAAATTTAATTTATATTCATTATTTTGTAAATTTATTGTTTTTTTTTCTTCATTTAAACTTAAAATATCAATATCTGCTTTATTAGGTTTGTCATCATTATTTAAATTTGTTTCAGATATAAATTCTATTATATTTGATATACCATCATTAAAATATGTATCTATTTTATTTACATTTAAAATATCATTTTCATATATTACATTTTCAAATATTTTATTGTGTTCTGTTTCATATTTACCAATTTCATTTGTTTTATTGTCTTTTTCTTCAATATTATCTTTTTCTTCAATATTATAATGTTGAATAGTTTCTATATTATCATTTGATGAATTATTATTTATAGTAATATTATTTGATTTAGACAAAATATAATTATATGTTTTTTTTTTATTTTTTTTTTGTTGTTGTTCTTTTATAATTTTTTTAAATTCATGATAACATAATGAATATAATAGTGTTATAAATATTGATATAAATAAATAATTAAATTTGATTACTGGTATCAATAAATAATATACAACAATTTTTTTCACAATGTAATATTTTGATATCATATTAATTAAATAGTTAGATTTAAAATATGATATTTTTTGTTCGTAATCCAAATAATTATATATGTGATAAAAATTATAATAATAATTAATTAATCTTGTTCCAAAAAAAATTGTTGCTAATATAATTATTGATATTATATAATCATTCATGTGTACAAAAATATTCATTTAAATAATTAATTTTAATTAATTAACAAAAACTTAAATTTAATTTAATTTAAATTAATGTTCCATTTTAATTCAACAGGAACAAGTGGTAAATATACCTTTTTAACTTTTATTCGTTTTTTTATACTATTTAAAGAATTACCACTATTTCTAAATATTTCTAGTTTTCTTCTTAATGCAATTGATCTGTAATTTAAATTACATATAATATTAGTCATATTTTGTGTATTTTGTGTATTTTGTGTATTTTGTATATTTTGTATATTTGACGAATCATCAAATTTTTCAGATAATTCATATATTTGTTCTGATTCTTCTTGTTTTTTTTCTTCTAATAAATTTTTATTTTCATTAATATCATTTTCTATTTCTTCATCATTGTAATAAAGGTATGAATTATCATTACAATTTACTAATTTTGAAACACTTTCATTATTATCATTATTATTATTATCATTATCATTATCATTATCATTATCATTATCATTATCATTATCATTATCATTATTATAATTATTATCATCATTATCATCATCAATTTTAATTTCTCTATAATTATTGATGTGTGAATTCACATAATTTAATTTAATTTCATCTAATTCTGATGTATCAGAAAATTCGGTCATTTCTGATGTTTCTGATGTTTCTGATGTTTCTGATGTTTCTGATGTTTCTGATGTTTCAGATGTTTCATCATAAATATTTGTATCATCATTATTTTCATCATAAGAATCAAAATGAAAATTTTTAATGTTATTTTTATGATTACTTAATATTTCATTGCAATTTGAAATTTTATTTTTAGTTATATCAAAATAATCTAATGTTAATGGTATCATTGTATGGTCAAATGTTTTAATTTTATTATTACTTAAATTTAAATACTTTAATGTTGAAGGAATATTTGGTATTTTATCTAATTTATTATTTGAAATATCTAGAAAATTCAAACCATCATCAAGTTTTATTAAAAAATTTTGAATTTTATTTGATGACAATATTAATTTTTTTAAACCAGAAGGAAGAGTTATGATATCTGTCATATGATTTTCAGATAAATTCAATACCTCAATATAACAATCAAAAAAATTTATACTTGTTATTTTATTATTGATTATGGATAAATGATTTATTTTACAATTAACAAATGATATCATTTTAATGTCATTATTATCTAATATTAATTTATTACATTCAAAACCATCAAATTCATTTGTATTAAAATTATTATTTTTAAAACTAATTGTTCCCCAATTTCTATTATCACAAGAAATTTTTTCAACTAAATTATCATCCATATATACATTTATAACATTATTAGGTAATAGTTCTAATTTAGCTTTTTTTATATTATTATAGTTTAAATTAATTGTAGTTTGTTCCAAATCAATTTGTGAAACAATATCTTTTATTGATGCAATATATTTAAAATTTGAAAAATCACCCATTGTTTATTTATATATATTTGTAATACATATATATATATATATATTACAAATATCAATTTTTTATTATTTCAATTTTAATTGTATCAAACTCATTAATAAATCAAAAATTTCATCATAAGAATTTGAAAATATCGTATCTTCTTTAATATTAAAAAATTTATTAAATTTTATATTTGATTTTAATTCTTCATATTTTGGATTAAAAATTTTTTCAAAATAAATTTTTTCATCTTCAACATTGGTTAGATTTAATAATTTTTTTTCACTTAAAATTTTTTTACATAAAGTTGTATTTAATGAATAAAAAAATGAAAAATCTATTTTAAAATCTATTTTGTTTACATCAATATAATTACCATAAATTATTACTCCGGTTGATATAAACTCTTCCACATCTTTATTAAATTTATCCCAATCATAATTTTCTGTATCTTCATGTATTTTAAACTTCACACCGTCAATTTTCACTTCTTTAAATTTATCCTTGATTAAATAATCATTTATATTTATTATTGGAATTTTTAAATCAATTTTCAATTCTTTTGCTATTTCTGATTTATTGGAACAAGGTAATCCCATAATTAATATTATTAATTGTTTGTATTTTTTAATAAATGCTTCTAATATATTCATCAAATTATTATATAATAATAATTTATATTATTATATTATATAAATTATTAGATGAGTTTTATAAATGATAGTTTATTAATATTAATAAATATAATACATTTAATTGTTATTATATTTGTTTTAGCTGCACCTTTTTCAAATTCTAATTATTTAATGTTATTACATGCAATTGTAATTCCATTTATTATATTACATTGGTTATTAAATAATAATACTTGTTGTTTAACTGTTGCTGAAAAATACATTAGAGAAAAAAATATTGGAACAACAATAAAAGAAGGAGATTGTTTTACATATCAATTAGTTGCTCCAATATATGATTTTAATAAAAATCATCAAGCATTTTCAACATTTATTTATATTCTCACAATTAGTCTTTGGTTTATTTCTGTGTATAATTTATCAAATAAATATTGTACTAATCAAATTAAGTCAATCAATGATTTATGTTCTATATAAAATTAAGATAGTTTTATAACAAGTAAAAGTATTATTGTTATTGATAATATAAAAAATATCAAATTATATACAAAAATACCAAAATTACCAACAAATAATCCTATAATAAATCCTATTATACAAAAAATTATTAGTAAAATATCAACATATTTGTTATCCATAAAGTTTTAATATATATAAATTATACATATATATATATATTGAAAAAAATACAAATTAATTTATATTGAAAAATACACAAAATAAATTTATTCACAAATACTTGATGTGGATGAATTTGAATTAATACCAACATCCATCATTTTTCTTTTAATAGTTTCTACAGCACCTCCTGATTGTGATTTTTTTGTAAAAATACCCATATCTAATTTTTGTGTTGATTGTATTTTAGATACTTTTCTTTGTTTTAATTCACTTACTCCATTTAATGTTTCAGATGTTAAATTTGTACCACCAACTTGTCCTTTAATAACTGATGTATCTGAATATTTATCTGATCTACCATTAAAAATATCTGTTGATGTTGCTGAAAAATTTGACACATCAGTTTGTTTTAAACTTGAAGTTTCTGAATATTTTGATTTTTGAAAAATATTTTTTGAACCTCCTGTCATTCCATTGGTTTTATTTGACATTTCTGACATTTCTGATATTTCATACATTTCTGATGTTTCTGAAAAATTTTTATAACCTCCTCCAATTTTTGACATTAATGATGTATCTGATAATACTGTTTTTTCATCTGTTATTGGTTCATTTCTTGTTTTTTTAACTATCATTTCAGTTGTTTCTAAGTCAACATCTGATTTTTCTACTTCTGAATTTACATTTTGTTCTTTATCCATAACATCCATTATTTTTTTTATACTTATTTTTTCTTGTTTTTCACCATTTGAAAATATTATACAATCATCTTTGACATTTAATGATTCTAATTTATATCCACTCTCTAATTTTTCTGACAATAAATTTAATGCAAAAATAATTCGACTTTTTTCACTTTCTTTTAAAAAATCCATTATTAGTATATTATATATTATATATTTTAAAAATATTTTTTATAATAAATTTTTAAATTCATTTAATTGAATCATTAAATTTCCATATTTTTCCATATCTTCTGTGTCTGATATTTTATTTATTAATATTATTTTTTGATATAATCTGTCAAATTTTGATGCCATATCTATTGGATATTCTTCTTTAATTATTTTTTTTAAACCCATACATAGCCTATTTATATTATTATCTTTAAATAATATATTATTATTTGTTTGTAATTTTTTAATCATCATATCAATGCATTTTTTAATCTTATTTTTTTTACTTAATTGATTGAAATTATTATTATATTTTAATTCTTCACTTGTTTTATCACTTGATTCTTCACTTGATTCTTCACTTGTTTTATCACTTGATTCTTCACTTGATTCTTCACTTGATTTATCACTTGATTCTTCACTTGATTCTTCACTTGATTTATCACTTGATTTATCACTTGATTCTTCACTTGATTTATCACTTGATTCTTCACTTGATTTATTATTTAATTCTTCATTTGATTTATTATTTAATTCTTCATTTGATTTATTACTTGATTTATTACTTGATTTTTCATTTGATTTATAATTTGATTCTGATTCAAATTTACATTTGATATTAATATTATTATTTGTTTCATTATGTATTGCTTTTATTTTTTCATTAAATACATTAATTGATTCTGATGAAAATTGATTTGCATGTTCGATATTTGTTGTTTTTAATTTTTTATTGTGATTAAAAATTTCAGATGATTTTGATTCTTCAACATCAAATTTTGATATTATATTATTGTAATTGTTTTTTTCATTTTTTTCATTTTTCATATAATTATCAATATTATTTTCATAGTTATTAATTGATTCTGAATCAATAGTATAATGATTATCAATTATGTCTAATCCTAATTTATCATTTGCCTTTTCTAAATTGTATAAACATTTAATTAAATCTTTAGTATCATTATTTTTTGCTACTTTTATTATTTTTGGTTGTTTTAATTTTATGTCATTAATTTGTTTATTTGTATCATTTGATATTGACAATGAAGTATTTAATTTATTTTCTATAAGTATATGAGAAGATAATAATTGAGATGTCGTTGATATATCATTGATAGACTTGTTTTTATGAAAATTTTGTTTAAGAATAAAAACTAATGATTCGATTGGTAAGTTAACAATACTTTTAACTTTAATATTACAACAACATATATCTTTAACATGTTTATAATTATGTGTATGTTTATTATTATTAGAATAATGACAATAATTAAAATAAAATTTTTTTCTAGAAATAAAAAAATTTAAAATTTTTATGGGATATGATTCTTGATATTTTTCAAGTAAAAAATTAAAATCAATATTTAAAAAATTAATAAATAATTGTTCTGATTTAAAAGAACTAAATAAAATTTTTTTTTTATAATTTTTTTTGAATAATTTTACAAATTCTTTATGTGTGTTGGCATTATAATTTTTTTTCATATAAGTGTCATCATATTTATAATAATTATTAACAAATATAATTAATCTTATAATAAATTTGTGTAATTTATTGTCATCAATTAGTAAATTTATCATTAAAATAATAATTCTATATAGAATAATATAATAAAAAACAAAAAAAATATTACAATAAAATATAAAAACATTAGCATATATGAGGATTGTGTGCTTAATTTTTTATTTTTTTGATTATTAAATTGATATATTTTTTATATTGATTTATTAAATAATTGTTTTTTTATTATTGTTGAAGTAATTTATTATTAAAAAAAATAATTTATTTATATAATATTAATTTTAAATAATTTAAAATAATATTGTTTTTATATATATATACTTTTCTTATTTCACATATATTGTTAAAAAATTGATTAATTTATATAATTTAATCAATAATATACATTTAAAATGAATTATATAACAAAAGAAAATACAATCATATTTAGTCCTTATTTTAATGAAATAAATGAAGGCTTATTATCAAATTATAATAAAGTAATTTTTAGTAATTATGAATTAACAGATGATTTGTTTGATTATTATGAAAATAATAATGATGAAAATAATAATTTTGAAAATAATAAATATATTGGTTCTAATTTAAATCAATCTGTAGTTTTATCACCTAATTTATCCCATTTAACTTTTGGTGTTTATTTTAATAAAAAAGTATATTTACCATCTAATTTAACACATTTAACTTTTGGTGACAATTTTAATCAAGAAATCAATTTACCACTAAATTTAACCCATTTAACTTTTGGTTATAATTTTAATCAAAAATTAGATTTACCACTAAATTTAACTCATTTGACTTTTGGTTATAAATTTAATCAACAAATTAATTTACCACTAAATTTAACCCATTTAACTTTTGGTTATAATTTTAATCAAAAAGTAGATTTGCAATCTAATTTAACTCATTTAACTTTTGGTTGGGAATTTAATCAAAAAGTGTATTTACCACAGAATTTAACCCATTTAACTTTTGATGTATGTTTTAATCAAAAAGTGGATTTACAACAAAATTTAACCCATTTAACTTTTGGTCCATATTTTAATCAAAAAGTTGATTTACCACATAATTTAACTCATTTAACTTTTGGTAAAGATTATAATCAAAAAGTAGATTTACCACAGAATTTAACCCATTTAAAATGGTATTGTAATGAAAAAGTAGATTTACAACAAAATTTAACCCATATAACTTTTGGTCCATATTTTAATCAAAAAGTTGATTTACCATCTAATTTAACCCATATAACTTTTGGTCTCCCAAGAAAATTATAAAAAATTTTCTGGAGCCTCACAAAATTATAAATAATTTTGTTAGAGGTTCATATTTTAATCAAAAAGTTGATTTACCACATA
>Ga0172367_10005447_pt1 | contig 15368 bp, 13 predicted proteins | sample Lak10m_FD_114542 | JGI IMG/M metagenome (GOLD analysis project Ga0172367, IMG submission 114542) | Freshwater microbial communities from Kabuno Bay, South-Kivu, Congo - kab_022012_10m | ecosystem: Environmental > Aquatic > Freshwater > Lake | place: Democratic Republic of the Congo: South-Kivu... | reverse complement strand
TCGTTCGGGCTGAACTATGCCCGGCCGGTTGCCGTCCTCTTTATCTTCGTCTCCCTCGCCGCCTTTATCCTGCTTCGCTCCATCGGAACCCCGAAATCCAAACTCAACCGCTGACATGAATCCTAAATTCCTCATTGGCTCGTTTCACTTCGCCGAGCTCCGCTTCGCTCCGTTTACTCATTCCTCCTTCCTCATTCCTCCTTCCTCATTCCTCCTTCCTCATTCCTCATTCCTCATTGAACCATGCTTTCCCTGAACCACATCACCCTCCACCTCGACGACTTCTCCCTGCACGATATCTCCTTCGGTGTGGAGAAGGGAGAATACTGCATGTTGTTAGGCGAGTCGGGAGCCGGGAAATCACTGATCCTGGAAATGATTGCCGGTCTGGTCACTCCCTCCTCCGGAGAGATCTTCCTGCAGGATGAAGAGATCACGCACAAACGGATCCAGGAGAGGAATATTGGGCTGGTGTTCCAGGATTATGCCGTCTTTCCCCATCTCTCCGTGAGGGACAACATCGCCTACCCTCTGAAAGGGCGCTGCAGTCTGAAAGAGAAAGAGGAAAAGGTAAAACGGATAGCGGAAAAACTCGGGATTGGCAACCTGCAGCACCGTCGGCCGGAAACCCTTTCAGGGGGGGAACTCCAGCGCGTGGCCCTTGCCCGCACCCTGGTGCTTGAACCCTCCCTGCTTCTGCTTGACGAACCGTTGTCTTCACTCGATCCCAGGATCAGGAGCAACCTGCGCACCCTGCTAAAACAACTGCACGGGGAGGGACAGACTATCCTCCATGTCACCCATGACCTTCAGGAAGCCCTTTTTCTGGCTGAGAAGGTGGTCGTCGTCGAACAAGGGACCATCAGCCGGGAAGGAACACCCGAAGAGATCTTTCAGCAACCGGGTTCCGGTTTTCTCGAACACTTTACCCATGTTCCACCTCCTTCGTTCCTCCGATAGTTTATTACCTTTGCAACACCAATTTCCTCACATGATCCCGTTCGAAGAAGCGCTTGCCATCACCCTCTCCTCCGCCCCGGATCCGAAACCGGAGAGGATTCCCCTGGCGCAGGCCGTGGGTAGGGTTCTGGCCTCCGATATCCCCTCCGATATCGATATGCCCCCTTTCGATAAAGCCGCCGTGGATGGATTTGCCTGCCAGCGGGCAGATCTATCCGTAGAGACGGGGCATGCCGTAGAGACGGGGCATGCCGTAGAGACGGGGCATGCCCCGTCTCTACGGATTGTGGAAACCATCCCCGCCGGGAAAATCCCCGCCAACGCCATCGGCCCCGGTGAATGCGCCCGCATCATGACGGGTGCCATGCTCCCGGTGGGGGCTGATGCCGTGATCATGGTGGAGGATACAGTGGAGATGACCGGAGGTCATATCCGGTTCATCCGGGAGAAGACCGCGCCCAACATCTGTCACCGGGGAGAAGATATCAGGCGGGGCGACAACGTGCTCTCCGCCGGAAGCCTGATCACCATACCTGCCATTGCGGTGCTTGCTTCCGTGGGAACCGTGGATGTACCGGTCTTTCGCCAGCCTTCGGTGGCGATCCTCTCCACAGGGGACGAACTCGTGGAACCCGCCTCAATGCCAGGACCCGCGATGATCAGAAACTCCAACTCCTCCCAGTTGGTGGCTCAGGTGGGACAGATGCAACTGCAGGCAACCGACCTGGGGATCGCACGCGATTCGAGAGAGGAACTTGCCGGGAAGATCGAAGAGGGGCTCGGCAGATCGGATGTGCTCATCGTCTCGGGTGGCGTCTCGATGGGCGACTACGACTTTGTCCCGGCTATCCTGAAAGAACTTGGCCTGGAGGTTCTCTTTAAAAGCGTGGCCATCCAGCCCGGAAGACCCACCCTGTTCGGCAGAAAGGGAACGAAATCTATCTTCGGCCTGCCGGGAAACCCGGTCTCCTCTTTCGTGATCTTCGAGATCCTGGTAAAACCATTTATTTACCAATGGATGGGTCACCGTTTCAACCCTCCCATGATCCTGCTGCCCATGGGTGAAGCGTTCAGACGCAAAAAATCGACCCGGCGGTCCATCCTGCCGGTCTGCATCAGGAATGGCGAGATCTTTCCGGTGGACTACCACGGGTCGGCGCACATCCACTCCTATATCAACGCGGAGGGATTGATCGCCATTGAGATCGGAACAAGTGAACTAAAAAAAGGAGAGCCGCTGGATGTTCGACTCCTTTAACCGCAATATCAACTACCTGCGCATCAGTATCACCGACCGGTGCAACCTGAGGTGCCTCTATTGCATGCCGGCCGAAGGAATTCCCCTGATCCCGCACGAACAAATCCTCTCCTACGAGGAGATCACAAAGGTGGTGAAGGAGGCTGTTGCCCTCGGGATCAGCAAGGTGAGGATCACGGGCGGCGAACCCCTCGTCAGAAGAGGGGTGGAGACCCTGGTCGGCATGATCGTCGCGATCGGCGGGATCACCGATCTCAGTATGACCACCAACGGGATCCTGCTCGGCCGCTTTGCCAGGTCGTTGAAATCGGCCGGCCTGCACCGGGTCAATATCAGCCTCGATGCCATCAACCCCTCCCGCTACCGGGAGATCACCCGCGGCGGCGAGGTGGAACAGGTGCTTCGGGGAATCGAGGCTGCCAGGGAGGCCGGACTCAACCCGGTGAAGATCAACTGCGTGGTTCAACACTCATCCGACGAGAAAGATGCCCGGGAGGTCAGGGAATACTGCCTGAAACATGGTCTCGGAATCCGCTTCATCCACCAGATGAGCCTCGGGCATGGTTCCTTCACGGTCGTCGAAGGGGGCGACGGGGGCAACTGCGCCCGCTGCACCCGCCTGCGCCTGACCGCTGCAGGTAAAGTGAAACCCTGCCTCTTCAACGACATGGAATTCGATATCCATACCCTCGGCATCCGGGAAGCCCTGCTTCATGCCATCCGGAACAAACCTGAGAAGGGATCCGTGAATACGCTCAACACCTTCAACAATATCGGAGGATGAATCATCATGGTAAGTAAAAAAATATGAAACCAACGCTCTCCCACACCGACTCCGCCGGTAAAGCCAATATGGTTGATGTGAGTAATAAAATTACTCAGGTCAGGACTGCCACAGCCCGCGGACACATCACCCTCTCTCCCGAAACGGTTCACCTGATCCGTGAAAACCAGGTGAAAAAAGGCGATGTGCTCACCGTCGCCGAGATTGCCGGGATCCAGGGAGGGAAAAAGACAAGCGAACTGATCCCGCTGTGCCATCCCCTGCAGATAACAAAATTGGATGTATCGGCTAAACTGAACGACACCGGCGTGACCGTCGGGGCCACCGCGAAATGCACCGGCCCGACCGGCATCGAGATGGAGGCGCTGATCGCCGTGTCGGTAGCCCTGCTGACCATCTACGACATGTGCAAAGCGGTGGACAAATCAATGGTGATCGGAGAGATCAACCTGGTGGCAAAAACAAAAGAGGATCTCAAAAAATGATGGAAAAAATAACCGTTCTTTCCGTAAACGTATCCGAAAAGAAGGGCACCGTCAAGCAGCCGGTCCCCTCGGTCACGCTGTCGTCACGGGGCATCGAAGGAGACGCCCACAGCGGCCCCTGGAACCGCCAGGTGAGCATGCTGGGGATTGAGAGTATCCGCCGGTTCGAGCAGGAGGCCAAACGGCCGATCCGGTTCGGGGAGTTCGCGGAAAATATCACCACCCAGGGAATGGAGCTCTGGAAATGCCGGCCACTTGATCGGTTTGAGACGGAAAGCTTCGCCCTGGAGGTTACCCAGATCGGCAAAAAATGCCATGGCGACTCCTGCACCATCTTCCGGGAGGTGGGGAACTGCGTGATGCCGAAAGAGGGGATCTTTGCACGTTTTATCGACAAGCGGACAGGCGGACAGGTATTAACAAGCGGACAAGCGGACAAGCGGACAGGCGGACAGGTATTAACAAGCAGACAAGCGGACAAGCGGACAGGCGGACAAGTGAATGAACCTGAAACCTGGAACCTGAAACCTGAAACCATCCTTCTTTACAAGCCAAAAATCCTGAATGTCCATATCATCACGCTTTCCGACCGTGCGTTCCGCGGCGAATACGAAGACCGCTCAGGCCCCCGCATCAGGGAACTTCTGCCATTATCCATTATCAATTATCCCTTGTCAATTACTCACACCCTTCTTCCCGACGACCCCGACCGGTTGAAGGAAACCCTCACCACATCCATCTCCGGGGGGGCTGACCTGATCTTCACAACAGGGGGAACGGGAATCGGGCCCCGCGATTTCACCCCCGATGTGGTGAAACCTCTCCTGGAAAAGGAGATCCCGGGCATCATGGAGATGATCCGGATCAAGTACGGAACAGCCAAACACCAGGCGCTTCTCAGCAGAAGCATGGCGGGAGTGACCGGGAACTCGTTGATATTCACCCTTCCCGGCAGCGTGAAAGCGGTGGAGGAATATATGGAAGAGATCAGCCAATCGCTTCTTCACATGATCCTGATGCTTCACGGACTTGACATGCATTCTTGAGTAAAGAACCTCCGGATGGGTCTGTTCATCGAAGAAATCCTTTTTCTTTTCGGTTCATTCATGATTATTTGTAGCTTTGATCTTCCCAGGGTCCAATAAAACCGGGAACGACCATTAACTTGTTGAATCTATAAGAGCCCCCTCCGGATGAGATCTGTTTTATCGTCCCTGTTTCCAGTTTTTTTTCTTCTCCTTCCCGGGACCCTTTTTCCCCAGGATGCTGCATCCACCTTCGATAAGTCCTATGGCCTGGATCAGACCCTCTACAACGGTAAAAAATACAGCTACTTCCTTCCCGAAGGCACTCAGGGAAACCAGTATCTCCTCTCTCCTCAGTACATCCGGGGAAGTGTCACCATCAAAGGCAGGTGCTACGAAGGAACCGATCTCAACTACGACATCTTCAACCAGCAGCTTCTGCTGCAATACAAGGATCTTTCAGGCGCCGTCAGGGTCATTGAGGTGTCAAAGGCCTGGCTTGAAGGATTCAGGATGGGCGACAGGCAATTCGACTATGCCGACCTGGGAGAGGGTCCCCGTTTTTACCAGACCCTTGGAGACAGGCCGGTGAAAATTCTCTATCTCTGGCGGAAAGACCTGAGCCAGGATGCCACCGTCGGCTCTTCCAGCTATTTCTTCTCCAGCGCCGTCAGAGAGTCCTGTCTTTGGAAAGATGGAAAACTTCAGCCTTTCCGTAACAATCAGGGACTGGTCAGGCTCTTCGAAAAGGCCCGGTGGCCGGAAATAAAAAGCTATCTCAGAAAAAACAGGATAAAGGTCAGAAAAGCCTCAGATCACACCGTGGCCACCATGATCAACCTGATCGGAAACCCGGAAAACAAATGAAGGTCCTGCTGCTCATCCATCTGCTGTTCCATGGACTCTCCGTCCCCGATTCCGGACCCGACACCCTGGTCTCCTTTCATCTAAGCCAGGCTCCTTTTTCTGTATTCTGCCAGGAGATCTACCGTCAGACCGGCCGGAAGATCTATTACCAGGATCAATGGGTTGGGCATATCCGGGTGACCATGGAAGCCGAGAAGATCCCCGTCATAACAGCCATCAAAATAGCACTTCAGGGAACAGGGCTTGAAGTCTCCGGCTGGAACGAAGGGTTTGTCATCCTCCCTGGTGAAAAGCTTCCCGATAAGTTACCCCGCTTCGAAACCCAGACCGCCTCATCCGACAGCTTGGGCAGTGAACATAAGTCGATGACGCAGAGCGAAGAACGTTATCTGATCGGCCGAAAAGCCGATGTACTGCAAACCATTCAGGTCGGGAAGAAGGGGCTGGCAGGAAAGAACTCCTGGGTCACGATCCGTGGAAGGATCACGGAACAGCAGACCGGCGAAGTGGTGATTGGCGCCACCATGTTCCTTGAAGAAGCCAATACCGGGACGGCCACCGATATGAACGGCATCCTGAGCATGGTTGTGAAACCCGGCACCTACACTGCCGTCTTTGCATACATGGGGCTGGAATCGGTGAAATACCTGCTGGAGGTGCTGTCGGAAGGAGACTTCAGCATCGAGATGAAAAAAGCGTCGATCCAGATGAAAGAGGTGGTGGTGTATGGCGACCGCCAGATGAATATCCGCTTCAAAGATCCCGGATTGGAAAAGATCTCCACCAAAGCGATCAAGGAGATTCCCATGATGATGGGCGAACGCGACATCCTGAAAGTCTCGGAGATGCTGCCCGGCATCGTCTCGGTGGGGGAAGGATCGGCCGGACTCAATGTCCGCGGAGGGAACTACGACCAGAATGCCTTCTACCTCAACAAGATCCCCATCTATAACACGTCGCATCTCTTTGGCTTCTTCCCGGCCATCAATGCGGATATCGTGAAGGATTTCTCGATCTACAAAGGCTACATTCCCGCCATGTACGGCGGCCAGCTCAGCTCGGTCTTCAATATCATCGGACGACAGGGGAACCGGAAACACTTCACCGCCCGGGGCAGCCTCAGCCCGATTGCAGCCAACCTTTCGGTGGAGGGACCGCTCAAAAAGGAGAAGGGCTCCTTCCTGGTCAGCGGACGCTATCTCTACTCCGACTGGATCCTCGGTATGATCAACGATCCGTTGATCCGGACGAGCAAAGCGGGATTCAACGACTTCTCCGCCACCCTGAACTACGATTTTAACAAGAGCAAGGTCTCCCTTTTCCTTTATCATAGCCAGGACCGCTTCAAACTCTCCGACCTGAGCGATTACTCCTACTCATCCAACGGGGCCTCCATCAACTTCAGCTATTATTTCAAGCCCTCCCTGCGAGCTGATTTTTCTCTTTCCGGATCCCGCTATGATTTCAGCACCTCCGACCAGCACCAGCCCTCCACGGCGTACAGTCATGCTTACACCATCAACGACTACCGGTTCAATGCAGACTTCACACAGGACCTCTTCTCCAACAACACCCTGCAGTACGGAGGCGGTATCACCTTCCTGAAACTCGACCGGGGAACCGTTGAACCATACGGTGACGAGTCGTTGCGGGTGCCCGTCCCCCTAGGCCAGGACCAGGGGATCGAAAGCGCTCTTTACCTCTCCGACTCCTATGATGTGCTACCCTGGCTGAATTTTTCAGCAGGGCTCAGACTCACCCTTTACAATCCACTCGGACCCAAAAAAGTGTATACCTACATCCCGGGAGCGCCGAGAGATCAGCGGTATATCCAGGATTCCATTTGGTTCGGCAGCGGCGAGGCGATCAAATGGTATTTCGAACCGGATATCCGGGCGGTCGCCACCCTGCGGACCGACCCGAACGGAACGGTGAAAGTCTCCTTCAACCAGATGCACCAGAACCTCTTCATCCTCAACAACACCATCGCCCTCTCACCCAACTCCCAGTGGAAACTGGCCGATTACTACATCCCGCCCGCCCGGAGCCGCCAGGTCTCCGCCGGGGTCTTCCGCACCTTCCCGAAACCGGGCTGGGAAGCCTCCGTTGAGCTCTATTACAAACGCATCGTCAACTACCCCGAATTCATCGACGGGGCGGATTTCCTTGGGAATCCTCTGGTGGAAACAGCTCTCCTGCCCGGGAACCAGAACGCCTACGGGGTGGAGTTCATGGTCAGGAGAAGCGGCCGGCGTCTGGAAGGCTGGCTGGCCTATACCTACTCCCGCTCGATCGTGAAAGTGGATGGCCCCGACCCATGGGAACGGATCAACAATGGCCTGGCCTATCCGGCAAATTACGATATCCCGCATGTGCTGAACACCGTGGTGAACTACCATTTCAGCCGGAGGGTGACCGCTTCGGGCGTGCTCACCTATCAGAGCGGCCGGCCGGTGACCTACCCTGTCTCTGTCTACTACATCAACGGAACGCCCTTTGTGGATTACTCGAACCGGAATGAATACCGCATCCCCGATTACTTCCGGATGGACCTCTCTCTCACCATCGAAGCCAACCTCAAACGAAACAAGTTTTTGCATTACTCCATCATCTTCAGCCTCTATAACGTCACCGGGAGGGATAACCCCTACTCCGTATATTTCACCCTGGAGAACGGAAAAATAAAAAGTTACCTCTATTCAGTCATCAGCGTCCCCGTGCCTATGGTCACGCTGTTGTTTAAATTGGGAAATTATGCATCGGATTAGAAACCTGCCGGCAATCCTGGGAATGATGCTGCTGCTTGCCTGCATCAAACCCTATGATCCGGTCATCGACAGCAACGCGGCATCGAAATATGTGGTCTCCGGAAGAGTGACCGACGATGAAGGATGGCAGGAGGTGGAGATCTCCCTCTCCTCCCCGATCCAGGAACCCCGGTACATCCCGGTGCCGGGCTGCTTTGTGGAGATACAGGACGACCAGGGGAACAATTTCGCGCTGATGGAAGATTTCCCGGGGCATTACCAGGTTTGGATGAACCGGGAAGACCTGGTCATTGGCACATCCTACCGGGTGAGGGTGACGACCCCTGAGGGAGAGCTCCTGGAGTCAGGTTTCGATAAAATGAAAGCAGCGCCCCCGGTGGATTCTGTTTATTACCGCATTGAAGAGATCCCCACCACCAACCCTTCGGTCACCAACACGGTGATGCAGTTTTATGTCGACCTGGATGCCATCGGGGATTACAGCCATTACTACAAGTGGGATGTGGTGGAGACCTGGGAATACGAAGCGGCACACCCGCTTGAATACTATTACGACGGCACCCATCACGAAGTCATCCCGCCCGATTACACGAACAAGGTTTGCTGGATAACCAAGCTGGTTCCGAATGTATTTACCGTCTCCACGGAAAACCTCTCACAGAATATTTACAACCAGTACCCCCTCCAGGCGATCGACGGGCACGCCTCCTCACGCCTGGGAATCATGTACAGCATCCTGGTACGGCAGCTGGCCCTGAGCGAAGAGGCTTACATCTATTGGGAACAACTCCGCATCAACAGCAACGAACAGGGCGGCCTGTACGAACAGCAGCCCTTTGCCATCAAAGGGAATATCCAGAACCTCAGCGATCCCGAACAGGATGTGCTAGGCTACTTCTATGCGGCCGCTGAAACATCAAGACGTTATTTCTACCACGATGTGGAGGGGATCGTCCTGAGCTTCAACAACCAGTGTTATGAATCTACCCTCGGGAGGTTCGGTTGGAGGGAGTATTTTCCCCGCGAATACCCGATCTATTATTGGTACAATGAAACCGGCCAGCTAAGGATCCTGAACTGCTATTGCATCGACTGCCGCCTGCAGGGAGGGACTACCACAAAACCCGATTTCTGGCCTAGTCAATATGAATAAACGATCGCTCCATATTGTCCTCTCGCTCCTCGCCCTGATTTTTTATCGGGGAATGAATGCGCAGGAGCTGATGCAGGAAGCGGCAAAGGAAAAGATCACCGTGTGTACCGACCGAACGATGTACATCTCCGGTGAGGAGATCCGTTTTGCTGTATCGGTCACCTCACCCGGGCCCTCAAACAACGAGGTGTTCAGCCGGATTGTCTATTGCGAACTGATCACGGGAGAGGGACACCGCATCGCCGGGGGAAAATACCCGTTGCAGGATCTCACCGGCAGCGGGTGCCTGGCCATTCCGGAAACTACTGTTTCCGGGATCTATTTTCTGAAAGTCTACACCCGTTTCATGAGAAACATCGGTCCTTCCGGCTACACCTACCTGCCGCTGAAGATCATCAATCCTTACAAAACCGATGTGCTTCCGGGAAACGGCAACCTGCAAAGAGACTTGGAGACCCCCTCACTTCCGAATCCAAACCCGGGCGCCAGGGCGATCCGCCTCCTGACGGCAAAAACGGATTTCTCTCCGCGTGAGACCGTTCATCTCGGCATCAGCGTGGATCCCGGAGAGGTGGAATCCGGTAAGTTATGCATTGCCGTGGTCCCTGAGAATACCTCGGCCCCATACAACTGTCAGGAATGGCAAAGAACCGACAGTGCCACCTTCGGGATCTACCTTCCCGAGACCCGCGGGATCTCACTTTCCGGGCAACTGGTTGCGGCGGGTGAGGGCACTGCCCTGAGTGGCGCGAAAGCCTATCTCTCGATCATTGGCGACAAGGATATCCAGGTGGTCCGAACCGATTCGGCCGGGAAATTCTACTTCGCCCTGCCTGGTTACTATGGCAGCAGGGACCTTTTCCTTTGCGCCGAAGAACTGCCGGATGTTGTTCCCGAACTCCTCATCGACAACGACTTCTGTACGAGACCTGTAACCCTTCCCTCCTTCCGGTTCTCTCTTTCAGACAAAGAGCAAGAGGCCGCCTACCGGCTGGCTGTCAATGCCAGGGTCACCTCCCTGTTCCGGGATCAGGGCCGGCCTGAACCGCCAGCCTCAGATCCCGCTGTTGGGGATACCCCCCGGACCCCCTTCTACGGAAAGCCAACCGAGGTGCTCGTGATGGACAACTACATTGAGCTCCCCACCCTGGAAGAGTATTTCACCGAACTCGTCGTGATGGTGAAGGTAAAGAAAGTGCAGGGCAAGAAAAGGTTCCGGTTCCTCTCCACACAAAACGACATGTCCATTTATGATCCGCTGGTGCTTGTCGACTGGGTGGCGGTGGATACGATGGACAAGATCCTGAGGATGTCCCCTCGAGATATTGACCGTATCGAACTGGTGGATGCCCCCTACGTCAAGGGGGATATCACCTATGGAGGGATCGTCAGCTTCGTGTCGAAGAAAAATGACTTCGCCGGCATCGACCTGCCTACCTCCGGAACTTTTGTCAACTACCAGTTCCTGGATCCCTGCCACGATTCTATCCCGACTGGAATCCCGTCGGGATTCCAGTCGGGATTCCAGTCGGGATTCCCGTCGGGAACACTCCCGGCCACCACACCGGATGCCCGCAATACGGTATTTTGGGCCCCTTCCATCAGGACGGATAAACAGGGCAATGCGGCCCTCTCCTTTACCCTGCCCGATACCCCCGGAAATTACCGGATCCTGCTCCGGGGCATCAACCGCGCCGGGGAGAGGGTCTCAGTGGAGAAAAAGATCACCGTCAGTGGTCCGTGATGCGGGATACGGGATGCGCGATACTTATTCCTCCTTCCTCATTGGCTCGCTTCACTTCGCCGAGCTCCGCTGCGCTCCGGTTCCCAATTCCTCATTAACCATTCTCCACCTGTCCGCTTGTCCGCCTGTTTTCGTACTTTTGCACCATGGCAAAAGAAATTCACCGCGACGGGCTTATCCTGCAATATGGTTTTGATGTCACGACGGCCGACTGCGATCCCGAGGGGCGGTTGCGGCCGGGAGGGTTATCCAACTTCCTGGTCCTGTCGGCGATCAATTCGGCCGAAACGCTTGGGTTTGGATACAACGAGCTGCGCCGGTACCATCTCTTCTGGGTATTGAGCCGGATGACCATCAGGATCCATAAACCGTTGAAGTGGCGCGACCAGGCCGTCGTGGAGACCTGGCCAAAGGATATCCGGGGATTACTGTACCTCCGGGATTTCAAAGTGAAAAACCAGGCGGACGAACTTTGTACCACCTGCACCTCCGGATGGCTGGCCATCGACATCTATTCCAAACGACCCAAAAAAGTGGAGGATAAATTCGGATACCTTTTCGACAAGCTGAAGGATCGCCATGCCATGGAAGAGTTTCCCGAGAAGCTGGAGCCTCTGACGGAAGGGGAACTTAGTGAAAGGCAGGTGACCTGGTTCGACCTTGACGTGAACAGGCACGTGACCTCCACGCGATACATCGACTGGATGGTGGACACCCTGCCGGCGGATTTTCTGACAAGCCATTATCCCACCCTGCTTTCCATCAATTATCTGAAAGAGACCATGATGGGCGAGTCTGTCACATTGCTTCGTTCCACAACTGATTCCAACCAGTTCTTTTTTCAAGGAGCCGGGAAGGATACTGCAACAGCTAAGTTCAGGGGAAGGCTGGTATTTTAACCGATTCCGTTAACTGTCTCCTGAACCGGCGTTGGTTTTCCATTCGGGTTTCTTCAGAAAGCCGATGATGATGGGCATCAGCACAAACAACGCCACCCCTCCGATCAGGAACCATACGTAAAACACAGGGCTTCCAACGGTTAACTGTGCCGGGGGGAAGAACCCGATGATAAAGGCAAAAAGTACAGCCACCAATCCGATCCCGGCAATGATCCACATCCCCGCCTTCCCGCCGGGAACTTTATAGGCTCGTTGCACATTGGGCTGACTGTAGCGCAGCTTGACGAAGGTGATATAGAGCAGGAAATACATGACCAGGTACGGCGAAATAGTGAGGATGGAGAGGATGAAGTAGGCGCTGCTCACATCAGGCATCACCAGGTATACAAAGGAGATCACGGAGACGATGGTTCCCTGGATGATCAGAATATTCCTCTGGACCCCGAATTTGTTCAGCCGGGCCATAAAGGGGGGCAGGTCCCCGTCGGTGGCCGTGGCAAGCAATCCTTTGCTGGGACCGGCAATCCATGCCAGCACACCGGCCAGGGCGCCGAAGGCCAGGAGGAAGCCGATGACCGGTACCAGCCAGCCGATGCCAAACTTGTGAAGAAGATCCTGAAACGCCTGCAGGATCCCCGCATTCAGGTCAATGTCTGCAGCCGGCATCGCGGCAGCTATGGCTAATGATCCCAGGGTAAAGATGATGATGATGATGAACATCGCTATGAAAATCGCTTTGGGGTATTGTCCGGCCGGGTTTTTCAGCTCGGTGACATGAACAGCCCCCACCTCCATCCCGGCAAAGAGGAGGAGGATCCCGCCGAGAAAGGCCAGGGTGCTGAACTTGCTGAAATCCGGCAGGAAGCTGACCGTTACCCCGGCTCCCGGTTTCAGGAACTCCAGCGGATTGCCTGAAAACCACCAGATAAACCCTAACAGGATGATCAGCAGGCCGGGGAGGATCGTCCCACCGATCACGCCGATCGTGGTTACCCTTCCAGCTAATTTGACCCCTTTGAAATTGATCAGGGTGGCAGCCCAGAAGACGATGTTGATCACGGCAAAGTTGAACCATCGGTTCTCGGCCAGCGCTTTGTCAAAGAACAGGTAGGACAACGCCGCTGCGGCAAATGAAAGCACAGTCGGATACCAGATCACATTCTGGATCCATTGCAGCCAGATGGCGACAAACCCTGTTTTTGATCCAAAGGCCTCTTTCACCCAGCGGTAGATCCCTCCCGACTGAGGCCAGCCGGTGGCCAGTTCTGCGCTGACCAGCGAAACCGGGACAAGGAACAAGAGAGAGGAAAAGAGGATGTAAAAAAACATGGTCAGCCCTTCCACAGCCATCATCGGAAGGCCACGCAGGCTCATCACAGTGGCCACATTCATCATGGCCAATGCAAAAACAGTCAGGTAGGTCTTTTGGTTTGGTTGATTCATAGAATGCGGTTTTAAGGATTAAACACTCGGTTAAGGGGAGTCATCTGGAAAAAAAGAATGAATCAGTGATTTCAAGGTCTCCCTGTCGACCGGCTTGGCAATGTAACCGTTACATCCCGCTTCCAGCGCCTTCTCCCGGTCACCCATCATGGCATAGGCTGTTTGGGCAATGATGACAACCTCCTGATTGAACTCCCTGATCTTCCGGGTCACCTCGTACCCATCCATCAGGGGGATCTTGATATCCATCAGAATGAGATCGATATCCGAGTGGGCTTTGCATAGCTCCACTGCATCTGTCCCGTTGGAGGCTTTCAGGAGTTCAGAGTAAATTCCTCTCAGGGCGCTGGAAAGATAAAGAAAACTGCTTTCATCATCTTCGGCAATCAGCACTTTCAATTTCTTCATCGAAGTATGAGTTGATGTAATAAGGGTGGTTATAACTTCCTGCCGCCTGTTTTTGCCGGGTCACCCTGGTAGCCAAGGGCTTTCCAGTCCAACCGGCCTCCCTGGGCTGTATGGCATGCTTCGCACGGCAACGCATCCTCTTTTGGCGCCACCATATGATTGATCGGCCAGTACATTTTAGTCTCAATAAACCCGTAGGAGCCTGAATAATCCAGTCCCACCTCCTTCATCCCCAGCTCAGAAGCCGCATTCCAGTCGTAGGTCTTCCAGTATCCTCCCTCGCCGAACAATTTCGGGATGATCATGTAATGGTTTTTTGTATCATAGATCTGCTTTCCCCTCATCACTTTGAATGGATAGATCTTGGCCGCAGGATCGTTGATGCTGCCGTTCAGGGTGTTCAGGGCAACCACTTCGGCATCCGGCTCAAACCTGTCCCCGGGAAGGTTGTACTGCGCTGAGCCGGCGTACCATTCGTAGTCGGGAACAACATTGGATGCCCATTTGAAGTCCCCTTTCATCTTTGAGTAAGTCTCCAGTCCGTCGGCATCTTTTTCATTCTCCCTCATCCCGGCGGTGGACCAGTCCCACCACACTTTCGTGGGCATCTTGCGGGCAAAGGTGGGGATATGACAGGTCTCACAGGCCACATGATCCAGGTGGGGAGTGATCCTTGCATCCTTGTGGATGGGTTTCTGGGCATTGTCATGACAATCGGTGCAATAGATATGGTTGACCCCCTCTGCCATGGATCCATGGCTTGCTCCGGAGATCTTGTGGTTCACCGTGTTGTGGCAGGCCGAGCATTCGTATCCCAGTCCGCCCATATGCACATCCAGCTTCCTGTCGGCATGCAGCAGGGTGCTGTCCATATCACCGTGCTTGATCCCCGTCCCGCCGCCGCCGTTGAAATGACAGGCGCCGCAATTGGTTTTGGTGGTCAGCCCCACACTTTGCGCAACGGCCACCAGGTCGGTTCCCGGAGCAGGCATACCTGCGCCGGCAGGAGTCTTTTTGTAAGTCCCGGTCTGCTCATGACAAACCAGGCAATCGATGTTCTCCTTGTTTGAAAAATCGAAATTCCTGTCTTTCCAGCCATATCCGGGATGGCAGCTGGTGCACCGCGGATAGTTCGAAGGCAGGGCAATGCAATAATTGTTGATCAGGTTGATCTTCCCAACCCGGATGTCGCCGTGCCCGGGAACATTGAATGGATCACCTGCCCAGTTCCAGTGACGGGTATGGATAAAGTCGTCCGCCACATCCTCATGGCACTCGATGCACCGTTTCGTCACATCCTGCGGCGTTTCGAACGGGCCCTGGATGATCTCTCTGTGGGAGACACCGCCCCCTCCCATGTAGGTCATTCCCATGGCAACCAACGTCACCAAAGGCAACATCCTGAGTAGAAATTTCCTGATCATTTGAAAAAAGTTTAGTTATGAAAAATGAATTCCAAGTCGAATCCTAAGAACAAGGATACAACATTTTCCTGAATTTGTCAATAAAAAAAAGAGGGGGGAAATATTTCTTGTAAGCTAACTTCGAACTTCTACGTTCTAAGTTCCAGTTCT
>Ga0172367_10005444_pt1 | contig 15374 bp, 9 predicted proteins | sample Lak10m_FD_114542 | JGI IMG/M metagenome (GOLD analysis project Ga0172367, IMG submission 114542) | Freshwater microbial communities from Kabuno Bay, South-Kivu, Congo - kab_022012_10m | ecosystem: Environmental > Aquatic > Freshwater > Lake | place: Democratic Republic of the Congo: South-Kivu... | reverse complement strand
TATTGTCTGCGGTTTTACCGGATCCACAAGGGGCTTGATTTTCGCGCCTCATGACAAGTGGGGTAGCTCTATTATGGTAAGCTCACCTGTCTTCCGGATATTGATAACTTTTTTTATCAAAGTCCATTCAATGGTGTTTACTTTTATAACTGTTTTATTTAAAATAAGTTAAATGTGTTAACGCGCTTTATTTCTGCTTCTGCAAAATGTTGACAAGTTGTTGGTGGATTGTTGAGATGCGTTTTTGCAAACGCCATTCCATTTATTTTTGCCTGAATCAGTCGTGGTCCCGGGGAGTGGAGTGAAGCAAAAAGAGAGCCCCCTCTGAGGCAAAGAGGGGGGCTCTTTTTATGAAAATGCGGGCGGTTTACTTCTTCTGAACAACCGTTGCCATGAGCGAGGCTTCACAGACAAGTTCGCCCCTTACAAAAGCTTTTGCATCGAACTGGCATACATTTCTGCGTTTGTTGGTCATGGTTGCTTCAATGGCAAGAGTGTCGCCCGGAATTACCGGCTTTCGGAAGCGGGCCTTGTCGATACCCATGAAGTATACCACACTCTCCTTGATGTTGTCATTTCCGTTGAGCATCATGATGCCGCCGGTCTGGGCCATGGCTTCAAGGATCAGTACTCCCGGCATGATGGGGTTTCCGGGGAAATGGCCCTGGAAGAAGGGTTCATTCATGGTGACATTCTTGATCGAGACAATTTTTTCGTCCAGTTTGAACTCGACGATTTTGTCAATCAGGAGGAATGGATATCGATGGGGAAGAATGTTCTGAATAGCATTGATGTCGAAAATGACACCGGCTTTTTTCTCGTGCTGGAACTGCCGGGCGAGTTTGTTCCTGTCGGCATATTTTTTCAGTTGTTTGACAAATTCGACATTTGATGCATGGCCGGGGCGTGCGGCAAGAACCTGGGCTTTCAGCGGCATGCCGAGCAGGGCGATATCACCGAGAAGGTCAAGCAGCTTATGGCGGGCAGGTTCATTCTTGAAGCGCAGCTCCCGGTTGTTGAGAATGCCGTTTTGTCCGAGCGCAAGATGTGAGCTCTCTATGCCGAGTTTTTCTCCGAGAGCGCTCAGCTCATCCTGCTGCATGGTTTTGTCGATTATGACAATGGCATTATCGATATCTCCGCCCTTGATGATTCCCTGATTGGCCAGCGCTTCGACTTCGCTGAGAAAGCAGAATGTTCTGGAGGCCGAAAACTCCTTGACGAACTCCTTCTCAAGATCAAAGAGCCCGGAGTGCTGGGAGCCGAGTGCAGGGTTCTTGTAGTCGACCATGACGGTTATTCTGAAACTGTCAAGCGGCAGCGCAACGATATCGACGCTGTTGTCGGCATCATGGTACTCGATGGTTTCATCAATGACCAGATAGTTTTTGGGCTCCTCCTGCTCCAGAAAGCCGGTGCCGAGCAGCGCCTCTGCAAAGGGATTTGAACTGCCGTCCATGACCGGAGGCTCCGGTCCGCTCAGTTCAATGCGGCAGTTATCGATCTCCAGCCCGTAAAGTGCGGCAAGAACATGCTCGGTGGTGTGAACCTTTACTTCGTTGATGCCGATTGTAGTTCCGCGGAGTACATCAACCACGTTTTCGATCAGAGCGGGTATTTCAGGACTGTTCTCAATATCGGTCCGGATAAAACGGTAGCCGTAGTTGACCGGGGCCGGTTTGAAGGTGATCATGCACTCCCGGCCGGTGTGCAGTCCGGTACCCCAGAGAGAGACTTCTTTTTGCAGTGTGCGCTGATGAATGAGCATAGTGTTCTTGTTGCTCCTGACGAGTGAGCCGTACAGGAAATGAAGTGGAATGATTGGCTGTAGCCTCCAGCAGATTACAGGAGATTTTGGTGTCTTACGGGGTCAACGATAAATCATTCAAGATAATAAAGATCGGTTTCCTGTTCAAATCAGGGCTGTTATGATTTTATATCAGCAGCGTGCTCTTTTTTTGAGGAAAAGTGCCTCTTCGCTTTTTCAAGCAGGAGCGGATGCGTCGTGCTGTTTCCGGCTATGATGCTCTGCTGTCCGAAGAGATCGCACTCTCCCTCAAAGCCGGTCACCTCTCCTTCCGCTTCAAGAACCAGCAGCGCCCCTGCAGCAAAATCCCAGGGAAAAAGCCTGTACTCCCAGAAGCCGTCAAAGCGGCCACAGGCGGTGTAGGCCAGATCAATAGCGGCGGAACCTGCACGCCTGACTCCTGCCGAATTTTCAATAACCTCCTTGAGCATGCCGAAATAGGAGTCAAGATAGTCATACTCCCTGAAGGGAAGCCCGGTTGCTATAAGAAAGCTGTTCCTGTCGGTGCGGTTTGAAACAGAGATGCGCTTGCCGTTCAGGTATGCGCCTTTACCCCGTTCAGCGGTGAAAAGCTCCTGAAGGAGTGGTTGAAAGACAACTCCGGCAAGGAGATCATTGTGCTCATTTTTCAGACCGATGCTTATTGAAAATACCGGGAAGGAGTGAATAAAGTTAAGGGTTCCGTCCAGCGGATCGACAATCCAGGTGCGTCCCGAACTGCCTTTGTTGATTGTCCCCTCTTCCGAGAGGAGGCTGTCTTCAGGGAAACTCGCCCTGATAATTCCGGCTATTGCAGCTTCACATCGCTTGTCGACTTCGGTTACAAAATCCTTGGACTCTTTTTCACGGATCTCAAGCGCTGTAAGCTCTCCGAGTTTTTCCAGAGTGATTGCACCTGCGGCTTTTGCCGCTCTGACGGCGGTCTGCAGTTCCCTGCTCATTTGTTCCATGAAGGAAGGAGTTTGGGGATAATGGTTTGCATGATTTGAATTCAATATAGCATTTTAGAGTTATATGACTTATATGACCTATAGGACCCATAAGGCTTATGGGCACCTTTATTTATTTGTTCCGAACCCCGATTACTGCGTTGGGTGGTGCTCGAAATCCTCATGTACTCCGTGTACACTCCGGTTTCTGCGCTCCATCCGCCTTGTTCTCGGGCTTCTCACGACAATAAATAGATGTGCCCTTATATGTTCTATGACTGACATGCGGGAATTATCGGCAGAGTTCGTTTGTTCATTAAGTTATTGCTTTGCGTTGGTTTATAACCATAACACCTATACTCATGAAACTTGATGCTCCAAAACTCGCACTCAGTATCGGCTTCTGTTTTCTCTTTGCTTTTGCCGGCAGCACTTTTACTCCTCAACCGGGGTCGGAGTGGTACTATCAGGTGCTGAGCAAACCATCGTGGAATCCTCCTGACTGGCTTTTTCCTCCTGCATGGACACTCTTCTTCCTGCTTATGGGAATAGCGCTCTATCTTGTTGTGATGCAGCGGGACAAAAATAAACAGGCTAATGGAGCGCTTGCGGTTTTCGGTATTCAGCTTGTTCTTAATCTCGGCTGGTCAGCGCTCTTTTTCGGTCTGCACTCACCTCTTTTTGCTCTGGTGGATATAGCACTGCTCTGGCTTGCCATTGTGCTGACTATCGTGAAATTCCGGGCTGTTTTACCTTTGGCGGGAAATCTGCTGGTACCCTATCTCCTTTGGGTCAGTTTTGCTTCGTTACTGAACTTTACGATCTGGCGGCTTAACTGAAGAGATTTTGGATTCCGGATTCTGAATTTTGGATTGGAAAAGAAGAATTTTGAGCCACGAAATTACACGAAAAGGCACGAAAAAAGAGATTTTGGACTGTAGGGGCGTGTTGCACCCGCCCTTTTTGGTGTTTGCGAATTGCGCGAATTTTCACGAATGTAGGGGCGGATCATTCCCGCCCTCTTTGGTATCCACGAATTTACATGAATAGGGTGTAGGGGCAATCCTTTGTGGTCTGCCCTGATTTTATTTTGTTGTTGTTGTCCCTGAAGTCCTTGATGTCCTTTTTTTGATTTAAAACGCGAAAAGCGCAGGGTGAGCTGCGCTTTTCGTTTGTTTTTTGCCTTGAGCGAAGGAATCAGTCCTCTTCTCCGCTGCGGAGGTTTTCCAGTACTCCGAAATCTTCAAGCGTGGTGATATCGCCCTTGATCTCGTTGCTGGTAGCCAGTTCACGAAGGAGACGGCGCATGATTTTGCCGCTTCTCGTTTTCGGAAGGCCTTTGGCCCATCTGATCTCGTCAGGTTTTGCAATAGGTCCGATCTCTTTGGCTACGTGGTTGCGGAGCGCTTCACGGAGCTTCATGTCGCCTACATATTCGTCCTTCAGAGTTACGAATGCCACAAGAGCGTTGCCCTTGATCTCATCCGGACGGCTGACAACGGCAGCTTCTGCCACAGCCTCGTAGGAGACAAGTGCACTTTCGACTTCACTGGTGCCGAGACGGTGACCCGAAACGTTGACCACATCATCAACACGTCCCATGATCCAGATATAGCCGTCATCATCCTTGCGGGCGCCGTCACCGGTAAAGTACATGCCGGGGAACTCAGACCAGTAGGTCTTTTCATAGCGCTCGTTGTCGCCGTATATGGTGCGGAGCATGGACGGCCACGGTTTTTTGATGACGAGGTATCCGCCTTCATTGGCCTTGCACGGAGTTCCATCCTTGTGTACAACATCGACCGCAATGCCAGGAAGCGGACGGGTTGCCGTGCCGGGTTTGGTCGGGGTTGCACCCGGAAGCGGAGAGACCATGATGCCGCCGGTCTCGGTCTGCCACCACGTATCGACAATCGGGCATCTCTCCTGTCCGACCACGGTGTGGTACCACATCCATACATCAGGATTAATTGGCTCACCTACGCTGCCAAGCAGGCGGAGAGAGCTGAGGTTGTGTTTGGTAACCCACTCGTTTCCGGCACGGATAAAGGCGCGGATGGCGGTAGGCGCCGTATAGAGAATGGTGACTTTGTGGCGGTTGATGATATCCCAGAAGCGGTCCCACTGAGGGTAGTTCGGAGCACCTTCGTACATGAGCATGGTCGCACCGTTGAGCAGCGGGCCGTAGGCCATATAGCTGTGTCCGGTGATCCAGCCCACATCGGCCGTACACCAGTAGATATCCTCATCCTTGATGTCGAAAACGTATTTGAAGGAGCTTGCAGCATGTACCATGTATCCGGCGGTGGTGTGCAGAATACCTTTTGGTTTGCCGGTTGAGCCGCTGGTATAGAGCACAAAGAGCGGATGTTCTGAATCAACCTCTACCGGTTCCGATTCGTCGGAGGCAAGGCCCATGAGATCGTGCCACCAATGGTCCATGCCGTCGTGCATGTTGATGGTTTCGCCGGTGACTTTGAGCACCATGACGCTGCGCACTGACGGGGTGTTGACAATCGCTTCGTCAACAATATTTTTCAGGTTGATGGAGCCGCCGCGGCGTCTTGTGCCGTCTGCGCAGATGACCATGCGTGCACGGGAGTCATTGACCCGCTCGGTGATGGCGTGAGCCGAAAATCCTGCAAAAATAACGTTATGGACCGCACCGACACGTGCGCAGGCAAGAACGGCGATAACCAGTTCGGGAACCATGCCCATGTAGATTGCAACCCTGTCACCGGGTCTGATACCGGCTATTTTCAGAACGTTGGCAAATTTGCTGACCTGGCGGTGCAGTTCGCCGTAAGTCAGAACCCGCTGGTCGCCTTCTTCGCCCTCCCAGATAATGGCAGCCTTGTTCTTTCTCCAACTGTTGACATGGACATCAAGCGCGTTATAGCAGATATTGGTTTTGCCGCCGTTAAACCATTTGGCATACGGGTTGTTCCATTCCAGAACCGTGTCCCATTTTTTAAACCAGTGAAACTGCTCGGCAATTCCTCCCCAGTATGCTTCCGGATCTGCATCAGCCGAAGCGTAGAGCTTTTCATATTCTGCCATGGAAGAGACATGGGCGGTTTTCGAAAACTCTGCAGGGGGCGGAAATTTCCGTTTTTCAGACAGCACAGAGCTGATCGAATCGTTTGCAGAAGACGAGGCCACGGTGTTCTGTGGGCTTGGTGTTGTTTCGTCTGTAGCCATTGATACCAGATTTTATTTGTTGAAAAAAGAAATATACCCCCGTTAAAGGTATTTCATGAACATTAAAAATAAGTGGTTGAATCGGAGATAAAAAAGCCGGAAAGCGAGTTTTTTTGTTTCACGTTAAATTCTGCATAAAAATTTACTCCCTGCCCATAAAAGTTCGCAACTCACTCTTGCTGTTCTGTTATTTTACCGCAAAATTGACCAGTTTGTCCGGAACGACAATTTCACGGATAATACTCTTTCCTTCAAGGAATTTTATAACCGATTCTACTTTAAGAGCCTCTTCGAGGAGCTGTGCTTTCGGGCTTTTTGCCGGAGCCAGGAAGGTTCCTCTCAGTTTTCCGTTGATCTGTACCGCAATGGTCAAAACCGACTCTTCAATAAGTTTCGGTTGGAATGAGGGAAATGCGGCCTTGCTGATGGACTCGCTGTGTCCGGCACTCTCCCAGAGCTCTTCGGTGATGTGAGGAGCATAGGGAGCAAGCAGGATGAGCAGGGTCTCAACAGCCTCGCGGTTCCTGCATCCGGTTTTGTGCAGCTCGTTGACAAAAACCATCATTTCTGATATGGCGGTATTGAACTTGAGGTTTGCCGTATCTTCTCCGACTTTTTTTATGGTTTTATGCATTTTCCTCAGCAGCTCATCAGGTATCGGATCCGCTGAGAGTTTTGCTGCAGGGCTCTCCTGATCCCGATCGGAATCAGAGTGGAAGAGCCGCCAAACTTTTGAGAGAAAACGGCTGATCCCTTCGATGCCGTTGGTGTTCCAGGGTTTAACCTGCTCAAGGGGCCCGAGAAACATCTCGTAGAGTCGCACGGCATCGGCGCCGTATCGCTCAAGGACATGGTCGGCAGGGATGACGTTACCGCGTGATTTCGACATCTTCTCATTGTCTTCACCGAGTATCATTCCCTGGTTGAAGAGCTTTTGGAAAGGCTCTTTTGTACTGACCACACCGAGATCAAAGAGCACCTTGTGCCAGAATCGGGCGTAGAGGAGATGCAGTACGGCATGTTCCGCTCCTCCGATATAGAGATCGACATTCATCCAGTAGCGCTCTTTTTCCGCGTCGATCAGCGCTCCGCTGTTTGACGGATCAATGAAGCGCAGATAGTACCAGCAGCTTCCCGCCCACTGGGGCATGGTATTGGTTTCGCGCCGGAAATTGCCGTATTCATCGCTGCCATGCAGCCACTCTGCAATATTGGCCAGGGGAGACTCGCCGGTTGAAGAGGGGTGGTAGGCTTCAACTTCGGGAAGAACGAGAGGAAGAGTGGTTTCCGTGCGAAGCGTGCCGTCTTCGTAGTGCTTGATCGGGATCGGTTCACCCCAGTAGCGCTGGCGGCTGAATATCCAGTCACGCAGTTTGTAGTTGACCTTTCGTGCTCCCAGATTTTTGGATTCAAGCCATGAGGCCATGCGTTCAAAGGCCTCCCTGAAGGGAAGTCCGTCAAGTGTTATTTCATTGTTTGAAGAGTTGACGGGGATGCTGTTCTTCTCTTCAAATACCTTCTCCTCTACGTTATGAGGACTTTTGATCACCTCAATGATAGGGAGGTTGTACTGTTTTGCGAACTCCCAGTCTCGCTGGTCATGTGCCGGAACCGACATGATCGCCCCGGTGCCGTAGCTGATAAGGACAAAGTCTGAAATCCACACAGGAAGAGGCTTGTCGGTCGCCGGATTAATGGCATAGGAGCCGGTAAAGAGGCCGCTTTTCTCTTTCTGCAGACCGGTACGCTCAAGTTCTGTTTTAAGTTTTGCCTGCCGGATATACTCTTTTACCGCAACGAGCTGCGGTGCGGTTGCAAGTTTTTCTGCAAGCGGATGCTCGGGAGAGATAACCAGATAGGTTGCGCCGAAAAGGGTGTCGGGCCGTGTGGTATAGACCGTGAGCTTTTTTTTGTGGCAGGGGAGTTCAAAATCGATCTCCACGCCCTCTGAGCGTCCGATCCAGTTTCGCTGCATCTGTTTGACATTTTCCGGCCAATCGAGATCATCAAGGTCGGCAATCAGGCGTTCGGCGTATGCGGTGATCTTGAGTACCCACTGGCGCAGGGGGCGTCGGACAACGGTGTAGCCGTCGGCAATTTTTTCTTCAACCTCTTCATTGGCGAGAACTGTTTTAAGCTCTTCGCACCAGTTGACATCAACTTCCGACATATAGGCAAGCCCCATCTCATAGAGCCTGAGAAAAATCCACTGTGTCCATTTGAAGTATCCCGGATCGGTAGTGTTTATCTCCCGGGACCAATCATAGGAGAATCCCATTGCCTGCAGGGTCTCCTTGAAGCTTTTGATATTCTGTTCAGTTGTTATTCTCGGGTGGGTGCCGGTTTTGATGGCAAACTGCTCGGCCGGAAGACCGAAGGCATCCCATCCCATCGGGTGCAGCACATTGAAGCCGCAGCTTCTTTTGTATCGGGCAGTAATATCCGAGGCGGTATATCCTTCGAGATGACCGACATGGAGACCCGAACCGCTGGGATAGGGGAACATGTCAAGTACATAGTATTTCGGTTTGTCAGCAGATTCAGCGGTTTTAAAAGTTTCGTGCTGCTGCCAGTATGCCTGCCATTTCTTTTCTGTTGTTGAGAAATCGTACTTCATGGTGTTCTTTTGAGTGACATTTCACTCTCTGTCATAAGTAAACAGAGGTCAATAAAGAGAACTCTCGGCTATAGAATGCCGGGAGGGATAAAAAAAAGCAGTGCAGGTTGATCTGCACTGCTTTTTAACAGTATTCAGGTTCAGTCGTTGGCTGCAACAGGCCCCTGTGCCGCTTCCGGTTCGTTTTCCACTGCTTTCATCGAGAGCGCAAAGCGGGTTTTACCGGTACGGGGGTCCTTGCGGACATCAACCAGTTTGACCTTGATGCGGTCACCGATTTTGAGGTGGTCGCTGACTTTGTTGACCCGTTCGGTTGATGATATTTCCGAGATATGAACCAGTCCGTCGGTTTTGGGAAGGAACTCGACAAAGGCTCCAAGCTCGTCACGGATGTCGCGCACCTTGCCGAGGTAGATTGTGCCGACTTCGGGTTTGGCAAGAAGGGTTTTGATGGTGGCCAGTGCGGCGTTTGTACCCTCAACGTTCGAGCAGGCAATGGTGACGGTCCCGTCATCCTCAATATTGATCTCGGCGCCGGTCTCTTCAGTGATGCTGCGGATGGTCTCTCCGCCCTTGCCGATAATCATGCCGATAGCTTCCACCGGTACCTGAATGGTGGTGAGGCGCGGAGCAAACTGTGCCAGCTCGACACGGGCTTCCGGAATGGCCGCTTCCATTTTGTCGAGAATATGCAGCCTTCCCCTGCGGGCCTGGTCAAGCGCGGTTTCAAGAACATGGTAGTCAAGCCCGTCGATTTTGATGTCCATCTGGCAGGCAGTAATGCCATCTCTTGTGCCGGTGACCTTGAAATCCATGTCGCCGAGGTGATCTTCATTGCCAAGAATATCGGAGAGAACGGCATAGGCTGATCCCTCCTTGATGAGTCCCATGGCAATGCCGGATACCGGTTTTCTGATTGGTACGCCGCCATCCATCAGGGCCAGTGTTCCTCCGCAGACCGAGGCCATTGAAGATGAGCCGTTGGACTCAAGAATGTCCGAAACAATCCGGATGGTATAGGGGAACTCCTGCTCGGAGGGGGCAACCATTTTAATGGCACGTTCGGCAAGGTTTCCATGTCCGATTTCACGGCGGCCGGTGCTTCCGATTCTTCCGGTTTCACCAACCGAGAAGGGAGGGAAGTTGTAGTGAAGCATAAACTTCTTGTCGGCATTGTTTGTCAGGTTGTCCACCGACTGGGCATCTTTTTTGGTGCCGAGTGTAATGGTGACAAGCGCCTGGGTTTCTCCTCTGGTGAAGAGTGCTGAGCCATGGGCTCTCGGGATGACGCCGAGTTCTATGGTGATCGGGCGGACCTCTTCAAGGGTTCTGCCGTCAAGACGTTTGGAGTCGTCAAGAATCATGTGGCGCATCACCTTCTTTTCAACCGAGTGAATCTCCTCTTCAATGATATGCTCGTTCAGACAGAGTGCTTTTGCCGGATCGGACTGGATCTCCTCACTGGTGATGGCTGCCCTGAATTTCTCGACGATTGCCTGTATGGTTTCGCGGTAGATGTGTGCGGTCTGGTCGGCACGATCTTCCTTTCTGAGCGGAGTGTAGGCAAGCTCTTTCAGACGGGTTTCGCATGTCGAGCGAACCGCTTCGGTAAGCTCGGCAGGAACCTGCACCGGCACAAAAGGACGGTCCGGTTTTCCAATAGCTGCGGCAATTTCGTTCTGAAGTGAGCAGATCCGTTTGATGGCATCGTGTCCAAATTTGATGGCGTCAAGCATTTCGGCTTCGGAGATCTCTTTCATCTCCCCCTCAAGCATACAGATGGTGTCTGTCGTGCCGCCGATGCAGATATCGAGGTCGCTGTTGACCAGTTCGTTGACATCCGGGTTGATGATGAACTTGCCGTTGATTCTGCCGACGCGTACTTCACTCATCGCGTTGCGAAAAGGAATATCGGAGACCATGATGGCCGCTGATGCAGCAATGCCGCCGAGAACATCGCCATCATTGATCTGGTCGGATGAGATGACCGTTATAATGATCTGTGTTTCGTAGAGGTAGCCGTCAGGAAAGAGGGGTCTGAGAGCGCGATCGATCAGTCGGGCAGAGAGTACCTCTTTTTCGGATGGGCGGGTTTCGCGCTTGAAAAAGCCTCCCGGAAACTTGCCCGCAGCGGAATATTTTTCGCGGTATTCAACCTGAAGGGGAAAGTAGTCCTGGTTGGGCGGAGGAGTTTTTTTGCTTGATACAACGGTTGCCAGCACCATGGTGTCGCCGAGGCGGACAACGGTTGCTCCGTCGGCCTGTTTGGCCATTTTACCGGTTTCGATAGAGAGTATCTTTCCCTGTCCGAGATCAATTTCTTTGTTGATAATCATGTAAATCATTTGATAGGAGTGAAAAAAAATCTGTAGGGTAAGGCCCCGCTGTAAATCTGTTCCGCAATTCGATTGCTTCGTTCGCCGGTGCACGAAACCCTCATGTACTCCGTGTACATTCCGGTTTCTGCGATTCGTCTGCCTCGCCTTCGAACCGCTCATCACGATTTATTGCGGGGCCTTGTATATGCAAGCGGTTCTTTCCCGGTCGGATTCAGTGCAGACTTGAGCGTTTTATCAGAAGGCTGTCAATGAATTCGTTTTTAAATATAGCACAAAAAAGTTGTTTCCGATAACGATGAAGCCGGTGCTCTGTCAGGCAATGATTCTTCCGTTATCTATCAGTCGCACGTTGCCTGCATACGCAGCCAGAAGCAGCCGGTACTCCTTTCCCTTTTCAGCCGTTTCAGCTGTTTCAAAGTTTCCTTCGTCAACAAATTCAACATAATCAGTTCGCAAACCGGGGGTCAAGGCGATCATCTCCCTGATCTCCCCGGCAATGGCATGCAGTTGTGTTTCACCCTCAGCAATCCGCTTTTCGCCATGCAGTATTCCCCTGAAGAGGGTCGCGGCGGCACGGTGCTCTTCGCTTGTAAGGTAGATGTTCCTCGAACTCACCGCCAATCCGTTTTCCTCCCTGACAATCGGGGCCCCGATAATATTGACGTCGAGATTGAGATCGGTGACCAGCTTTCTGATGATGGCAAGCTGCTGCGCATCCTTTTCACCGAATATGGCTACATGCGGTTTTGTAATGTTAAAAAGCTTTGTTACAACCGTAGCGACACCGTTGAAATGGCCCGGTCGCGGCACCCCCTCAAACCTTTCTGCGAGAGCGCAGCACTGAACGGTTGTCTGGAAGTTTTCAGGGTAGATGCTCCCGGTTTCCGGTGCAAAGAGGTAATCAACTCCGGCGGCCCGGGCAAGAGCTGCATCCTGTTCGAAAGGGCGCGGATAGCGGTGCAGGTCTTCATTTGCTCCGAACTGGCGCGGATTGACAAAAATGGTGAGAATCACGGTTCCGGCACTCTCCTGCGCAAGCTTTACCAGGCTCAGATGTCCTTCATGCAGTGCGCCCATGGTCATGACAACACCGACAAGCTGGCGGTTGAGCCGGAGCTTTTCGGTAATGAGCTGCATCTGTCGGGGTTCAGTGATGATCTGCATGGATCTCTTCCGTTTTTTTTTGTTTGGTTTCCGGCGGGTGAACAACTACGACAAATTCTCCCCGTCTCTTTGCTTCGGTAAGGTGGAGCCGGATTTCCACAATGGTTCCGGTTATATACTCCTCATGTATTTTGGTCATCTCCCGCCCGATAAATATGCGGGCATCCGGCATAACCCGTTCAATTTCATCAAGCAGCTTCATGATTCTGAATGGAGACTCGTAGAGGACAATCGAAACATGGAGAGCTGCAAGCTGTTCAAGCCGGGTTTTGCGCCCTTTTTTATGGGGAAGAAATCCGGCGAAAAAAAAGTTGTTGACGGGAAGCGGGCATACCGACAGCGCAGCGGTGACAGCGCTCGGGCCGGGAATGGGGATGACGGTGAAGCCTCTCTGGTCGAGGGCGTGCAGCATGGCGTATCCTGGGTCGCTGATCACCGGGGTGCCTGCGTCGGTAGTGAGCGCCACATCGGTTCCCTCTTCAAGCAGGGCGATAATCTGACCGATTGCTCTCGATTCATTATAGTTGTGGTAACTGATGAGCTTTTTGCCCGAAATTTCAAGATTTTTCAGGAGAATGGAGGCCCGGCGCGTATCTTCACAGGCGATGGCACCGCATTGCTGCAGTGTTTTGATTGCTCTCAGGGTAATATCTTCGAGATTGCCGAGAGGCGTTGCAACAACGTAGAGTGTTCCGTTATGTGGCTGTTCGGATTGCAAGGGCAGAGATGCTTGAATAGAAGGGTTTTTATTGTTCTGATTGAGCCCGTAATTAATAGAAGCGCTCTTTGTGGTAGATTCACATCGCTTTTAGTATAATAATAAAAATACGATAAACAGCGTTCAGTCAAAGATGAAGCTTCAACGGCGGTTACTCTCGGTCAGCGACCTGAGGGTGCAATTTTTTCAGAGTCAGAGCGGGGGTTTTGGCAAGCCACTCCCGATCAAGGTGGTTAACGGGGTCTCTTTTGATGTTTTTGAGGGGGAGACACTCGGGCTTGTCGGTGAGTCCGGCTGCGGAAAGACAACGCTCGGCAGGGCGCTGATCCGTCTCGGTCATCCGAAAGTGTCGGGAAAGATTGTGTTTGATGACAGGGAGATCTCTTTGATCAGCAACAGTGAGTTCCGAAGGCTGCGCAAGGAGATTCAGATGATTTTTCAGGATCCATTCGGGTCACTTAATCCCCGTTTGACGGTGGGCCAGATGCTCGGAGAGGTTCTTGCGGTTCATGGAATTGCCCGTAAAGAGAGTGCCCGCAAGCGCATTGAGGAGCTGCTGGATGTGGTGGGTCTGCAGAGGGAGTATTTCAACCGCTATCCGCATGAGTTTTCCGGGGGGCAGCGTCAGAGGATCGGCATCGCGAGGGCTTTGGCGGTAAATCCGAAATTCATAATCTGCGACGAGCCGGTCTCTGCGCTTGATGTCTCAATTCAGTCGCAGATCATCAATCTGCTCAAGGATCTTCAGCGGGAGCTCGGGCTGACCTATCTTTTTATTGCCCATGATCTTTCGGTTGTAGAATATATTTCCGACCGGGTTGCGGTCATGTATCTCGGAAAGATTGTGGAGGTTGCCAGGTCAGGTGAACTCTATGCCAATCCGAAACATCCCTATACCAGGGCACTGCTCTCGGCAATTCCCTCTCCTGAACCTGGGGAGAAAAAAGAGCGGATTATTCTTAAGGGTGATCTGCCTGGACCAATGCATATTCCTGCCGGATGCAGTTTTCATCCGCGTTGTCCGGTTGCGATGCCGGAGTGCCGACAGAGGGAGCCGCAGTTCAAGGAGCTTGATAAGAGCAAGGGTCATCATGTAAGCTGTCTGTTATATGAATAGTTCTTCCGAGAAAAAGCGGGGGTGCCTGAAAAAAGGGTGCCTCGTCGTTGTTGTGGTGTCACTGCTTCTTTGTGCAGTGCTGCTGCTGCTGTTTCGTTCTTCACACCGTTTACCTGACCGATTTGTGCTGAACCTTCAGCTTTCGGGAGATATCAGTGAGATCAGCCGTCAAACAGGTTCACTGCCGTTTCTCTCTTCTGAGGAGCCGCTCTCAATGCAGGATCTGCTCTTCATTCTTGATCATGCTTCAGGTGACGAGAGGGTAGGGGAGGTGCTGCTTGAAATCGGAGGGGTGCATGCAGCACCAGCCAGGATGCGTGAGTTGCGCGTAGCGATTGAAAAGGTGCGTTCGAAGGGGAAAAAAGTTACGGCCTTTCTTGCCTCAGCCGAAGACAGTGACTATCTGCTGGCTACGTCATGCGACTCCATTGTGATGGAGCGGGGCGGATATCTGCTGCTTGACGGTCTGAAAGCCGAAACCCTTTTTTATACAAACCCTCTCGCCAGGATAGGTGTCAGGTTTCAGGCGGCGCAGTGGCGGCAGTACAAGAGCGGTATAGAGCCTTTTGTCAGAACCGGAGCGAGCCGGGAGTATTTTGAACAGGTCGGAATGCTGCTTGATCAGGTCTATGCCGATTACCTTGACTATGCCTCGAAGAGGCGTGCCATAAGTTCTGACTCTCTCAAAGGTGTCATTGACCGGATTGCTCTGCTTTCATCCGCGAAGGCCCGAACACTCGGGCTGGTTGACGCTGAGGCCTCAAGCTGGGAGCTGAAGCGTGCCCTGACCAGAAAAATAAGCGGCAAGGAACCTGCGAGTGATAATGATGTGCTGGTTTCGGGTGCAGAGTACCGTTCAGCGGTGGAGTGGCCGATGAAGGCTGAAGGCGACGAGCGGATTGCCCTTATAACGCTTTCCGGCCCGATTGTGCGTACTTCCGGCGAGAGTGCTCTCGGTATGGGAGAAGGGGTCACTGTCGAAGCGCTCCGGCAATCGCTTGATTCCGCTTTGGAAGATAAAAAGGTCAAGGCTCTTGTACTGCGCATCGACAGCCCCGGCGGAGATGCGCTTGCATCGGCGGAGATGCTCCAGATGCTTGACTCTGCTGCCGTAAAAAAACCGCTTGTGGTCTCCATGTCGGGAGTTGCCGCTTCCGGCGGTTATATGGCGGCCCTGGCAGGGAAAACTCTTATTGCTGCTCCTCTTACCATTACCGGCTCAATTGGCGTTTATGCCCTCAAGCCCGAGATAAGCGCTCTTGTTGCGAAAACAGGGCTTGGCCGTGACGTTGTGACGAGGGGGCGGTTTGCCGATTCGAACACGTTGTTCAAGCCGCTTGAAGGGGAGTCCTACCGCAAATTTGTTGAAGCTTCCGGTGAAATATATATGGATTTTATCGGAAAAGTTGCCCGTTCAAGGAAGATGCCTCTGGCGGCGGTTGACAGCGTTGCCGGCGGAAGGGTGTGGAGCGGATCCCGGGC
>Ga0172367_10005442_pt1 | contig 15376 bp, 14 predicted proteins | sample Lak10m_FD_114542 | JGI IMG/M metagenome (GOLD analysis project Ga0172367, IMG submission 114542) | Freshwater microbial communities from Kabuno Bay, South-Kivu, Congo - kab_022012_10m | ecosystem: Environmental > Aquatic > Freshwater > Lake | place: Democratic Republic of the Congo: South-Kivu... | reverse complement strand
TTTTTATTATATATTTTTGATTTTACAATTTGTCTCGCCTCAAAGCTGGAAAATCTTTCATCAAATAAAATTATTGGAATTTCAGCTATTAGATTTGTTTGCAAAAAATTATCAAAATTGATAGCAAAATTATTAACAAATTTTGAGATAATTGTGGAATCACCATTTATATCAATTGGTAATCCAACAATTACCGCAACTATTTTATTTTCAATAATTAATTGCATAATTTTCGTAAAGTCTTTTAAATTACTTTGACGATTAATAATTAATTTTGGCGTAGCTATTGATCTTTTATCATCACAAATAGCAACGCCTATTCTCTTCGTGCCAATGTCTAGAGATAACAATCTTCCCGAGCTTGGCAGTAGATTTTTTATATCATCTTGTTTAATAATCACAAATAAAATATGACAAAAATTAGCGATAAAGATATTGTTAAAATTTCTAATTTGTGCAAAATAAAGGTTTTGCCAGAAGAAAAAAACAACTTAATTAACCAAATAAGCAAAGTAATTGATTGGGTTGAGCAACTCAATAAAGTAAATACTGATAATATTGAACCTTTGGTGAATGTTAATCAAAATTCAATCGTTTTAAACAAAGACCAAATATCTGACGGCAATATTGCTGAAGATATTTTAAAAAACGCTCCAGATGCCAAATATGAATATTTCGCAGTACCTAAAGTTATTATAACAAATTAAATTATACCATTTCTACTTTTAAGATAAAAATCTCTAAAAATTCTTATTTAGTCACGCTTTTGTAAAAAAATTTTACCTTAACTATTAATAAAATTAGTTGACTTTAATTTGTATTAATGATTAAATATAAAACTTGAAATTCTTAGAGAAACAGCGTGAAAAAGTCAAAAACAAGATAAAATTTGATAACAGTCCAGCATAGCTTTTGCTTAATTAAACCTTCAATCAAATTCTCTTTTTCCTTATAAACAAATTAGTCAAAAAATTTACCTTAAAAACTCGAACATAAATAATGAAAAATAACCATAAATTTCAAAAAAAGTTTGGATCAATATTAAAGATATTCGGTTTATATTTTTGGATGACAATAAAAGTTATATTCAACTTTGTTTTTACAAAAAGAACCATATTATTTGTTTCCGATCAAAAAATCAAAAAAATCAACTTCGGCCCATTGCTACAGCTATCCTTGCTAACGCTATTTTTATTTATTGGCAATGTTTTTTTTCAATCACTTCAATCTTACAAAATTATCAAAGAAAAATCAAATGAAGTGGAGCATTTAAAGTCTCTAAATTCATATTTTGAGAATGAATTTGAGTCAGTTAATGATAAGCTTAAAAAGTTAAGCGAATACATGCACCAGATAAATAACAGCAATTATAAAGAGGTAAGTGATGAAAAAATAGAAGGATTGCAATTCAAAAAATCCAATAAATTTGACCAAGATCAACTCTCTAGACAAAATAAAAAAACAATCAAAAACATAGAAGAGTCATTTGAGCAAGTATCTGAAATACACATCTTAGCAAAAAAAAGAATAAAGAAAATTGAAAACGCTATCTCAATGGTTGGTCTCAATATTAAAAATGGCAACAATCTTAAATCATTTGACAAAATTATATCCAATAACAATTATGGCAAAGGTGGTCCTGAAAAAGATGATCAAAAAATCAATCAAATTCTTGCAAAAAAAGTTAGCGAAGAAGATGCTTTGAATCAGATTAATTCTCTAAAATTTAATAATGAAATTGATTATCTTATGGTTTTAGAGCATTTAGCTAGAGTCCTTCCACTTTCTGAGCCAATGAATAGCTATTATATCTCAAGTGGCTTTGGAACAAGATCAGATCCAATTACCCGTCGAAAAACTTTGCATCATGGCCTTGATTTTGTTGGCTCGGAGAATGAAAAAATATATAGCCCATCTTCTGGAAAAGTAATTCTGGCTGGTAAATTTAGTGAATATGGCAATGCAATAGTTATTGATCATGGTTTTGGAATCACCACCAGATATGGCCATCTTTCTTCAATAAAAGTTAAAGAAGGTCAGATTGTTAAAAAAGGAGAAAATATTGCCTTACAGGGCAATACTGGAAGAAGTACTGGAGATCACTTACATTACGAAGTTAGATACAAAAATATCCCTCTTAATCCAAAAAAGTTTTTAGAGGCTGGACAAATATTGTTCAACAATCAACAAAATATAAGACATGTCAATAGCTAATTTAAAGACAAAGATTGCCACCGTAGTCAATGGCAACTCAAGTAATGACAATTTAATAACCAAAAGACTAGAAATAGTTAGTCAAAATCTCAAAACAGTTCCATCAATATTGTCAAATGATTTTCAAATTGAAGGACAAATTCACAGTAGCGGGGTAATTGAAATTGAGGGTAGCGTTCGAGGCATTATAAATGCTAACTCTATAATATTACGTGAAAATGGTTTTGTTAACGGCACAATAATTGCAGAATTTTTAAGTATTAGAGGAAGCTTTGAGGGCAATATTAAAGCCAAAAATATCAGAATATCCAGTAAGGCAAAAATTCAAGGCGAAATCGAATATGAATCTCTAGCAGTTGAAGATGGCGCATCTATTGATGGTCAATTTAAAAAGCTTTGCTAAATTTAAAAATTTAGTGAAAATAATGTAACAGTTAAAAATAATCCTTACCGTCAAATTATTAATTTAAAAATCCCCACAAATGCTTAATTTTGATGATCTAATTCAAACAGAAGCAAGAATTTCAAATTATGTTAAGAATACGCCGATTATCTCCAATCAAGAAATAAATCATCATTTTAAAGCAGAAATTTTCTTCAAACTAGATAATCAACAAGAAACCAGATCTTTTAAGGTTAGGGGAGCTTTTAATGCTGTTTTATCTTTCTATGAAAAAAATAAAAAATTTCCCTCAAAAATTGTAGCACAAAGCTCTGGAAATCATGCTCAAGCAGTAGCTTTGGTGGGTAAAAAATTCAATATTCCAGTCCTAATTTACATGGCAAAAATTACTTCATCAATAAAAGTTGAAGCAACCAGAAAATTAGGGGCAGAAGTTATATTGTGTGAAAAAAGAAGTGAAGCAAATCTATTAGCAAAACAAAAGGAGCAAGAGGGCTACTTCTTTATTCATCCTTCAGATAATGATGATGTAATTTTAGGTCAGGGAACTTGCACTCTTGAAGCCCTAAAACAATTGCACTCGGTTGATGCAATATTTGCACCTTGCGGAGGCGGTGGCTTACTAGCTGGATCTTATATTGCCAAAGAAGCATTATGTAAAGAAGCAAAAATTTTTGGTTGTGAACCCTTAATTGCTAACGATGCCTCACTTTCCGTTCAAGCCAAGAAAATTATTGGCTTTGAAGATTCACCAAAAACAATTGCCGACGGAGCAAGAACTTTAATAGTTTCTCAACGTTGCTTTAATTATTTACAAAAAATTGATGGAATTATAGAAATTCCTGAAGTAAAAATTATTTTTTGGCAAAAAAAACTTACTGAAATTTTAATGCAAGATATTGAGGCAACTTCAGCCCTTTCAATTGCAGGATTGGATATTTATCTACAAAAAACCAATTTCAATAATAAGAAATACTTATTAATAATTTCTGGTGGAAATGTTTGACTTATACTAATTTAACTTAATAAATGATAAATTAAGCAAGATACTTTTACCAGTCGCGCTAAAGCGACGACACGATTTTTGCCAGTCGCGCTAAAGCGACAAAATTTTTAAGACTCGCGCTAAAGCGACAAAATTTTTAAGACTCGCGCTAAAGATTTCGACACGATTTTTAACCAAAAAGATAAAGCTTAATTTATAAATACCTAATTGTATCATTTATTAGTGAAGTGGTATTAGTTGTTTTAAATCTTCTATGGTTTGAATTGAGAATGTTTTAATGTTGGGGCAAGTTCTTGATGCTAATCCAGATAAAACTTTTCCTGATCCAATTTCTATTATTTGTTCAATACCTTTTTTTTCAAAAAATAATATTGTTTCTCTCCATCTTACCGAGCCTGTGATTTGTTGAATTAAAGCTTTTTTTATTTGTTCTGAATCAATTAAAGGTTGAACAAAAACATTTGAAATTACTGGAACTTTTGGTTGATCAATTTTTGTGGTTGATAAAATATCAAACATTTTTTGTTTGGCATTTTCCATTAATGCAGAATGAAATGCACCACTAACTGGTAGCATAATTGCTCGTTTTATTCCTTTTGATTTAGAGATTTCTATTGCCACATTAACCGCTTCTCTTGTTCCTGAGATAACAATTTGTCCATTTGAGTTATCATTAGCAATTTGACAAATTCCATGTTGTTTTGCTTCATTAACAATTATATCAACTGTTTCATAATCTGAACCAAGGATGGCGGCCATTGAACCCGGATTTTCCAAAGCGCATTTTGACATTTCTGTGCCACGAATTGCTAAAAGCTTTGAAGTATCTTCTAAACTAATAGATTTAGATGCACATAAAGCGGAATATTCTCCAAGCGAGTGTCCCGCCGTAATTGAACATAAATCTTCAAATTTTTTATTATATTCTTTTTCTAGAATTGTTATTAGTGCCATTGATACAGCCATTAATGCTGGCTGAGTATTTTCAGTTTTGACTAATTCATCTTCTGGACCATCAAAGATTATTTTTGAAAGATTTTTGTTTAAAATATCATTTATTTTTTCAAAAACTAGTTTTGCAGAAGAAAAATTATTAAATAATTCTTTTCCCATGCCAACAAATTGTGATCCTTGACCAGGGAAAACTATCGCTGTTTTTTCTTTCATAATTTGCTATATTTATTAATTATTTTTTGAACTTCATTATTAATAATTTTATCGTTTAAAGCAAAGGCAATATTTGCTTCTAAATATCCAAGAATATTTCCACAATCAAATCTTTGTGAATTAATCATTTTATAATAAAAAGGATAGTCTTTACACATTAATTTCATTGCATCGGTAAGTTGAATTTCTCCACCACTTCCAGCTTCAATTTTTTCGATATATTCAAAGATTTTTGGTTGCAAAATATATCTCCCAGTAATTGCTAAATTAGATGGAGCGTCTTTTTCTGAAGGTTTTTCTACCATATCAATAATTTTTTGATCATCTAAATCAGATGGTTTTATTATGCCATATTTATTGCAATTTTTTATTTCAATTTTATCAACAGCTATGATGTTTGAGTTGTTTTCTTTTTTATAAAAAAAATCAAGTGCTTGCGATAGAAAATTATCTTTTTGATTTTTGTTAGGTAAAATCATTTCATCAGCCAAGATAACAATAAAAGGCTCATCATTGCTAATAAATTTTCTTGCACACCATATTGCATGACCAAGACCAAGAGGTTTTTGCTGACGAATAAAGGCAATACTTCCTGCTTGTGGCATCCAACCTACAACTTCTGAAAGTTCTGATAATTTATTTTTTTCATCTAATTTTGATTCTAATTCATAGGAGTGATCAAAATGATTATTTATAGCGTTTTTATTTCTACCTGTTATGAAAATAAATTTTTCAATACCAGCTTGACAAGCTTCTTCAAATGCATATTGAATAATTGGTTTATTAGCTATGGGAAGCATTTCTTTTGGCATTGACTTTGTGGCTGGTAAAAATCTTGTACCAAGACCTCCAACTGGAAAGATTGCAGTTTTAACTTTTTTCATCATTATTCATTATTTATCTTTAATTTACGATAAATTGTAGAACGACCTATATCTAGTTGTTTGGCAACTTCTGATAAATTACCATTATATATTTCAACTAGTCTAGCTATGATCTCTTCTTCGATTAAATCAAATTTTTTACATCTTCCTTCATCATCAAAAATATCGATCAATTCACTATTAACTTCTGAGCTTTTTTTAATTACTGATTTTGCTTTTATTAAACTACTATTTTCTTTATTTAAAATTTGAGGAAAATGCTCTGTTTTTAGTGTGTCTCCATCGCACAGTACAACAGCTCTAAAGACTGAGTTTTTAAGCTGATGAATATTATCATCCCAACTATGATTATATAATAAAGTTAAGGCTTCATTACTAATTGCTTTTATTTTTTTGTTTTCATTGGTACTGAAATCACGACAAAAACTTTCAGTAAGAAGTTTTATATCAATTTCACCTCTTTCTTTTAAATCTGGAATTTTAATTGTAAAAGTTGATAACCTATAATATAAATCTTCACGAAATTTTTTTGCTACAACTAGTCTATGAACATCTCTGGAAGTTGAACAAATTATTCTGACATTAACTTTTGTTGCCGATTTTCCATCTAGGGATACTATTTCACCATCTTGCATAAATCTGAGTAGCTTTATTTGTAAATCATATCGTAAAGTATCAATTCTTTTGAAATAAATTGTACCATTATTTGCTTCTCTAATTTTTCCAATATTTTTAATTAATCCTTCGCTAATATATTTTTCAGAACCGAACAGCTCTTCATCTGAATTAAAATTTTTTAATGCATCACATTCTACAACAATAAAAGGTTTTCCGGCTCTAATTCCAGATCCGTGGATTGCTCTAGCTAAGAGTTCTTTTCCTGTGCCATTTTGACCCTCTAGTAAAACTGAAATATTAGAATTAATAACTTTTTTTGCTAGCTTAATAGAGCTGAGTATCGCTTCACTCTGTCCTACTATATCAGAAAAAGATAGTTGATCTTTTTCTTTTCGATCTTGCAGAGATATTTTATATTTTAGATTTTTTTTATCTATAGCATTACTAATTGAAGCAGTAATACGGGCAAAGATATCATTATCACCTTTAACAATATAATCAACTGCCCCATAGCTTATTGCTGACATTGCAAGTTTTATATCTTTATTGGCGGTTAAAACTATTACCTGAATATTTCCTTTAATTGGTCCTATTTGTTTTAAAACTGTTAATCCGTCAAGATCTGGCATAGAAAGATCTAATAAGATTACATCAACCTCATTAAAATTAAAGCCATCTACTATTTTTTTATTCATGAAAAAATCAATGACGTCCATTCCGCAATTCATTGAGAAATGATTATAACCCAGTTCTTCAATATAATTACTGATAACTTTACATTGTGTAGGTTCATCATCTACAATCAATATGTTTCCTTTAACCATAAAATAAAATTTGTTTAATTTAAGTTTTCTATATCAAAATAGATATTTTATATATGAAATTGAGCGTAGTATTTTTGAGAAAAAGTACGATAAATAGTACAATCTGAGTAAATGCCTGTCTTTGCTTTAGCGCGACTAAAAATTTTTTTGAATATTTTTAGTAAAAAATATGAAGTTAGAATTTTAATATTTTTTAAAACTTTAAAGATGACACTTTCTATTAAGTACACAATAGATTGCATATAATAATTAAAAATTCAATATTTTTAAAATTAATTTTTAAAATTTTTATCTTTAATTTTTTTATCTTGAGATAATTGTATTATTTTTGCGGCGGTTTCTTCAACCGACCTTCTTGTTACATCAATTGTGGCACAGCCAATCTTTGAAAATAATTTTCTTGATTCTAATAATTCATTACTGATTGCCTCGATATCTGCATATTCTGTTTCTTGATCTTCCTTTAATAAATTTAATCTGGTTTTTCTAATTTGTAATAATTTTTCTGGATTTATTGTTAAACCTACTATCAGTGGTTTTTTTAATTCAAATATTGATTGAGGAAAACTCTCATTACTTATAAATGGAATGTTTGCAACTTTATATCCCCTACATGATAAATAAACTGAGGTAGGAGATTTAGAAGTTCTAGAAACGCCTATTATTATTATATCAGCATCGTAAAGATCCCAAATAGACTGACCATCATCATGAGTAAGGGTATAACTTATAGCGTCAACTCTAGAGAAATACTGATTATCTAGTAAATGTTGTCTTCCGATAGTATGACTAATATTCATGTTTAGATAACTTGAAAACTGCGCAATAATATGAGATAAGACTGGAATACATGGAATTGCAATTTCAAAGCATTTTTTTCTAAGATTTTCAATTAAATCATCGTGAAGAATTGTATATAAAACTATACCGGGATTTACTTGAATTGAATCAATAACTCTTTCTAACTGAGATTTAGATCTGATTAATGGCCAAATAAAATCAGTAGTTTCTATACCTTCAAATTGTGATATTACTGCTCTTGCAACTGAACTTAAAGTTTCTCCAGTTGAATCGGAAACTAGGTGAAGATTAATATTCCTTTTCATTAAATCTACTATTTTCTTTTTATGGAAGGAATTATCATGTCAGAATTTACTATTACAGTAATTCTAGTTCCTTGAGGAACTCTTATTACAGCATTCATATCAATTGCATTAGTTATAATTTGTCCAACAATATCTAATATCGATTTGGTCATATCATATAAAACTTGATTAGAAGCGTTGCCAGTTGTAGTCGTTGTTCCTTGAATCGGATTGTTTACAACTGTTGTTGCGGTATTATTATTTAGTAATTTTTGTGCAGCGCTGACACCACCAATAGCAAGAACGCTAGTTAAAATAGAATTTACAACAATAGAGCTATATCTGTTATCTACATCACCAGAAATGCCTGCTCTTCCAAATTGATCAGATGCTGCAAATGAAATATTAAGACTCACTCCATCTGGTCGAATTAACCTTGACCAATTTATTTGAACCCTTCCCTGACCTCTTTTAATTTCGCTAGAATAACTTCCATACAATCTTGATCCTTTTGGAATTAATATTTCACTTCCTAATTCTCCATATACATCTCTACTAACTATTGCCCTTACTGATCCAGGAATTTCAGTGTTGATTGCGGTTTCCAGAATTGCATTAAGCATTTTACCTTGTGCAATTGTATGAATCATATCTGGAATTAGATTTGCCTCAATTTGATTTTCAGTTTTCTTTAATTCATCAATTGGACTCTTTTTTAAGCTAACTATATTTTCATCATAACCAACACTTTTTTGCGCTCCAGTATCACCGCTGGTACCAAAAACTACAATTGGAGCATATCTTGGATTAATTGGTTTTTCTTCTTCTTTTTTGTTGTCTTTGTCAACTGAATTTGTTTGCTTAAAGTTTTCAGTGCTAGAATTAATTTGATTATTTCTTTGTCCATTATTGTTTTGAAGTGGCGATAAAGATAGTTCAGCCGGAATTGTTGTATTTGCAGGAAGTTCAGGAAGTGTAGGAATTTCAGGTGATAATGGTTTATCAATTATTTCTTGATTATCTTCAGCCTTTTTAATTTCGGATACATCTAGCTCAAAAGGAGATTTTCCTGTGTCACTAGGGGCAACTTGAGTAGTTTTTGGAGTTTCAATTTCTTCAAGTTTTTCTGTTTTTTGTTCTGTTTTAAAAAACATTATATGAACTATTAAACCAGTTAAAACAACTGATGCAATAATTATAGCAGCTTTACCTTTTTTCCCCGAAGCAATTGACGGACCTTCCTGTTTAACTTCAATGCCATCAGAAGATGATTCAATTTGTTTTTTTGGATCTAGGTTATTTTTCATTAATTTTTTTAATGTTAAATTTTTTTATGTGTTTTGTTGAAACGCTACATAGCCATTACTGCGAGTCAAGATTTAATTTATGTTGTGTTTTTGTATTCAAAATTTGAAAAGATAATTTTTGACTTAAAGTTAGATTATTTATCAAAATTAACAAATTATTTTTTGTAAAAAAATATTTAAGAATTTTTAGTATTCAAAATAAAACTATAAATGTTATTAAATAATTCTTCAGTGTTTTCTGAGTTAATTATCACATGATTATTCAAATTTGGCTTATATAATATTTTTTTCTTGGATAGAATTTTTTCATATATTAAATCTCCGCTTAATGGATTAACAACTGGATCTTTAGTAGATTGAATTATAAAAGCTGGATTATTTATTTGTTTCAAATTTTCACTACATTCTTTCATTAATTTTTCAAGTTCATAAACAGAACTAATATAATGTTTGCTATAATTAGTTTCTGGATTTTCTGGTTTATCTTCAATTGCATCATATTTGCCTTTCTCAATGTCAAATTTTTCTAATATTTCGTTCCATAAATTAATTCCTGGAACCATCATAGATCTAATATCTAAAAGTTTTAGTGCAGAATTGATTGATATAACGGCAAAAATTTTATTTGATGATTGTTTTTTTCTGGCGCATGACAAAAGAGATAATAAACCTCCGGTTGAAAAACCGATCAGAATAATTTTATTGCTAATGTTTTGAAGTGCGCAATAGCCTCTTTGAACGCTATCATACCAATCTTGCCATTTTATATGTTTTAAATTTTCTGGCGAAGTTGCATGACCTTTCAATCTTACAGAATAGGTTTTAAAATTTTTTTCATTTAGAAATTTTGCTAATTTCTCTATTTCTTTGGGAGAAGATTTATATCCATGTGTTAATAAAATTGAAATTTCTTTATTTTCCCCGTCATTGTTGTTTTTGAATTGTGGAATTCCAATTAATTTTTCCTTAGATTGTTTTTCATTATAAAATTCTTGATAATCTCTATTATATTCCTCAATATCATTTTTATGAATTTCATTGAATACAATATTGCATAATTCTGAATCATTCATTTTACAAATTCTTTTTACAATACTATTCGCAGATTCTAGTAAAAAAAATTCATTAGCTATTACTTTCAAAGTATTTTCAATTCTAACATGATGAAAATCATATTTTTTTTGAAAATTCATTTTATTAATCTCAATTTCTGAATCATTAATTTGAAAAATTAATTGCTGAGTTTTTGATAATTCAAATACGCTATCAAAACTGATATTTGGTTCATCAGTAAAAATTTTAAATAAATTTTTTTCTAAAATACTATCATCAACCCTGTATTTTTTTAATTTTCCAATCAATATTGCTGAATAATATACTATTCTCTTTAAACGATTAATAGTTATTTTATTTTCAGTTACATGGTATAAGGATGATGCAAAAATATGATCAAGATTAATTAGACTATGACAATATATTTTTTCCATAAAATGGTTTGTAAGTCTGAATTTTAGATATCTTAAAATTAAATTATTTTTGGTCTCATATTTAATTATGGGAATTTTATTAATAGCTTCTCTGGTAGGATTTAAATATTCTGAAAGACTAATTGGATCACCAAAATTAATGTCAATGTTTGAACCTAGAAGAATATTTCCTTCTATTTCAAGTTCTTCTAAAATTTGTTCAGGAATTTTTTTAACAAATCGTGAAATAATTTTTTTAATTTTATTGTCCCCAGGTCTTAGAGGGTAATAAGTTATATTTAGTGGAACTACATAGGTGGTTAAGTCATTTAAATCTCTATTATATTCTATTTGATATTCTCTATAATATTCATCTAGCAAACTTTTATCTTTATTAACAAAAGCATCAATAATATTTTTTCTAAAAAGTTCAGACTTTAAACCTAAAACTGCGGATCCAGTTCTAACTGGTCCAGTTCTGTACGGAGTGTTGCTGATAAAGATTCCATCATTTTTTATTTCTTTGCTTTTTATCATGCTTCCTTCTGGATAAATCATCCAATCACAATTTTTAGTTACCAAATCATGTATTATTATTTTATCTCTGTTTGGATCTTTTGTGGACAGTGTTCCTAGGGATTCTAAAAAACTTCCAAACTTACCAACAAATATTTTTGAATCTGCGAGGCATCTTACTTGTCGATTAGTGTATTTATAAAGTATATAAGGAATAAAAAACGTTTCTGATCTAGTAAAGTGATTTGAAACAAACATTATTGGTTGATTTGGCAATTTATCGAGTCCGTGAATATTGAAACGAGTTCCCAAAACTTTTTCTAAAATATTCATTAATATTGCAACGTACTGAAATGGTTTTTTATTCATTTTAAATTGAAAAGTTTTTTTCGAATACTTGATTATTTATCTTTTGCAGTTCTTCTATTTTTATTTCGTGAGAATTAATAATAATTTTTTCATTAATAACTTCTCCAATTATAAAAGTTGTGATGCTATATTTTTCAGATTTTTTATAAATTTCATTTATTTTAGATGGGCTTGCGGTTATTATGTAGCGTGATTGATCTTCGCAAAATAAAATAGTATTTTCATCACAATTAGTTGTTTTAATCAACTGAGAAATATCTATCTTACAACCAAGATTTTTGCTACACATCTCAAATAGAGCTACCATCATTCCTCCATCAGATACATCATGACATGAATTTATGGTTTTGTTTGATATTAAATCTCTAATAAATTTAGAATTATTTTTTTCTTGAGATAAATCAACTTTGGGTGGATTTGATTTATTATCAATTTTTAATATTTCTCTTTCAAATAATGAACAAGAGATATGGCCATTAGTTTTTCCAATAATCATTATAACATCATTGATATTCTTAAATTTAGTATCGCATCTATGCTCTAAATCTTTCAATAATCCAACTCCACCTATTGCTGGAGTTGGTTGTATAGAATTTCCATTAGTTTCATTGTATAATGACACATTTCCTGAGATAACCGGATAATCAAGTTCTTTGCAAGCGCGGGTTATTCCTTTTATTGATTTTACTATTTGACCCATAATTTCTGGTTTTTGAGGATTACCAAAATTTAAACAATTCGTTATTGCTAAAGGTTTTGCTCCGGTAGCAGAAATATTTCTATAACTTTCAGCAACTGCTTGAATTGATCCTTCAAAAGGATCTGCTTCTACATATCTGGGAGTACAATCAACGGTTAAAGCAAGAGCTTTATTAGTTCCTCTGACTCTTACTATAGAAGCATCTCCTCCAGTAGATATGGTATCATTCATTACTTGAGAATCATATTGTTCATAGATCCAGCTTTTTGAAGCTAAATCAGGAACTTGTAATAGATTTTTTAATATTTCTAAAGGCATTTAAAAAAATAATTTTATTAGTGAAATTATAAATATTTATTAGGTTTTGGTTAAAAATTTGATCAAATATAAAAATTATATGGTATCTTTTAATAGTAATTCTCACGAAATAAAAATATAATAAAAAATTAAGACATTTATTTCCAATGTTGTAATACTAAACTTCCACTTCCAATTTGAATAGAGTTTTTAATTGAATTATAAATATATCTATTAGCTTTTTTAATAGCAGATAAAATATTCATACCTTTTGCAATATTACAAGATATTGCTGAAGATAAAGAGCATCCAGTGCCATGAATATTAGATGTTTTAATTTTTTTGTTTGTAAAAAGATGATAATTATTTTTTTCATCAAGTAAGAGGTTAAAGATTTTATTTTTACTATTTTTAAGATGACCGCCTTTAATTAAAATATTTTTACAACCCAGCGACTTTATTTTCTTGGCAACAATATACATATCATTTAAATCTTTGATCTTTGCATCTCCTAAAATTTCAGCTTCGTCGATATTTGGTGTTATTAAATAAGCATAGCTAGATAAATTTTTTAAAGATGAAATAGCTTTTTTTTCTAAAAGAATGTCTCCAGAAGTTGCTACCATTACTGGATCAAGAATTAATGGAATATGCTTAAGATCTTTTTTAAAATAATCGATAACAACATTAATTATTTGATTACTTGATAACATGCCAACTTTTATTGCATCAAATTCAATGTCTTTAATAACTGTATCGAGTTGTTTTATTAGAAAATCTTTTTTTACATTAATTATTTTTTCTACTTTCTTGGTGTTTTGAGCTGTTAAAGCGGTTATGATTGTAGAAGAATAAGTATTGTGAGCTGTTGCAGTTTTTATGTCGGCTTGAATTCCAGCTCCACCGCAGGAATCTGAGCCGGCTATAATTAATATTTTAAAGTTTTTGTTATTTTTCATTTTTTAAATTTTGTAAACCACTTTTCCAGCAACTATTGTCATTACAGCTCTACCCTTAACTTTAAATCCATCAAATGGAGAATTCTTTGACTTGCTATAAAACTTTTTACTGTCAATTTTCCACTCATGATTTAAATCAATTAAAACCAAGTCAGCTCTTGCCCCTTTTTTTATTTGTCCGCCATCAAAATTTATAATTTTAGCAGGATTACAAGTCATTTTTGCTAATAAATCTTTAAGAGATAATATTTTTTTATGATATAAATTTAAAGATAGTGGTAACATGGTTTCAACTCCAACAATTCCAAAACTAGCTTCTTCAAGTGTTTTTTCTTTTGAAATTTTATCATGAGGAGCGTGATCAGTAGCGATAGCGTCAATTAAACCAGATTTTAAAGCATTTATTAATGCTTGTCGATCTAATTCATGTCGAAGTGGTGGATTCATTTTTGCTAAGGTTCCAGATTTTAAAACTTGGTCTTCGGTAAGAGTAAAATGATGAGGTGAAACTTCGACAGTAACATTTAATTTTTTTTGTTTAGCAATTTTAATTGCTTCAAGTGATTCTTTTGTTGAGCAGTGTAATAAATGATAGCGACCGCCAATAGATTCAAGAATTTCTAGATCACGTTTAACAATTACTGATTCTGAGATATTTGGAATTCCTCTAACTCCAAGTTCAAGAGATACTTTTCCTTCATTAATACAACCTCTATTAGTTAAATTTAAATCTTCAGCATGTTGCGCAATTACTACATCTAAATTTTTTGAATATTCAAAAGCTTTTCTCATTAAATTTGCATTCATTACCGGCAATCCATCATCGGTAAATCCAACAGCTCCAGCTTCTTTAAGTGAATGCATATCAGACAACTCTTCTCCTTTCATGGCCTTGCTAATCGATCCATAAGCTAATATGTTGCAATATGCATTTTCTTTGGCTTTAAGTCTTAGGTAATCAAGAGTCATGGCTGAATCTAAAACTGGCACAGTATTTGGTTGACATACAACGGTTGTAATTCCGCCCACAACCGCTGATGAACTTCCTGTTTTTAAATCTTCTTTGTGAGTTTGTCCGGGATCACGAAAATGTACTTGAATATCAATTAAACCTGGAGCAAGAATCATTCCTTTACAATCAATCTCTTCTTCTGCTTTTACATTTATTTTTTTTCCAAAATCGGCAATTTTATTACCAATTGTTAATAAATCTCCAATTTGATCATAATTAGTTTTGGGATCTATTATTCGAGCATTTTTATAAAGAGTTTTTTTATCTTCTCTTACTGGATTTGCGTATGGAAGGTCAAATTTTGACATATCTAAAATTAATTTAATTTATTGTTTTTTTGTAAATTTATTTAAAGATGGGATTTGGTATTATACCATTTCCATTTTTTAATTAAAGATTTAAGCAAAAATTTTTTAGATAAAAATATTTAAAAAATGAAGTCGTATATCCATACGGCTGAGGCTCGTGTCGCTCGCTTTAGCGCGACTGAAAATTTTTTTAGAGATTTTTAGCAAAAAATTTGAACTTAAATCTTTATACCTTATGTGA
>Ga0172367_10005441_pt1 | contig 15376 bp, 15 predicted proteins | sample Lak10m_FD_114542 | JGI IMG/M metagenome (GOLD analysis project Ga0172367, IMG submission 114542) | Freshwater microbial communities from Kabuno Bay, South-Kivu, Congo - kab_022012_10m | ecosystem: Environmental > Aquatic > Freshwater > Lake | place: Democratic Republic of the Congo: South-Kivu... | reverse complement strand
AGTGTAGGTAAATGCCTGATGGAACAGAATCAGGTTTCAGATTAAGAAAGAGGCGCTGACTTTAATCGCCTGCGTGGGCGGCTGCGGGATGTTCATCCTCGAAAACGGGGAAGTATTTGGCGATCAATCCGAATGCCATGATGCCTGCGGCAAAGATGCCGATGGAGACGGAGACTTCGGGGAAGGTGGGGAAGTAATCCACGTTGCCCATGAAGGTCGGCAGATAGAAGAGCGGATCGGGATGTTTGACCGCGAACCAACTGACATTGAAGCGGTTGAGGATCATGCCGACGAGCACGATGATCGCACCGGTGAGCAGACCGTTGGAACTGGTGCGATTCTTTTCGATGGAAAACCATACGATGGGTGTGACTACGCCGATGAGAATCTCTGCCCAGAAAAGCACGCTCATGATGCCGCTAGTGAAAAGCAGACCGAGTTCACCTGCCACTGCAAGTTCACCGAATTTGAGCAAGGCGTAGATGCCAAGCGCAATGGGCAGACCTTTGGCAAGTTTTGCCAGCAGATGAGTTTCCAAGCCACGTTGAAAGTAGCGCGAACTGAGCGACGACTCGAAGATGATCATCGACATGCCGACGGTGATGGCAGAAGAGAAGAACATGATCGGCAGGATGGGCGTCCACCAGAGCGGGTGCAATTTGGTGGGCTGAATGAGCAAGAGCGAACCCAGCGAGGATTGATGTAAGGTGGAGAGCACCACGCCCACGATGACGAAGGGCATGATGAACTTGTGGATGAGATGCGCGACATGCTGCAGTTTTGGGAATTTTTCTAACACCACAGGCGCAAACTCGATGGCAAGCACGGTGAGGTAACTCATCACGCAGATACCGATCTCAAGCAAGACGCTGGTGTGATTCCAATGGATCATCATGTACCAGATGCGCAGCGGTTGACCGAGGTCAACGAGCAGGGCGATGGCAACCATAATGTAGCCAAGCAAAGCAGTGAGGACGGAGGGACGCAGCATGGGCTGAAATTCTTTGATGCCCAAAATGTACACCGTACCCGCCATGAGGAAACCACCGCTGGAGATGACCACGCCTGTGAACAGGTCGAAGCTGATCCAGAAGCCCCAGGGGTAGGAGTAGCTCAAGTCACTGATGGCGCCGATGCCGAAGGCGTAGCGAGCCATTGCGCTGATGAAGGCAATGCCCATGAGCGCGAGGAGCACGGAAGGGAGGACGCCGATGCGGAGAAATTTTGGAAGAGTTAGGTTGAGTTTCATTTAGATTCCTCCGCCTGTGTTGCTGCGTCGGCTTCTTTCTTTTGGTTGTATTTACCAGCAGCGGCAGCAACTACACTCAAAACCGTACCCCAGCCGAGCGCAAATGGAATGGTCATTTCCATGACCTTCTCACTGACTTCGTTGACAGGCGTTTCGGGGAGATTCGGCAGACCCAATTCACTAAATGGAACATGCGAAATGATCAGGTACGATGTGCCGCCGTTTTCATGTTCACCATACACATGCTGGATATATTTGTCGGGATTAGCGGCGATGCGCTCATGTGCCTTAGCAATGAGCTCGTCACGGTCGCCATATTCGAGAGCGTCAGTGGGACAGGTTTCCACACAGGCGGGTTCCTGTCCATTGTAGATGCGTTGCGGGCAGAAGGTGCATTTGTCGATGAATGCGCCATCGATGATGCCCTTGTCGTAGTCAAAGTGTGGCACGCCGAACGGGCAGGCATTCATGCAATAGCGGCAGCCGATACATAGATCAGGGTTGTAGGTAACCGGTCCGTCTTCTGCTTTGGTGTACGCGCCCACAGGACACGCCGACATGCAGTCGGGATGTTCGCAGTGCATACAGTGGTAGACCATTGTGCCGCGTTGCAGGTCAGGATATTCACCCGTAACGCCAAGCCCTGCCACCCAAATGCGGGTCTTGTCCATGTCGATATTATTCTCGACACTACAAGCCACCATACAGGCGCGGCAGTCAATACAGCGTGTTGCGTCAAAGAGATACGCGTGATGTTTGATTTCAGCCATAATATACCTCTAAGCCTTTTTGACCGTTACAAAAGTCTGGCTCAATGCCTGTCCACCGCTGATGGGATCCGTGTAGGTGACATGCAGAGCGGAGTCGCTCGCACCGACACCGTAGGCTGTGCTCAATCCCTTGGAGAGATGTCCGTAGCCTGGGGTCATGTACACACAGTCGGGGCGGATGGCTTGCGTTGCCAGCAATTGTGTGTGGATCTGCCCGACTTCGCTCGTGACTTCGACCCAATCGTCGGTAGCCAGACCAAGTTCGGCGGCGGTTTGAGCGTTCATCCACATGCGCGGTTCTTCTGAATATTTGTGAAGCAGTTGATTGTTCTGAGTCCCAAACTGGGTGGAGGTTGCGATCTTGCCTGTCAGCAGGAAGAATTGACCTTCGGCAGGCTGGGGCGGTTCAACCCAAGTGGGGACACCGGGAAAGCCGACTTTGGCAAGCGTGTCGGAGAATAGCTCGATTTTTCCACTGGGAGTGTTCCAAGTCTTCTCGCTGCTTTCTCCGCTGTGAGCTGCTTCTGGTGCTTCGGCATAACCTTTCGCCTTGACCTCTTCCAACGTAACGCCGAGCGGCTTGAGCTGCTGACGGATGTAATCTTCTTCATCTTCGTATTGGAAGAAATCGCCAAGACCGAGGCGTTCGCCCAACTGCTTGTAAATCCACAATGCAGATTTGGCTTCGCCCTGCGGTTCGATCACTGGTTGGCGCAGGAAAACTTTATCGCCAACAGGCAGGAGCGGATCGTAGCGTTCGAGATAGGAAGCTTCGGGCAGAACTACATCAGAGAACCATGCAGTATCGTTGAGGACGATATCCACGGTGACGATGAAATCCAATTTGCCGAAGGCTTCAATTGTCTTACCGCGATCAGGCAGTGACATAATCGGGTTCTGACGTGAGATAAACCAACCATGCGCCTGATACGGATCCGCTTTGACGATGTTGTCGCGCAGTTCCTGAAATACGCCGATCTTGAACGGCACAACCGGATACTTCCACGGCACGCCGTCGAGACGCAGAGCAGAGATACGCGGGTAAGCAGGTTGTGGGGGAGCGCCCAAGGCGCCGCTTTCTTCGCCGCCTGCTTCGGTCAGGACTACATCCCAGTTTCCCATTAGCGCATTCAAAATGGTGATAGCGCGTTGGGTGTGGAATGAATTTACGAAATTGGATGTTCTCCAGCCGTTGTGAGCGAGTGCATGAGGAGCGGCGTCTGCAAATTCATGCGCAATGCGCGTGATGGTTTCGGCGGGAATACCAGTCAGCGGTGCAGCCCATTCGGGGGTGTAGCGGCTGACTTCCTTTTTCAATTCATCAAAGCCGACCGTGTTCTTTTCCACGAAGGAGCGGTTGTACAATTTTTCGCCGATGATGATGTTGAGCAAAGCCAAGTGAAAGGCTAGATCATTTCCGGGTTTGATGGGCAGCCACTCGGTCGCTTTTGAAGCGGTCTTGGTGAAGCGCGGGTCGAGATAGACAACTTTCGCGCCGCGATCAATTGCGGTGATCAAGTCATGTGTTTCAGATGTTGAAATCGCTTCGAGCAGATTGCGTCCCGTCAACAAAATGTATTTGAGTTTGTCATCGTAGATACGGGCGGGTTCTTCCATGCCGTAGGTCATCGTGTTGGCGACGATCATGGCATTGAAGCATAACGAGCGCTGCGTGCCGTAGTTCGGTGAGCCGAAAGCGTAGAGCAGATTCTCGAACAGCGGCTGGCTCAAATTGTGTGTGGATGAAAAGACCATCGCTTCGGCGCCGTACTTGTTCTTGATCTCGGTCATTTTGCTGGCGACCAGATTGAGCGCTTCTTCCCATGAAGCCTGACGGAATTTGCCTTCACCGCGTTTGCCCACGCGAATAAGCGGGGTCAGCACGCGGTCGGGGTCGTAGGTGTTCATCAGCCCCGATTGCCCGCGCGGACATAAATTCCCGCGTGAGTGCGCATGTTCGGGGTTGCCGTCCAATTTGACGACGCGCCCATCCTTGATCTTGGCGATCAAGCCGCAGCGCCACACGCACATCTCGCACATGCTATGGACAAATCCATCGCCTTCCGCGTTGATGTGCCCAGCCGCGCGTGCCGCCTGCGCCACCTTTGCGGGCAGCATTTGTCCGAGAGCCAAAGCTCCTGCGCCTGCCGCACCTATTTTTAGAAAATCTCTTCGTGATAGTGTTTGAGTCATAGTTTACTCCGTGATTGGAGATTAGAGATTGGTAACTGGTAATTGGTAACTGATAATCTCCAATCACTAATTACTAATCACCAATTACGCCTTTTCTTTTCTCTGCCAACCTGCACGGTCGATCAGGTAGAACAACAAGAGCGACATCAGCGCAAAGGTCAGAACAGTAAGGAAGGGATTGAGGTTCCACAGGTCGGGCATGGTGGTGTTGCCATAATTGGCGATGGCAGAGATCGCAGGGAACACTTTGTCATAGGTCAAGCCATAGATGACCGCACCCGTCAAAAAGCCGAAAAAGCCGGGGATGAGGTAGTCCAATTTCCCTTCACCTGCGCCCGCCGCTGCTGTGCCAGGGCAATATCCGCTGAGCGCCATGCCGAAGCCGAAGATGACTCCACCTACAAGATTGCCGACAATGTAAGTAGCAGGTACATTCGGGAAGGTGATAAGACCCAATCCGCGCAGGGCATACAGTCCGCTCATGGAGACCACCAGCGCGGTCATCATGAATTTCAACACGGTCATATCGGTAAAACGATAGACATTGACGATCTTGTTGTATTTGGTCAAGCCAGCTTTGTTGAGAGCAATCCCAAAGAATACACCCAACACCAAAGCAATCATAAAATTCATCATGTCAGCCTCCTAAAAGCGTTTGCCGTAGATCAACAATGCGGTGGGGATACCGCCCACAAACATACCGGCAATAAAAATGAACGCAGCCGGAGCCAGCAACATGCCGCCGGAGATGGCGAGTCCGCTGGTGCAGCCGCCCGCAATACCCGCAGCGTATTCCAGAATGATCGCGCCGACAAAAGCAATTCCCCAGCGTTTCCAGGTTTGTGCTCCAAAGATACGCTTCCATTGTTCGTCTGAATTGGCGGTGTCCTTCTTTCCCCATTTAAGAGTGCCGCTGGTTGCAGCGCCGATCATGCCGCCAAAGAAAATACCCACCACCAACATCACGCCCTGAGTAATGCCGGGCGGCATGATGAAGTTAAAGTACATATTATCGAAGGTTGCAGGGGCAACGGCTTTGCCGATCATGCCTGCAATGTTTTCAAAAGCGCCCGACGCACCAAGTAAACTATCACTTGCCCATACGGCAGCAATGCCAACCAAACCGAGCAACACGCCCGCCACATATGGCGACCATTCATCTTTGCGAATATAGTTCAGGATAAATTTCATGGCTTATTCCTCATCCTTTTTTGTTATGGTGTCCATCAGGTCAAGAACCTTGTCCACTTTTTTGTTTTCCAAAACGTTGTTCAACGCCTTGCGTTTATCGGCTTTCAATGCGGCGATCTTCGGCAGCATGTCCACCACATCGGCGGGATATTCAGCGTCCACAGCCTTGGTATCGCCAAATTTCACGTTGATGAATTTCTCGCGGGTCACGACAAATCCGCCGCCGCCCACCAGCAACAATCCGATCATGCCCATCAAAATCATGTTGCCCCAATTGGTCGGTGTTTTGCCAAGCACGATCTCTTCATAATTGGCAGCATAGTCAATTGTGTTGGGATCATCCACCACGACTTCGTTGCAGGAGTTGGATGTCGGAGCGCTCACAGCGGAATCCACACTGACAGGAGCCGGATCAGACCCCGCCGCGACTTGATCCGCAGTCCCCGAGCCGACGGCTACGCCCAAAGCATCTGCATAGACTTGGGCGCGGGCATCCAGATCCGCTACGTGGCATTGCTGGCAAGCGGCTTGTATATCATCAAGCGGAGCCACCATGCCTTCATGTGCGGCGGCTTTATCCGTCGCCTGGTTATTTCCAGCATGGCAGATGTAGCAGAAATCACCAAAGGCATGAGACTGGTGCCAGCCTGTACCATCGGCGTTGACGGGCATTTCCGCTTGCACTTCATGGCAGTTCTTGCAGGACGATGCCTGTGAACCACATTGGGCGCTGGCTGGAGTTGCCGTTGCCAAAAAGATGCTGGCGGCGATGACTAGCGCCAAACCAGCAAAAAGGAACCCAAAAGCGAATCTCTTTTGTTGCATAACATTCTCCTGAAAACATAATTACATGGTTGTATTGATCAAATTTGACTTGTCCGTAATGCTGTCGCGGAGCGCGCCGCGCAAAATATCAAGAGCGTCAATAAAACGGCAATCGGAGAGTTCGTACGTAACGGTAGTGCCTTGCTTGGTGGTTTTTACCATGCTCAAGTCGCGCAAAACCTTTAGGTGGCGCGAGACGGTGGGCTGTGTCACGTCGAACCGTTGTGTAAGTTCGGTAACATTGTGCGGCTTTTCGTGCAATGCGTATAAGATCCGAATACGGATTGGTTCGGTAAAGGCATAGCATAGATTTGCCTCAAGTTGGGAAACTTCATGACTAGGTAGCATGTTATCTCTCTTATGTTTAGATTTACTCATGTATGACCATATGTATTCTAGTTCTGCTACCATCGTGTTGTCAGTGAATACCGTCACTTATATTGTGATTAATGTAATATATTTATTGTTTTAATTGTTTTTTTTATTTATTTCAACCAAAATTTTGGTTATTTATCAATTAATGTCATCTTTAATGGAGACTACCCGATCACAGGGGTAAAAAACTTGCATACAGAGTCAAGTGCGTTTTATGCAATCCTTCCCGTTTCATGCCAGCCGCCACACGCATCCTTTTGTAGGCCAAGGCCTTGCACCGGCTATTTGGTATTACACGCCGGTCCCGTTACGGGTTGCGGAAAGTACGTTTGGTCTCGAAAGATTACCAAATTGCGCGAAGTCGTCGCTTGTTTTTTTTTCACACGCCCCGGTAATTTCATTTATGCTCAGCGGGCGGTTCACAACAGATAAACGATTCTCCGCAAAATGGGGACTCATGACGCGACATTTTCGAAATGAACCTCGAAGATGGTTTCATGGTTGGACATGGAGCAGCCTCATATGCCGATTGCAATTGGACGATTAGGGCTTCTTAGGCGATAACAAGAACAAGGCAAACAAGAAACCAAATACAACAACGCCGCCAACCAGCCAGATCCAGTTATCAACAATCGCATTGCTTTCTTCTTGCGGGAAACCCAATATAACAGGATGCGCGGGGATATATGGAATCTCTGTAACAACCGGCTCGAATGGATGAGCAGAGGCAAATGTGGTCAGGCGGGTTTGCGCTTCTTGCACCGTATGGCACTCCTTGCATTTCGCGCCGTTATTCTCCTGCGGGTGAGAGACCAAGCCAAGATGCGATTCTTCCTTCTGCATCGCAACAGGATTGCCTTCATGGCAATTGGCACATCGGTCTGTATGATCAGTTAAACAATACAAACTACCAGTATCGTAGAGGTAATACAAGTCCTCGTGACAGGTCAAGCACGAGTTGGAAGGCATGTCTGACTGCGATGCGGAAGAAGCCTGCACGGGCTGACTGATTCCTGTCGCAATAAACACAGCAAGCAGCGCGATGATAAAAAGGGACGACCAACGGGTGATGCGAGTAAACATGGCTACCTCCAGGGATTGAAAAGTTTCTTATGGTATGAAATATTTTTTTGAAATATCTTCCGAATCGTCCTCGGGGCATAACACAAGCAAAGCCCGCGAATTGTTGGAAGCCGAGTTGTGCCACTTATGCGGCACGTATGCGTCAAAGATCAAGCTGTCGCCGGGGGAGAGGGAGTAGGTTTTACCCTCAATGACATAAGTAATCTGTCCTTCAAGGCAGTAGACGAATTCCTTGCCTGCGTACACAATTGGGATTTCGCCGCTTTCCGCACCTGGCTCTAGTTTCGTGATGAAAGGCTCGCTCTTTGCCTGCAACATATCGGTATTCAAACTTTCCATTTGACCTTGCGCAAAGATGATCTGTTGGCGCTCGCCAGCCTTTTGGAAAATCACCCGTCCGTTCGCGCAGCCATCCTCAAAAAACGCGGTGATGGATACGTCCAGGCTTTGCGCCAGCTGGTAAAGCGTGCTGACGCTGGGCGACGTTTTTCCGTTTTCGATCAAACTCAACGTGTTGACACTCAACCCACTGAGTTCCGCCAGGGCGCGAATGGAAACCCGACGCGATTTGCGCAACGCGCGCAACTGACGCCCAACGTTTTCAGTCGCATGATTTGCGCTGATTCGTTTTGAAAGGCGTCGTTTTTTGTTTGGCTCGGTTTCTGCTGATGGCAAATTCTTCAACATGATTCACCCGCTTAGTGCAATTTTTCTACGTGGTTGATGATCTTTTTTTCCGTGAATGCAAGCGCGGCTTCTTCTACTGTATTTATATCGGTGATAATGGGGCGGATTCCGCGCTCTTCCATGATTTTGTACGCGCCAATTCCCATACCTCCACAAATAAGCGCCTCGCAGTCCGCGATGACGCCTGCCATTTGGTCGTGTAGTGTACGAGCCTCATTATCCAAGCCATGCACGATATCATTTGCAGTTTTGTGTCCGTGACTATGGTGAGCATAGCTGGGTTTCTGACGAGTCTCGACATGCGCTATTTTTCCGCTTTCCAATGCGACCACTATGTAATAGCTGGCGCGCCCAAAATGTTTATGGATCGTTTTCTCATCGTCGATAGCAAATGCAATTTTCACCATGAACACACACTCCATTGTGTAAATATATACAGCAACTATTTTCTGATGTATTATTTCACGTTTTTGTCAATTATTTTAGTAATAAATGTCACTTTTAGTCATGATAATAAACAATATTATTGACATATTGGTAATTTTATTGCTAATTACTTTTAAATAAAGTGTGAAATGTATTCACAGAATTTTTTGTACCAAAAAAATGTGTGATTTCCCCATTTCAGGTATAATAAATGCATCATACAAACGCTAATAAAAAAAAGGGTTTTTCGTATGGAAAAAACATTTTCTCTAGGAGACAAACTACGTCAGTTGCGCGATGAGCGCAACATTTCACAACGCGACCTTGCCCGCCTTGCGGGACTCTCCCCCAATTCAATCAGTTTGATCGAACGCGACGAGACTTCCCCCAGCGTTTCAACGTTACAGAGTTTGGCGGCCGCGCTTAATATCCGCATGAGCTACTTTTTTGAAGAAGAAACCCCGGATTCAATCCTGCATATTAAAGCCGCCTCACGCCCAAAAATCGAAAATGAAGGCGTTACGATTGAAGGCATGGGAAAAACTCTACCCAAACAGGAGTTGGAGCCCTTTTCAATTACCCTTGCGCCGCGCGCTGGCAGCGGCGGGGAACGACAAGTCGTCCATTCGGGACACGAGTTTGTCTATTGCTTGCAAGGGAAGATCGAATATGTAATTGATGGAAACACCTATCTGGTTGAAACCGGGGATATCCTAATATTCGAAGCCAACCTGCCGCATTTATGGCGCAACCCATTTGAAGTGGAAGCAAAATTCATTCTGGTACTTCAAACGCCCAACGCTTCACGAGAACCAGTGCAACGGCATTTTTCAAGCCATCCCTCGGTAAATCACATTGGGGGATAAAAAAGCAAAGTACAAAATAATAGCGCAATAAAAACTCACCTGTATCAGGTGAGTTTTTATTTTTCAGCGACATTTTAGAAAAAGTAATGATTTCTTATTAGAAAATCTAATTAGCAAACATTATATAAATCACTAACGTGTATAAGTAAAACGAATAATAATTGTGAAAAAACACACTAGAAAGAGGAGCCCATGGCAAAAGAACGCTTTTTATTTTTTCTTTCTCTATTGATAATTGGGGTCATTGCGGCTTGTTCTGCCAAACCGGCAGCCTCCCCCGCGCCAAGCGAATCCCCCACCGAAGAAATCTCTGCTACGCCCATGCCCGTCTCTCCGGTTTCCGACGAGTGTATCGCCTGCCACACCGACAAACAACGTTTGATTGACACCTCCGCACCTGTCGTGGAAGCGGAAGGCGAATCAAAAGGCGTTGGCTGAGGGGGCGATGTGGCTCCGTTGGAGCCATGGGAGAAAGTGATTGTAGATAACGAAAAATTCTCGCAGACCGACCACGGCGAGAAGACTTGTATTGAATGTCACGCGGGAGTCAACGCCGCGGAAAAAGAATCAGCGCACACGGACATGATTGCGTCCCCGAGCGCCGACCCGCAAAAATTCTGCGCTGAATGTCATGAAGAAGAAACGGCAAATTATGCCAACGCGCTGCACAACACGCAGGCAGGCTATTGGACAGCCATCAACACCCGCAATGGGAACGTACCGGAAGACCACGAAAACCTGCAAGAAATGTTCGGTAACCATTGCGCTACCTGTCACACCACTTGCGGTGAATGTCATGTTAGCCAGCCAAAGAATGTCGGCGGTGGGTTGTTCAGTGGTCATGTATTCGAAACGACCCCGCCCATGACGCGCTCCTGTACGGCTTGTCATGGCAGCCGTGTGGGCAATGAATTCCTCGGCAAGAATGAGGGCTTCCCCGGCGACGTTCACTTCCGTGAGGCGCGTATGAACTGTGTCAAATGCCATGAAGGCGCGGAACTTCACGGAACGGCAGACTCTGCCACCGCGCCCGATCACCGTTTGAGCGGCGCAGAAGAACCCAAATGTACCGATTGCCATATGCTATCGAACGACGGCATTGATATGCACCAACGTCATGGCGATACGCTTTCATGTCAGGTGTGCCACTCCATTACCTACACCAGCTGCGATGGTTGTCACGTGGAAGTCAGCAGCAAAACCGGCAACCCGTTCTTTGAAACTGAAGCAACTTATACGACCTTCTTCATCGGGCGCAACCCGTTGCAAAGTGAAGACCGCCCGTATGAATACGTGCCAGTGCGTCATGTGCCGGCAGCGCCAACCAGTTATCAATTCTACGGTGAGAACCTGCAAAGTAATTTCGATGCCGCGCCAACCTGGGTGTACTCGACCCCGCACAACATTCAGCGCAATACGCCGCAGAACGCTTCGTGCGAAGCGTGCCATGGCAGCGTGCAATTCTTCCTGACCGCGGACAAAGTGCGTCCGGAGGAAATGACCGCCAACCAGAATGTGATCGTGAGCGCGTTGCCTGCGCCGGTGGATTTGATCCTCGCGGCCATGCCCCAACCCGCTGAACATGCAAGTCTTGTTTCTAATTCTTGTGTGGCTTGTCATGAAAAAGGAGTTAGAGATGCGATGGCATACCCGGAAGACCATGCGGTATACACCAATGAAAGTTGTTCAAGTTGCCATGTACTGCCTAAAGAGTAGTCAATCATTATAAAAACAAGACATGAATGTCGCGCTATAAAAAGAAATATCTTCATAAGGAGAAGAAACAATGTCTAAAAAGTTCCAAGTCTTATTTGCCCTGCTTCTGGTTTTCAGCATGATCATGAGCGCGTGCGGCGCGCCTGCGGCTGAACCGGTTGTAGAAGAGCCCGTTGTTACGGAAGCTCCTGCTGTTGTTACCGAAGCCCCAGTTGTAGAAGCTGGACCCGATGCCCAAGCACTGTTCACCGGCTTGATCGCGGAGCTAACTCCCGATAAAGGATATGGCACCATCAAGCCTGCTGCTTTGAGCGAGGAAATGGTTGACAAAACCATCTTTTTACTCGACGTGCGTGAAGCCGCTGAAATCGAAAAAGACGGCTATATCGAAGGTGCTGTGCATATTCCCAGCCGCGAGGTTCTCAACAACCTCGATAAACTCCCCGATCTAGATGAGCCCATTGTTATTTACTGCGCTTCCGGTCATCGTGGCAGCATGGTGATGGCATCCCTCAAACTTTTGGGCTACACCAATGTCCGCAATCTCGGCGGCGGCTTGGGCGGTTGGAAGAAAGCCAACCTTCCTGTTGTCACCGGCTCGATGCCTACGGCTCCCGAAGCAAAAGAAGCCGCTATTATCGAAGATCAGGCGCTGTTTGAAATGCTCAACGGTTTCTTCGCTGAAATGCCCGATGACTTCTACACTGTCAAAGCGGACAAATTGAATGAAGAACTCGCTGACAAAGCCCCGGTCATCATCGATGTTCGCACCACAGACGAATGGAACAAAGACGGATACATCAAAGACGCGATCAACATCCCCTTCAATGACTTCTTCACCAGTCTCGACCAAATCCCCGCTGAAAAAGACGCGAAAATCGTAGTGATGTGCGCTTCTGGTCATCGCGGTGCAATGGTGTTAATGGCGCTGCGCTTGATGGGCTATACCGACGTCCGCAACCTCGGTGGTGGCTTGGGCGGCTGGAAATCCGCTAACATGCAGGTGGAAGGTTGGGTCAACTGGGTTGCCGTGTGGGATGAGTATCTCACCAACATCCCCGAAGGTTACTACACCATCAAGGCTGCCGACCTCAATACCGCCCTGGTCGAAAAAGCTCCCTTCCTGCTCGATGTGCGCGAAGCGGCCGAAATCGAAAAAGATGGCTTCATTGCCGGCGCGGTGAACATTCCCGTGCGCGACGTGTTGAACAACCTGGATAAACTCCCCGCGCAAGATCAGCCCATCGTAATCTACTGTGCCTCTGGCGCACGCGGCGCGATGGCCATGGCTGCCCTGCAGATGCTTGGTTATACCGATGTCAAGAATCTCGCCGGTGGACTCGGCGGTTGGAAGAAAGCCGAACTGGCAGTGGAAATGGGTGCGCCTGCTGCTCCCGTTGCTGGAACTGCACCCGAAGTGGACGCAGCCCGCTTTGCTGGCCTCAACAAATTCTTGATGGAACTGCCCGAAGGTTTCTATACCGTCAAAGCGCCTGACCTCAACACCGAGCTAACCACGACCTCTACACCCTTCCTTGTTGACCTGCGCACCGACGAAGAATATGCTGCCGGTTACATTGAAGGCGCGAATCATATCGCCATCAATACACTACCCGCCAGCCTCGCCTCCCTGCCTGCAGATAAGGCGGCCTCCGTTGTCGCGCTTTGCCAATCTGGTCACCGTGGCGCATTGGCAGTCATGTACTTGCGCATGGCGCAAGGCTATACCAATGTCCGCAACCTTGCAGGTGGCATGAACGCCTGGGTCGCTGCCGAACTTCCGGTTGCAAAGTAATCCATACACAATATATAGCCAGACAGGTTAGCAATCTTTCTGGCTTTTGGGAAGGTGCCTGCGAGAATCATACTTCTCGCAGGCTTTTTTTAGTTACCGTCTTTGAAAAAAGGCTTGTCAAAAACATACCAAATAATTATGTTAAGATATAGAGAGTTCTTGGATTACGCATTAAAAAGATTGGAGAAAAAAGTGATCGAACTTTCATCGCTACGCGTGTTTGTTGCAGCAGCAGAAGAACAAAATTTTTCAGAGGCGGCAAAAAGATTGCACATTTCACAATCTGCCGTTAGTCAGCATGTTCGCATTATTGAAAAGGCATATGGCGTAAAACTCTTTGCAAGGCACGGACGCTCCATTGTATTAAGCGCGGAAGGTGAATCCTTGCTACCCATGGCGCACGAAGTGCTGCGGTCGGCAAGGTTATTCGAGGACGGCTTGAAAAATGCCAACCATCATGTGGGCGGGGAATTATTAATCGCCTGCTCCACATCCGCTGGAAAATATCTCATGCCTACAATCCTTTCCATTTTCCAGCAAGAATATCCCGATGTTCACCCGCGCGTTAAAGTAATGTCGCGCGACAATGTGTACGAACGCCTGCTAAATCAAAATACCCCCTTCGGAATTTCCAGCAAGGTACTGGAACATCGCGAGATTGAATGCAGCCCTCTCTTTGATGACCGCATTTTTCTGATTGTGCCCGCAGATCATCCGTGGGCGAACTACGGCACAGCCACGCCAGATGACCTGCTTGGGCAAAAGATAATCATGCGTGAAGAAGTTTCTGGAACCTGCGAGACTGTAATGCAAGAACTTAAGAAATTTAGCATCTCCCAAGATATGCTCAATGTAACGATGGAATTAGGCAGCTCTGATGCAATTGAAATGGCGGTGGAATGCGGCGTGGGCATTGCGTTTGTTTCTGAAATGGTTGCCGCGCGCGGGCTGGCATTTGGAAGGGTTAAAAAAATACACGTGCAAGGCTTGGATTTAAGACGCACAGTATATATTGCCCGAAATCTTAATTACCCCTTTACGCGTACCCAATCCCTGTTTTGGGAATTCGCCCAATCTCAACGCGATTATTTAAATACCAATATATGGCAAAAATTGACAACCTTTAAGCCTGCGGCATAAAACCGATTGTGCTGCCATGTTTTTTTAAGACGCTTATATGTTGACTTTGGAAAAACTTAAAGTTTTCATAACTACCGCCGCATGCGGCAATTTAGAACTCACATCAAAAATAGTTTCTGATAAAAACAATACAAGCCAAATGCACGAAAGCAGGGTAATTCTCAAGAAATCGATCATAGCGAACCAGACTACGGCGGTAGTTTTGTTACCAAGCAAACAAACGTTCCGCCTTCCATCGCCTTCGATAGCGGTGTAGCTCATGACCATCTTGGGATTTTTCTATACCCCATTGAAACCGCATAGTGTATTTTTTTAGCGGCGATATAAAAGAGCCGACTCTCTTTGAATCTGTTTTTTCAAAGCGGTCAGTTTGCCCGTCACGTGTAGATTGGATTTGGATGATTCGCCGACCCGCTCGCTACTAAGTTTGTCATAGTCCACCCGCGGCACTTCTATGTGGATGTCGATCCGGTCAGGCAACGGACCGGAGATTCGTTTTGGTCATGATCTCACCATCGGCTTTGAGAGTGAGATCATATTACCTACCAAATGAACGAACTCAACCTAAATAAGCTGTTGAGTTCGCTCATTTTATTCAATGATCCGTTTTTGGCTATGGTTACTGTCCCGCAACTCCTGTAAGGTATTCTATTGTCTTTTCAAATAGCAATGTCTTTGCAGATTGACCTGTACCTGTTGTCTGACCCAGGGCAGCAGCGGTAGCTTGCGCAGCGGCTTTTTCTTCCTCGGTCTTGCTGCTGCCAGAGCCCGGGACTTTGGTCACGCCGGGTACGGGGGTCGGAAGGCTGACACCGTATTGCGCGTAAAAGTCGTTAAGTTCCGCGTTGGTGATCTGCATTTCAGCGATTGCCTGCAATTGTGTTTCGTTCAGCATGGCAGTAATTTGGTCTTGCACAGCGGTTAGTTCTTCACTTGCGGTAGTGTCATCTCCGCTCAAGCTGATAACTGCCTGCCAAAGTGGGATCAGGCTTTTGGCTTGTTCGGCTGTGATGGCATTGGATGTATCTGTCAGTTTGATAGTTCCATAAGCCAATTGGCT
>Ga0172367_10005439_pt1 | contig 15378 bp, 14 predicted proteins | sample Lak10m_FD_114542 | JGI IMG/M metagenome (GOLD analysis project Ga0172367, IMG submission 114542) | Freshwater microbial communities from Kabuno Bay, South-Kivu, Congo - kab_022012_10m | ecosystem: Environmental > Aquatic > Freshwater > Lake | place: Democratic Republic of the Congo: South-Kivu... | reverse complement strand
TGAAGGAACAGCATAAGGGCAAGATCATTCAGCTTTCCGGTGGCGGAGCCACGAACCCAATGCCAAACATTAGTGCCTACGCTGTCTCCAAGGCCGCAATCGTGCGTTTTGCGGAAACGCTTGCAGAGGAGGTGCGCGAGTTCAACATCGACGTGAACGCGATTGCGCCTGGCGCGTTAAATTCCCGCATGCTTGATGAAGTTCTTGCAGCCGGCCCGGAAAAGGTTGGTCAAGCTTTTTTTGATAAGTCAATTAAGCAGAAAGAATCGGGGGGTGCGGGCTTCGATAAAGGAGCGGAGCTTGCCGTGTTTCTGGCTTCGGATGCCAGCAACGGCATCACCGGAAAACTGATCAGCGCCTTGTGGGACGACTGGGAGCGTTGGCCTGAACACCTCGATGAATTACGCACCAGCGATGTTTATACTTTGCGGCGTATTGTCGGTCGAGATCGTGGTTTTTTGTGGGGCGATAAATGAGTTTCGGCGTCGGAATTGTTGGTTGTGGCCTGATCGGTCGGAAACGTGCCAAGTCTTTGGGTAACGGACGGTTGATCGCCTGCGCGGATATCAATGAGGACCGGGTGAAAGGGCTGGTTGGCAACAGTGGGGCCAAGGTGTTTAACGACTGGCGGCTCCTCTTGGCCCTGCCGGAGGTGGATATCGTGGTCATCTCCACGCTGCATGATTCGCTTGCTGAAATCACGTTGGCGTCGATTGAGGCGGGTAAGCATGTGCTGGTGGAGAAGCCTTCGGCGCGCAATTCCGCGGAGCTGGAACCCGTGATGGCGGCTGCTGAAAAGCGTGGGGTGAAGGTGCATGTGGGCTTCAATCACCGTTATCACCGCGCCTTCCGCAAGGCCCGGGAGTTGTTTGAGGCCGGGGAGCTAGGCGAGTTGATGTTTGTCCGCGCTCGCTATGGGCACGGGGGGCGGATTGGCTACGACAGGGAATGGCGGGCCAAACCTGAGCTTTCCGGTGGCGGGGAGTTGATCGACCAGGGGCCGCACCTGATCGACCTTTCGCGCTGGTTCCTTGGCGAGTTCGAGGAAGTGCAAGGTTTTGCCCATACCTATTACTGGGATATGCCGGTGGATGATAACGGCTTCATGTTGTTGAAAACAGCAAAACGACAGGTGGCGTTTCTACATGCGAGTTGCACCGAGTGGAAGAACCTTTTTTCCATGGAAATCTACGGTCGCAATGCAAAGTTGGAAATTTCCGGTTTGGGTGGGAGTTATGGGGTTGAGCGGCTGACATATTACAAGATGCTGCCCGAGATGGGTCCGCCTGAGACAACGACTTGGGAGTACCCGATGGAGGATGACTCTTGGGCGTTGGAGTTGGCGGAGTTCTATGAGGACATCCGGTTAAACCGAGAGCCGTCAGCGGGCTTGAAAGATGCCTATGCGGTTTTGAAAGTGGTTGAAAGAATTTACAAGGAGTCCGATTTTGATTATTGCACGTAGTCCTTTACGCATCACTCTCGGTGGAGGCGGAACTGACCTGCCTTCCTACTATCATGACCACGAGGGTTTCTTGATTGCGGCAGCAATCGACAAGTATGTCTATGTGACCGCGATTCGCCCTTTTACCGAGGGGATTTATCTTAAATACTCAGAGCTGGAGCATGTTGCCTCGGTGGCAGAGGTTAAGCATCGGATCATCCGTGAAGCGCTACGGATGCAAAATTTGCGCACACCACAGATCGAAATTACCACCTTGGCGGACATTCCCGCTGGAACAGGGTTAGGGTCATCGGGTAGTTTTACAACCGCCTTGCTCAAGGTGTTGTATGCGCATCGCCGCCAGTTGATTCACCCCAAAGAATTGGCAGAATTGGCCTGCCACATCGAAATTGACCGGCTTGGTGAGCCGATTGGCAAGCAGGATCAATACATTGCTGCGTATGGCGGTATAACCTGCTTTACTTTCCATAAAGATGACAGCGTGACCGCTGTGCCACTCAAGATATCCATGGACACCCTGTTTGATCTCGAGGACAACATCCTGTTGTTCTTTACAGGTTATTCCCGTAACGCCGGAGACATTCTCAAGGATCAAAACACACGCACCCAGAGTAGCGATAAAGAAATGTTGAAGAATCTGCATTTCGTCAAGGAGCTTGGCTACCGCAGCAAAGATGCGCTGGAGGCAGGAGATGTTATGAAATTTGGAGAGTTAATGCATGAACACTGGGAGCATAAAAAGAAACGGTCGGGGGGTATGAGCAACCTCAAGATTGACGAGTGGTACAAGCTTGGCCTGAAGAATGGTGCGGTCGGCGGAAAGCTGGTGGGGGCAGGCGGTGGTGGATTCCTGATGTTCTGCGCGGCTGACCGCAGCAAACTGCGTCGTGCCATGAGCAAAGCGGGTCTGGAAGAAGTGCGCTTCGGCTACGATTTTGAGGGGACCAAGGTGGTTCTCTAAGGTGGTCCTCTCATGAGTCTGCCGGTGGCTATTTTGGCAGGTGGCTTGGCGACCCGTTTGCGCCCGATCACCAATAATATTCCCAAGTCACTGGTGAATGTGGCGGGCAAGCCATTTGTGGTTCGACAGCTGGATTACCTGCGGCAACAAGGGATTACTCGCGTGGTGCTCTGTTTGGGGCATCTGGGGGAACAAGTCGAGGCGGTCGTGGGTGACGGCTCTGATTTCGGTTTGGAGGTGCGTTATTCATGGGATGGCCCGCGCTTGTTGGGTACGGGCGGCGCTTTGAGGCAAGCCATACCGCTATTGGGGGAACAGTTTTTTGTTTTCTACGGTGATGCTTATCTGCCGATCAATTTTCGTGCAGTGGAGCGGGACTTCCTGGCAAGCGGCAAGCCGGCGCTGATGACGGTGCTCAAGAATCACGATCAGTGGGATAAAAGCAATGTCCTGTTTCGTGATGGCATCATCACGGAATACAACAAGCGGGCGCCCGGGCCGGGAATGGCGCACATCGATTACGGGCTTGGTATATTGTCTGCTTCGGTGCTGGAAAATGAGCCTGCCCATGAGCCGTTCGATCTGGCGGACATCTATTACAGGCTTTCCGTCCGGGGCTTGCTGGCAGGCCATGAAGTGTTTGTGCGGTTTTATGAAATCGGGTCTCAACAGGGATTGAACGATACAATCGCTTTTTTCAAAAGGGAGGGCAGGGAAATAAAATGAACTACGCACGGCAGCACGTTCTTGAAGCGATCGAAATCCTCAATAAAATGGATTTCAGCATCATTGAACGGATGGCTGATTTGATTGCCGAAATCAAGCGGGATGACGGCAGGATATTCTTTCTCGGTGTGGGGGGCAGCGCAGCCAACTGCTCTCACGCAGTGAACGATTTCCGCAAGATCGTCGGCATCGAAGCCTACGCGCCAACAGACAACGTCTCAGAATTGACAGCGCGCACGAACGACGAGGGGTGGGGGACGGTATTTGCCGAGTGGTTAAAGACAAGCAAACTTACTACGAGGGATGCGGTATTTGTTTTTTCCGTCGGCGGCGGCAGCCTTGAAAAAAACATCAGCTCGAACCTGGTGCTGGCGTTGCAGTATGCCAAGGAGGTTGGCGCCAGGGTGACCGGTGTGGTTGGACGGGATGGCGGTTTTGTAACGAAGGTGGCGGACGCCTGTGTGGTTGTGCCAACAGTGAACCCTGAAAATGTAACACCCCACACCGAGGCGATTCAAGCGATTGTCTGGCATTTGCTGGTGTCGCATCCGAAACTCAAAGCGCACGAGACCAAGTGGGAATTGGCTGTTAAATAAATATGGTAATGTCGAAGCGACGCGCTGTTTTCCTTGATCGCGACGGAGTAATCAATCGTGCCATTGTTCGGGAGGGGAAGCCTTATCCCCCATCCTGTGTCGCAGAAGTCCAGATTTTACCTGGGGTAGCCGAAAGCTTGCGGTGCTTGAAGGAGGCAGGATTTCTCCTTATCGTCGTTTCCAATCAACCCGATGTCGCGAGAGGCACGGCTTGCCGGCATACCGTTGAGTCGATCAATGCCTGCCTGGCGGTGCACCTGCCGATTGACCGCTTTATCACCTGCTTTCACGACAACAGCAATGCCTGTGATTGCCGAAAGCCGATGCCCGGAATGTTGCTTGCCGGGGCCAGGGAATTTGATATCGATCTTCCGGCAAGCTTCATGTTGGGGGATCGCTGGCGGGATGTGGAGGCAGGCGCTTGTGCCGGTTGCAAAACCATTTTTATTGATTACGGCTACGACGAGCGACAACCACAAGCAGTAGATTTCAGGGTGAAATCGATATCCGAGGCCGCTGAAATTATTCTTCAAACAAAGTGAGAAAAACATGAAGACAGTTGAAGAACTCAATGTAAAACTCTTTGCCGATGGCGCGGACAAGGCAGGCATGCTCGAGATGTATGGAAAGCCCTATATTAAGGGGTTGACGACAAATCCAACGCTGATGCGGAAGGCAGGCATTACAGACTACAGGGTTTTCGCAAAAGAAATACTCGCTGAAATTAAGGATAAACCTCTGTCCTTTGAAGTGTTTTCCGATGACTTCGCTGAGATGGAGCGTCAGGCCATTGAGATTGCGGGTTGGGGCGAAAACGTCTACGTGAAGATTCCCGTCACGAACACCCAAAGAGAGCCGTCCTGGTATTTGATCAAAAGATTGGTTGCCCGGAAGATTAAGGTCAACGTGACTGCGCTTATGACGCTCGGACAGGTTCGGGATGTCGTCCAGTGTCTTGATCCGCATGTGCCGAGTTACGTCTCGGTATTTGCGGGAAGGATTGCCGATACGGGACGAGACCCGGTGCCGTTGATGGCCGCAGCCGTCGAACATCTGAAATTGGCGCCGGCTGCGGAGTTGATATGGGCAAGCCCGCGAGAACTGCTTAATATTTTCCAGGCGGATGCCATTGGCTGTCACGTGATAACAGTCACAAATGATATCTTGAAGAAGTTATCCTTGCTTGATTACGACCTGGGTGAATATTCATTGGATACGGTAAAGATGTTTTACAACGATGCCAAAGCCGTCGGATATACGCTTTAAAGAAAGGAGATATCGGTTGCTTGGCAAGAGTTTTTGGCGGCAGGTAAAGAAAGTGCATGACAACAACAAACAGTGATTCCGGCCCGCTTGCCCGCGGGGTAGTCGTGTTCCATAAGTGGTTGGTCGGAGCTGGTGGGGCCGAACGGCTAGCCGTTGAGGAGTATCGCTATTTTTCGAAGTGTGGTGTGCCCACCCGGCTAATCGCCTTCCATGCAGATCCCGCCGCCCTATTTGACTTGGAAATCGAGCACGTGGAAGTCATTCCAAACGAAGGAACCTTGGATGGGATATTGCGTTTTCGGCGCAGGTTGCGGGAACTGAACCCAGCACTCATCATATCCGCCGGCGGGTTGCGTGACTTATTTCTGGCGAACTTGTTTTTGAATATTCCATACATCATTCATCAACACGAGGCACCGTTCAAGATGCTCCTGATGGACCAGTTACATCTTGTTCGGCTGCTACGCTTTAACGTGTTAAAAAAATTGAGGAGCTTGGCATACGGCTACCGTGTGGTCCCCGTCGCTCCGATTGGGCGTTCGCCGATTGGAAAGGTCAAGGATGAAATACTGTCTTTAATTGATGCGGTGGTGTGGAGAAGAGCATTAATCGTAACGTTGCTTTCGAATCGTGCGGTAAAGGAAATGGAATGGTTATATGGAAAAAAGGCGGTTGCGCTGTATGGTTGCGTATCCGAAGAGATGCTTTCACATAAGGCAGATGGAGCCATTGCCGCTACGTTCGGATTGCAGGGGAAGAAGATTGTGCTGAGTATTTCCAGGCTCGGCGCTATGAAGCGTCTGGATGTGGCGATCGAGGCATTTGCGCGCGTGGCCGCGGGTAGAGACGACTTGGTTCTCGTGCTGGGAGGCCTTGGTCCTTCCGGTCCGTCCCTGAAACAATTGGCAGCACGCCTCGGTGTCTCGGAAAAAGTACTATTTATAGGATTCGTTCCCGAACGGGAAATTTGTGACTACATGGCCATGGGCGACGTATTTATATGCCTCGATTGGACCGACTTTGATATTGCGCCATATGAGGCAATGGCGCAGGGGCGCCGGGTGGTCTGGACGAACGAGATCGAAACGAGCGAGTGGTTGGAACGTTCCGGGGCGGTGTTTCCCGTCGAACCGACTGCAGAGTCGGTCGCCGAAGGGTTGCAACGCGCACTCGCCGCCCCTGAACCGTCCCGACCTGCTCTCCTGCAATACCTGAGGAAATACACTTGGGATGCTTATTTCGAGCGAGTGCGCCAACTCGCCATCGAAAAACTATCCGGTAATTAAAATAAAATATTTATTCACAGGAGATCTTTCACAATATAGCTGGTCATCAGCACGCCGTCGAATTCTGGTAAATATGGGAAAGACCGTTTGGTCGATCGATGAAAAACCATATATTAATTATTTCGGAAAAAGATTCGGAAACCTGCAACATAAACTGGGTGCAGGGCCGTGCCTTACAGCCTATAACCGGGCATTGAGAAAAATGGCAATCCAGTGCCATCCCGATATCATCTGGGTTGATAAAGGCAGTTTTGTGCAATCTGGCACCCTTCGTTGGATCAAACAGCAGACGAATGCGACTGTCATCAATTTCAATACGGATTACCTGTCTAATCGGAAAAACCACTGGCAAATGCACATCAACTGCCTTCCAGCGTACGATTACTATTTTACGAGCAATGCGTTCGATGTCGATTATTTGAGAAACAGAGGCGTGGGGGAGGTCATGGTGCTCCCGTTAGGTTACTATGCCGAACTTTTCAATAATCTGCCAATATTAACTGCAGAGGAGGAGGAAAAACTAGGTGCGGACGTTGGCTTCCTTGGGCATTGGGAACCAGCGACTGAGGCTCTCGTTCTTCAGTTGTTGGACCGAGGACTGAAACTAAGGGTGAGAGGAACATCCTGGCATCACATGCGGAACAAGGCTCGCTTGGCGGGTACGGTGGAATCAACATTCCTGCTGCCGGATGAGTTTGTAAAAAGTATCATGGCGACCAAGATCAACCTCGGGATCAACTCGACGATGAACCGCAATCAAACATCCGGGAGGTCCTGCGAGATCCCAGCGGCGGGTGGATTTTTGCTCGCGCAGCGAACGGTGGAGCACGAGTCCATGTATGTAGAGGGGAAGGAGGCGGAATTTTTTGATACGGTCGATGATATCGTGTCCAAAGCCGAGTATTACCTTGCTCATGAAGAAAAGCGCAAGGAGATAGCCGCCAACGGACGACTACGGTGCCTGCAAAGTGGAACGTCATTTGAAGAAATGATGGAGAAGATAACGCGAGTCGTGGAAACGGGGGAGAAAGCATGTCGCCAGGCGAAAACAGTATGATCGAAAACATCGAACATGATGGTCGCACGCTGGCTGTGTTGTTGTACGCCGGCTACCGGGCGGAAGGCATCCAGTTTTTCACCCCCGGAGACTTTTCCCAGCAACTCGGCTACATGAACCGTCCATCGGGTTATGTGATTCCGCCCCATACGCACAACCCCGTGCAGCGAGAGGTGCGCTACACCAAGGAAGTGCTGTTTATCAAGTCCGGCAAGGTGCGGGTGGACTTCTACGACGATGATCAGACCTATCTGGAAAGCCGGGTGCTCCACGCCGGTGATGCGATCCTTCTTGCTTCCGGTGGTCACGGTTTCGAGATGCTGGAACCCACCGAGATAATCGAGGTGAAGCAGGGCCCCCATGTCGGAGAGATGGACAAGACCCGCATTGCGCCAGTTTCTGCAGAACGGATTGTCATCAAAAACAAAACGGCAAACAAGTAAAGCCATTACACACGCAATCCTTGTATTCAACTCCTGAGAGCTTTGAACATCGGCAAATTTTAGTAATGATCGATTTTATGGCCGATTTTTAAGGATTTCATGTACGTTATCCGGTTGATGAAAATACCCGGAGATGCTTTTTTTTTAGGTTCTCTTCCGTTTCGAGTGGGTTAAGGTTCTGACGCATTGTAAACTCTCCGTGGCAACCGGCCGCGGAGGACTTGGTGATGGACGAGAAGCAGTTGTTCGGTTTGGCGTTGGGGCTTACCCCGCCGTGGTTCATTGAGAAGGTGTCGTTCGATCCCGGGCAGAAGCGGCTCGACCTGTTCCTGGATTTCCAGCGCGGATCGAAGTTCCCGTGCCCGGAGTGCGAAAGCGGAGAAGGATGCCCTGTTCACGACACGACGGAGAAGACGTGGCGACACCTGGACTTCTTCCAGCACCAGGCGTTTTTGACGGCGCGGGTTCCCCGGATCGAATGCCCCACGCACGGTGTACGGCTGACCAACGTGCCGTGGGCGCGACCGGGCTCCGGGTTCACGCTGCTCTTTGAAGCGATGGCGCTGTTGATGTGCCAGCAGATGCCGGTGGCCGGGGTGGCCAAGGTGATGCAGGCCAATGCCAACACGCTGTGGCGGTTGCTGACGCATTACGTGGAGAAGGCGGTCGATGCTACCGATTACAGCGACGTACGAGATGTCGGCACCGACGAATGCGCACAGCGGAAGGGACACGATTACATCACGACCTTCTGTGACCTGGAGCAATCCCGGGTGGTGTTCGTGGCGGAAGGCCGCCGGAAGGACACGGTGAAGAAGTTCGGGACGTTCCTGGATCGACGCGGCATTCCGAGGGAGAAGGTCCGCAACTTCTGCGCGGACATGTGGGAACCGTACCGGCTGGGGATTACGGAAGAGTTCCCGGACGCCACGTTGACGTTCGACCGGTACCACGTGATCACTCTGTTCAACCGGGCGATCGACTTGGTCCGCCGGAAGGAAGTGCGGACGGTCCCCTTGCTCAAAAGCAGCCGGTGGCTGTGGCTGCGGAGCCAGCGGAAGATGACGGGGAATCAGCGTTCGGATCTGTCGTGGTTGTCCCGCCTGGATACCCGTACGGGGAAAGCGTACCAGATCAAGCTGACGCTTCAACGGTTGTGGAACCACAGGAACCGTACGGAAGCCGAGGCGTTCCTGAAACGATGGTACTTCTGGGCGACGCACAGCCGGCTGGAACCGGTGATCGAAGCGGCGAAAACGATCAAGCGTCACTGGCAGGGCATCCTTCAGTTCGTCGAAAGTCGGATCACGACGGGGATTGTCGAGGGATTGAACAGCAAGATCAAAACGGCGATGAAGCGGGCGTACGGCTTCAAGTCCTTCGAGTACCTGCGCACCGTGATCTACCTCGTCGCCGGCAAGATCAACATCCCGTTACCCACTCAAAGTTGAAGAGAACCTATAATATTCTACCTTGTAGATCTAAGAAAGGATCATATTTAATATGAAAGCGAAGAAATATTTTTCATTGATATTAAAATGGGTGCTTGAAGCTGCTATATCAGGGATTAGAGGGGGGCTTGGTATTAGAATAAGGAGTTTTTATTATAGAAATAAATTTAAGAGTTGTGGGTGTAATTTAAGAATTGGGGTTGGTGTTATAATTGAAGGTGCGGATTATATTTCAATCGGCAGTGATGTATGGATTGACGATTACTGCATTTTAATTGCGGGCGATCCGGAACAAAGGCCTGATCGCGAGGTAAAATCTGTTGTAAATCGAGATTTTAATGGTAAGCCGGGTGAGATAACAATAGGGAATAATATACATTTTGCCCCGTTTTGTATAATTCATGGGTTCGGAGGTGTTCAGATTCATGACTATGTTGGCTTCTCATCAGGTGTTAAAGTCTATTCAATGTCGAATCACTATAAAAGCTTTCGAGAGAAAGGAGTTGTGACCTATAGTAATCCGATGGTAAAAGATTTACCTGTTGTTTATGTCAAATGTCCGATTGTAATAAAGAAAAACGTTTTTATTAGCCTTAATTCTATTGTTCTAAAGGGGACAGTTGGGGAAAATGCTTTCGTGTCACCAATGTCAATTGTTACAAAAAATATCCCGGAGAATTCGTATGCGGCGGGTAATCCAGCTGTTAAGATTAGGGGCCGTTATGATAATATAGACAACGCAAATCTTTAATAATTCTATCCTTGGTTTGTTTTAATCCGCTATCCGTACGTTGAGTGGCGGTCTTGATAGAGTGCTAAAATACTGGTACTATAAGAGTCGGTCGTCACTAGAATAAGATACATTGGTGCTGTTGTGAGTGATATTAGGGAAATCTGAAAACATGAGTGATTTCATTCCCGTCAATGAACCGCTGCTGGACGGCAACGAAAGAAAGTACCTGCTTGAGTGTCTTGAAACAGGGTGGATTTCTTCCGAGGGCCCCTTTATCAAGGAATTCGAACAAAGGTTCGCTGCTCGTGTCGGCCGAAAACATGGCATCGCCGTCTGCAATGGCACGGCAGCCTTGGATGTGGCCGTCGAGGTGCTGGGCATAGGCCCGGGGGATGAGGTCATCCTGCCATCGTTCACAATCATCTCCTGCATTCTGCAGATCGTCCGTTCGGGAGCCAAACCGGTGCTGGTGGACAGCGACCCGTTCACCTGGAACATGGATATCAGGCAGATAGAGGCGAAGATCACTCCGCGCACCAAGGCGATCATGGTCGTGCACATTTATGGCCTGCCTGTGGATATCGACCCCGTATTGGAACTTGCTCACCGCGATGGTCTGAAGGTAATTGAAGACGCCGCAGAGATGCATGGCCAGACCTACAAGGGTCGGCCATGCGGCAGCTTCGGCGACATCAGCACCTTCAGCTTTTACCCCAACAAGCACATCACCACCGGGGAAGGTGGGATGATCCTCACCGACGACGATGATCTTGCCGCAACCTGCCGCAGCCTGCGCAACCTTTGTTTTCAACCGCACAGGCGATTTGTACATGAGCGTCTTGGTTGGAACCTGCGTATGACCAATATGCAGGCTGCAGTGGGGCTGGCGCAACTGGAACGGTTGGATGCGTTCGTGGTACGCAAGCGACGTATGGGTGCTTTGTATACAGAACTGCTCAAGGATCTGCCCGGTGTAAAACTGCCTTTGCCGCTAACCGATTACGCCGAAAATATCTACTGGGTCTATGGCCTAATGATCGATGAGTCTATGGGCCTTGACGCCGAAGAGGCCATGCGCCGGCTGGTTGAGAAAGGGATCGGTTGCCGACCTTTTTTTTATCCCATGCACTGGCAGCCCGTACTGCAGCGGATGGGTTTGTTTGAAAATGAATATTATCCTGTCGCGGAGCAGATGTACCGCCGGGGATTCTACATCCCTAGTGGCATCGCATTGACAGTTGAGCAGATGCATCGGGTTGCTGAAATGGTGAAAAAGGTAATAGGCTGAATTTTTGAAAACGTATCTCATCCTTCCTAAATTCTTCCGGTCGAAACTGAGATTGGGGTACCGATATCCGGAAGGCGGAAAAGAATGAATTGAAAATGGAGGAGACAGGGCTGCAAAGATTCGGGAAATTCCGGAACGGAACGATCAAGGTCAATCCAATGGTCTTATCGCTATTTGTGGTTTGTCTGATACTATGTGCCACATATGTCCTGGTTTTATCTGCTGAATACACGAACGCTTTCTCTTTTGTAAACAAGGCCCTTCCCTCTCTCCTTCTGTTGGCTTGTTCTGTTACGGGATATTTCATCGTACGAAGGGATCCGTTATTAATGTGGTCGCCGCTCCCTTGGTTCATCGCCATCTGTGCGATTTTATACGGGTTCGGCCCGCTGCAATATCATTTTGGAACTCCGGAAGATGTCTGGATCGTCGATCAATTTTATCCAGTGGAAGAGATCGATTTACTCCGGACGAATATGTTGAACGCCGCAGGGATTTCCTCGGTATTGCTGGGATACCTGGTTGGCATGGCGCTGATCGACAGGGGGGGGGGAAGGACCTCGCAAATCACCAACATTTACGAAATGAAGCGACTCCTCTTTGTCTTGTTGGTGGTAGGAATTTCTGTAAAGTATCTTCTTGTTGTCCCGTATCGTACTGGCATTCTGGGTTGGGTTTTGCCTGGAAGCATTCAAAATCTTTCTCGGTTTACTTGGATAGCTATAATCGTATTGTTCGTCCTCGTCCACAACGGTTCCATAAAGTACAGGATTCCTCTCTATTGTCTTGTCGGTACGGAGTTGATTGTTGGTCTGATGTCTTGGAGCAGGTTCGAGGTAATAGTGGTATTATTAATGATCCTGTTGGGTAAATTCCTGTGCGAGCAAAGGATTGATAGATTTATCGCCGGTTGCGCATTGATCGGACTATTTTATGTGTTCTTTCTCTCTCCTTTTGCGACGTTTGGCAGAATTTCCGTCCGCTTGGAGGGGGCGAAGAGCGTGGGAGAACTTTCAAATACTTTCCTTGAATACCTCCAGGAAGAGCGATTCGATGCTCTCGGTCAGTTGCCTGGCAGCCATGGTTGGTGGAGTCGGCTGAATTACGCGAACGCCCAAACATTTGCGATGAATTCCTACGATAGCGGAAACCCCGGAGACACATACTCGTATATTCCATACACCGTCGTGCCCAGGATTCTTTATCCGGAGAAGCCGATCATGACCCTCGGCACCGAGTTCAATGAGTTGGTCACCGGGAGTGCTCATTCGGCTTCCGCTGCGGGACTCTTCGGCGAGGCATACTGGAATGGGGGGTGGCCGTTAGTAATCATTTCGTCCATAATTGCAGGTTTTGTCTATTCAATTTTCACGATCATGTCAATCCGTCACATCCTTGAATGGAATCTCGCTTATCTTCCTGTGACATTCATTGGGATAACGATGGGAATGAGTCCGGATAATTCATTTGTAACGGCCTGTATAGGGACATTTGTCCAAGCCGTAATTTTATATATTTCTATACGATATTTGATTATGCCAATCATTACGGAAAAATATAGCTATACAACGGCTTGAAATATACGTTATTTATTAGGCAACAACGCAGGCAGGAAGGAGATAGAATAATTGAAAGATGAATTGGTGGTAGTCAAACGAAAGCAAAGCATGTCGTGTGATGATGTGCAGATTGGCAATCAGTCTTGGTGGACGAAAAACATTTCTAAAAGCGTCATTCCCATTTTAGATTTACATACTGCGTAAAATGATTTGATCGAAGCATAAGCTTTATGTGCGGCATAGCATCCATCTTTGCATACACTTCTAATGCTTTCCCGGTCGATCGGGAAGAACTCCTGCGGGTGCGCGAGCGGATGATTCCGCGTGGACCTGATGGGAGCGGGATGTGGTTTTCGGCTGACAGCCGGGTCGGTCTTGCGCATCGGCGCCTCGCTATTCTTGATCTTGGCGAAACCGGCAGCCAACCGATGGCGACTGGCGATGGAAGCCTGGTCGTCACCTTCAATGGTGAAATCTATAACTACAGGGAACTCCGCGCAGACTTGGAGAAAAAAGGGCATCGCTTCCGCTCCAGCAGCGACACCGAAGTGCTCCTCTACCTTTATGAGGAGCATGGCGCCGAGATGGTCTACCTTCTCCGCGGGATGTACGCCTTCGTAATCTGGGACAGTCGAAAGCGGGGGTTGTTCCTGGCCCGCGACCCGTTTGGCATCAAACCGCTCTATCTGGCAGATGATGGGTCAACCCTGCGGGTCGCATCACAAGTCAAGGCACTTCTCGCTGGCGGCAAGATCGACACTTCTCCTGAACCTGCGGGCCACGTCGGTTTTTTCCTCTGGGGGCATGTCCCGGAACCCCACACTTTGTATAGAGGCATACGCTCCCTTCCCGCGGGAACATCTCTATGGATTGAGACAGGCGGACGACGCAGGGAGCAGATATTCTCCTCAATTAGTTCCGAGCTTGCCAAAGCTTCGCATCACAGTTCCGAACCTCTGGAACCATCCCATGTCGCCCAAAATGTGCGCGAGGCTCTTTTCGAAAGTGTCCGCCGGCACCTGCAGGCAGATGTTCCTGTAGGCGTATTCCTCTCCGCGGGGCTCGACTCGACGACCCTTGCTTATCTGGTCGCTCAACGGGCTCCCAAGGATTTGAACACCGTAACCCTTGGGTTCGAGGAATTCTGCGGTACCGAAAACGACGAAGTACCACTGGCTGAGCAGACCGCTGCACTATTAGGGGCCAAGCATCGCACCATCCGTGTACGGCGTACCGATTTCCGGGAAGAACTGCCACGTATTCTGGATGCCATGGATCAACCCAGCATCGACGGGGTAAACACCTACTTCGTCAGCCTGGCTGCCGTGCGGGCAGGGCTGAAGGTGGCGATATCCGGTCTTGGCGGGGATGAACTTTTCGGTAGTTACTCCAGTTTTCGCGAGATTCCGCGGCTTGTGCGGTTTATTAAGGGTTTCGGTCAGCTACCTGGGCTTGGAAGGAATCTCCGCAGGATAAGCTCCCCTATACTGAAGTACGTCACCTCCCCTAAATATGCCGGGTTATTCGAGTACGGGGGTAGCTATGGCGGCGCCTACCTTCTGCGCCGAGGCGTCTTCATGCCTTGGGAACTGGCAAGGATCCTCGATCCCGATATGGTTCGGGAAGGATGGGCGGACCTTCAGACGCTCGATCGGCTTGATCGGACCATGGTCGATGCATCAAGCGACCACCACAAGGTTTCCGCTCTGGAGATGTCCTGGTATATGCGCAATCAACTATTGAGGGACGCCGACTGGGCCAGCATGGCTCATTCCCTTGAAATCCGGGTTCCCTTTCTCGATCTCGACCTGCTCCGCAGCGTGGCACCGCTACTTGGCAGGAAGGGATCACCGGATAAAAAGACGGTTGCCGTTTCTATAGCAGCAGGGCTTCCTGTGCAGGTGTTTAACCGCAGAAAAACTGGATTTTCCGTGCCGATGCGGGAATGGTTGTTGGATAGATCCTCCGCTGCTACTGAACGGGGTCTGCGGGGCTGGTCTCGGTATGTGCATCAACAATGCGCGGCATCAGTTTTACGATTAAATTGAATATCCATTGAAGATTCTCATCCATGCCCTTGGCGCTAATATGGGTGGCGCGATGCGGCATCTTTCCAACTTTCTTCCGGAATTGGGGTTGTTGGATCATTCCAACGAGTATGTTGTGATGGTCAGGGAATCCATTCCCGCGGTATCTCCCTCCGGAAACATAAAAATCGTGTCGATGAAGGACAAGAAAACCGGGTCCTGGTGGGCTCGCGTGGGCCACGACGTGTTCCTTCTTCCCGGAAAAATGAAAAAAGAGGGCTATTCCTGCCTCGTTTCTCTTCTGAATTTCGGTCCGATCCGGACCTCAACCCCGCATATTTTTTTCCAGAGGAACGCGATCTATTACTGCCCGTATTATTTCGAGAGGGTTGGTGGGCGGTTGAAAATCGAAGCCCGCATGAGAAGAAGACTGGCCCTGGCCTCCATGATGAGGGCCGACCTTATCGTCACGCCGAGCCAGGCCATGGCGGATATGATTCGCAGTACATGCCCGGATACG
>Ga0172367_10005438_pt1 | contig 15379 bp, 14 predicted proteins | sample Lak10m_FD_114542 | JGI IMG/M metagenome (GOLD analysis project Ga0172367, IMG submission 114542) | Freshwater microbial communities from Kabuno Bay, South-Kivu, Congo - kab_022012_10m | ecosystem: Environmental > Aquatic > Freshwater > Lake | place: Democratic Republic of the Congo: South-Kivu... | reverse complement strand
GCTACTTGGCAGACTCCTGTTACTAAAATATCTAATGATACTAGCGCTAAATTAGGTAGCAACTTAGATGTAAATGGTTTTACCATCAACTCGGCTGCTAATGGTAATGTGCGTGTAGAACCTAATGGTACTGGTGATTTCACGGTGCGTACAGAATTAATTCATGCTAATGGTGTTAGCGCGCGCGTAGGTGTAGGCACTCTAAACCCAATGGCTAAGCTGGATGTAAACGGCGATATATTTAGCCGCGGGTCTATTAGTGCAGCGAATAATATTACTGCGACTAATAATATAGTTGCGTTCGGTGGTATTGCGGCGACTGGTGCGCTTAGTGGAGGTTCTGTAACTACTGCTGGTGCAGTTACTGGTGGCAGTCTCAATACCTCTGGTACTGTAACAAGCACAGGTGCTATTACTAGCGCTACTAGTGTTACTGCTCCTATCGTTACCGGAACTGTTCTTGTCAATGGCGGCATCTTAAAAGGTACTAAGGTTTTATCAAGTGGTGTCGTGAATGGTGTTGCGGCTAACTTTACTGGTACTGTATCTGCGCCTAATTTTGCTGGTGGTACTTTTACAGGTAGTACTGTGACTGGTACTGGTACTGTTACTGGTGCAGATTTATGTACTAGTGGTGGTAAGTGTTTAACTGCATTAGCTACCGCTGTTGAAGCTCTAGCTCCAAGCCCAATGGCAACGAACGTAGATTTTATTGATCCAGGTACCTATGCTTGGACAGTGCCAGCTGGTGTAACTTCAATTACTGTGAAGACTTGGGGTGCTGGTGGTGGCGGCGGCGGCGGCGGCGTGGATAATGGTATCTCTGGTGGTAGTGGAGGTTCTGGTTCTTACGCGACTTCTACTTTAGCTGTTGTCCCTGGTGCTGTTTATACTATCAATGTAGGTAGTGGTGGTTCTGGCGGTGGTGTCGGCGGTGGCTGGCATCAACCGGGTGGTGCTGGAACTGCTGGCAGCGCTAGTTCTTTTGTTACAGGAGCAACAACTTTAGTGCAAGCTGATGGTGGTCAAGGCGGACCTGGTGGTCTTACTGCTGTTGGTGTTGGTGCTTTTGGTGGACTTGGCGGAGCTGCTGGTGTCGGTACCACGGTGTTAGCTGGTATTAGAGGTATTACTGAAGGCGCTTATACTGAAGCGGCGGGTGCTCTGTCTCCTAGTCCTGATGCTAGATTGAATAATCCCGGCAATGGTGGTACGGGCGGCCGCTCTAATGGTAATACTGGTAACAGTGGTGGAGCTAATGGTAGGTCAGGTGCGGTGAACATTGCTTATACTGGTGCAACTACTTATAGAACTAGTTGTGTTGAGGGTAGTTCAGGCTTGAACTTCCCATATTGCTGCCGCGTAGATACAGTGACGGGACGCACTACTTGTAAGCGTTCTACGTCTAGCACTTTTGCGTCTGCGACTAATTGGGTTTCTGATGGTGTAGCTTTTGAAGGCAGTGCTGCAACGGGAGTCGCTGGTACTTATTCCGTGAACTGTAGTGCTGGCACCAGTGGATTAAATTTCCCAGTTTGTATTAGAACTAATGAACGTACGGGTGTAGCTGAGTGTAGTTATAAAACTGATTCAACAGGAGTTACTTGGCAGACTTGTGTTGGACCTAACTTCTAAGCTTGCGCCGACTGAATCTTAATCGCTTCGATTAGATCGTTAGGTTCTATATATCCTTCTTCAAGAAGTATGTGTCCGATTGGGAATTTCTCGTCGGCTGCTTGGCTTGCTTGTACTTTAAGCGCACGTTCAAGTTGTTGCTGGCTAAGTTTGCCTAGCTCTATTAATATTTCCCCTAATCTTTTCTTCGGCATGACAGTGTTCATTATATATATTATGCCCTGTTAGTAGTGCCAGTCCTAAAAGTCCCATCTGCGTTGTTATGCTCACCCTCGCTATGCTCATTGACGAGCTCAGTCAACTCCGCTAGCTCGGGCTCGCATGCCTAGCATCTTAGAACTGGCTCAAGGACTCTCGTGGGCTTATCTTATGTTGCTTTGCGATGATAACCACGCGACAACAACGAAAATGCAAGTTATAATTCGGTAGGACTATAATCCCCTATGAGTTCAAAATTCATCAATAACAACTTACTTAGTAATTATCACCCGCGCACTAAGTATTATCACTATACAGCTTTAGGTCAGGCATTTGCCTTCTTCGTCTTAGCGGCCGTGTGGATAACTATAGTATTCTCCGCAGCTGCTGGTGGTGGTATTACCTTCGCGTGGTTACTACCTTGGGTTTTGTTTAAGTTCGGTGTTGAGCTGGGACTTAGTGCTGAGATAGTTCGCCAGACGGCTGAAGTGCTAGCGTATCTAGCGCCTACTGTTACTGTTGCGACTATTATTCCTGTAAACGCACTATTCATGGTGCTTTGCGAGCGCAAATTCTTAGCGCTGCTTACTGTGCGCACCGGCCCTACTGATGTAGGCCCTAACGGTTTCTTGCAGACACTTGCTGATGCGCTGAAGTTACTTTTCAAGGAAGACACTACTCCAGCTAAAGCTGATGCACTGCTCTTCACTCTTGCGCCAGCGCTGTTCTTCGCGCCGGCGATGGTAGTATTCATGCCGCTTTTGTCGGTGGCTTCTAATAATCTTGGTATTTTCGCTACTACTAATCTTGATATCGGTCTGATTTTTGTTATCGGTTTAGCCTCACTCGGCACCATGTCACTAGTGATGGAAGGCTGGGCATCGAACAATAAATACTCGCTAATGGGCGGACTCAGAGCTGCTTCGCAAGCAATAAGCTACGAGATACCTATGGTCTTAGCTCTAATCGCCATCATACTTATGAGCGGCTCTATGAACTTAGTTGAGGTCTCTGACTCTCAAGCTGGCGGACTGAGTATGTGGAATATATTCGGCAATGGACTTATCGAGAATATCCCTAATTTATTTGCTAGCACTCAGGCTTCGCGTGAGCTGGGCTTACTATCGCTGGGCTTAGTAAGTCTCTGTGTTCTATTGTTTATAATTTTTATTACAGCTTCTACAGCAGAAGTTAACCGCATACCTTTCGATATACCTGAAGCTGAGTCTGAACTAGTATCTGGTTTCAACACAGAGTGCTCTGGTATGAAGTTCGCATTATTCTTCTTAGCTGAATACACTAACTTATTCATCGCTTCTGGCGTAGCTGCGGTGCTCTTCTTAGGTGGATCGCACTTGCCGATTAGCCTAGCAGCGGAGAATGCTCTCTACTCTAATCTGAGTCATATAGCTATTAGCTTGCCTCTAGTGGGTGATATTAATGGCTTATTAGCTGACGTCAATCTAGTCTGGGTGCTTACTAGTTTAGTCTTTATCACTAAGATATATTTGATGTTCTTGCTGGCGATATGGATTCGCGCTACTCTGCCGCGTTTGCGCCAAGATCAATTAATGGAGTTCGGTTGGAAGTATCTTATTCCATTAACTCTAGCTATAATTTTTATTATGACCATTCTCTTGGAGGTACTAGGTAGATGAATATCTTAGAAGCGACAACTAAGACTGTAGATGGTCTGGTGAATATAGCCAAAGGCATGTACACCGTGGTGAAGCACACTACTCGTGATCCCATCACGACGGCTTACCCGCACACTATGCCTGAGCTCTATCCACGTTCGCGTCATAGACTGGCTCTTAACGTCGATCCGGATACTGGCGAACATCTCTGTATCGCTTGCAAGCAGTGCGAGCGTGTATGCCCGGATGCTTGTATCTCAGTTATTCCACATGATACGGTCAAGGCCAAATCTACTCAGTTCTATATCGATCATGGTCTCTGCATGTTCTGCGGACTTTGCACTGAAGTATGTCCTACTGACTGTATTATCAACACTGTGGATTTCGAGATGTCAGAAGAGACTCGCGAAGATCTAGTCTATGATATTCGCAAGCTTACTCTCACTCAATCTCAGAGCCGCGAATACTTCAAGCTCAAGGAATACAAAACCAAATCTCAAAAAGAAGCGGAGAAAGCTGCCGCCGCTGCTGCCAAAGCTGCTGAAGCTCCTGCTGCTATAGATCCAGCTAAGGAAGAGGCGTGTAAGGTGACACTTCAGAAGATGCTGGCTAAAGTTAAAGCCGGCGTATAATTGTGTCATCGCTAGCCCATTAGGGGCGTGGCGATCCATTTGCGACTATTTAGTCCACTTTGCCGAAAGTAACACAAGTATTTTTCTTGGTAATTTTGTAAATACTTCAACTAAAGTAGATTTAGGGCGTGATAAAATCCCGTCATAGCAGGTATAAAAACAGGCAATGTCATTGGATTTACTGGTTCTTGTCTGTTCATACCTTAATTATAGCTTAAGCTGCTTTAGGCAGAGCAAGTCTAATCGGGTTATTTTTTGATCCGAGAGGAGCATTCTCTATCGCTGGCATAAATATCCGTTCTATAACTTTGTTCATTATCTCTTGAATTTTCGCATGAGCTTTTGAGAAATCAAGGCCCCATGCAGTTGTAGTAAAAGGAGTTAGCCAACCTATAACACCATGAGCATTCTCGGCTATTTCGATAGGATCTGAGATGGATTCAATTAATCGTCTATTACGCTCAGCACTTTCAGTAATTAACACTCTTTGAGGTATTTTAGTTGCGGTAACTGGTAGTAAGCTCTCAGCACTATCAAGTACAGTACCTTTTGCACCCTCTTTACGCATTGCTTGCAGTAGTTGCAGTGTATATGTAGCAGGATTTGGTTTAGAAGGAGTTGCATTGGCGCTAGTTTCCAAAGCTATTAACATTCCTATATACCCCGAGAAGTTTCTAAAAAACTTTTCTAATTCTTTGGTTTTTTTAAGTTCACTTGTAGTACCAAGAGGACGTTTATCACCAGTAAACAATTCGTTCCTGCCTTGAGCATAATCTCTTAAAACAGATTCAACATTATTCTTTAATCTGCGTCTAGTTCTATCTAAGGTATGTGCTAAAGCCCAAGCATGGTGAACATCTTTAGTTTCCAGTCCTTGAGGTGGATTAATAAATTGCATGCATTAGATTATATCTTGCCAGTTTAGATAATGACAAGATGTAATAACTAATTGATTTAAGATTTTGCTATTAAGAAAAGCTCTCTAAGCCGCAACCGCAGACTTAATCTCAGCCAGCTGCTCAATTCTTGCGAAGAACTTCGCCTGCCAAGCATTAAAATCCGCATCAAAATCGACATCAAGATCCTGGCGTGGCATCATCTTAGTGCCGCCTAGTCTGACTATGCTCTCTTCTACTTTGCGCCCGCAGCCACAAAAATCAGCGTAGGTCTTGTCGCCAAGAGCTAGCACAGAGAACAAGAAATTATCAGATAAGTTAGGTGCTTTAGCTTCGTAGATAGCTTTGCAGAATTTTTCTGCCGCGCTTGGAGGATCACCTTCACCCCAAGTTGAGATCACCACTAGTACTAAGCCGGCGTTAGTTAGATCGTTAGGCGTGAGTCCGCCGATAGGTTTAATAACGGTAGCGTAAGAGCGCTTATTAGCTTCGGCTACTACTTGCTTAGCAAGTTTCTCTGAGTTGCCGGTTTCGGTGCCGAATAATACTGTTAGCTTGATGTCTGCCATAACTAAAATATAACATGTAATTATTATTTAGTAGAGTCTTTGAGCTTTAATTCAATGAATTGCATAAACTGTTGAGGTCCTTTGCCCTCAAGACCTTTTGACATTATTTGATAACCCTTGCCAGCCTTAATAGCTTGGTAATAGTTAAGTTGCTCAGTTTTAGCTTTAGTCATAGTGTCTTTAAAAGCATTAACCAGTTCTTCTTTAGCGCTAGGTTTAATTAGTAATTCAATAATAGTAGGTTCTTCAGCGCTGTACAGCTGAGCATTTTTACTAATGTTTTGAACTGCTTTGTTTATACTATCTGGGGAAAAGAAGCCATCAGACATAATTAGCTCAGGGCAGGCTTCAAGTAAAATGACCTGCAAATCAGGATTGGCTTCTAGATTTATTTTTGCAGCGTTGTGCTTGATTATTGCCGCCAGACCATCAGCCATTCCACTCAAGTTATAATCTCGCACTAAAGCTAACTGCGCTTTGTGTGCAAGTAGTTTTCTTATGCTCATTATGTCTGCAGTCAAATCTTTAATTAGATTCCTTAGTTCTGGTTCTGGAGTTTTAGAATAATCAAGATCAAGCTTTGCTATGGTATCGGCAAATAAGTTACAGTGAGTTGATAATTCATTGGCATTATTGGCAAAATCGTTTTGTAAGATTAGAAGAGAAACCGTAGGCGTGACTTTGCTTGCTGAAGCGGCAGTAGTATCTAGCCTAGCTGTATAATCATCAAAGCTTTTTTCTAGTTTAGCCCTCTCTTGCCTAAAACCGTTTAGGGTTTTTTGGTAGTTAGCTAAGTCTATAGGATTATTATCAATTAGTTCAGTTGAACCACCAGGAGTTTTTTTAATGGATATATCAACAAGGCTTCCAGCTCTACTCATGCGTAGGCTTGTAACTTCGCCGCGACTGAGTTCTACTGTCTTTTCCGGAGAAGAGAAGGGTATACGGGAAGCGTAAAATCTGATATTTTGCAATTCTGATTTACTAACAAGATCTTTAAGCAGGGCTTGCATTGAATCAATAAATGCAGGATTAATATCCCTGTCTCCGCAAGAATCTAAAATAACTGTTGCACCGTTTTTTTTAAGAAGTCTACCAAGCGTTTTTGCAAGCTCGGTTTTTAGTTGCTCATCTTGATAATGGAAGATGTCTTTGGTTGAGTTGGTGCTAGTAAACGTAAAGCCCTCACCAGTCCCTAAGCCGTGAAAGGACCACTGCAGGGTGCTTACTCGATTTGAGCCATATTTTTCAATGAATTGTGTGTGCCTAGCTCGGAAGCTGTCTTTGTCTTGAGCTAGTTCATATAGAGTGGGATGCTGAGGATCGTTAAACCATACACCTAAGCCGGTTTCAAAAGCATTGTCATGCTCTTGTGCAGTTCCAACTATTAGACTTAGGTTTTGATTTTTATTGGTGGCGTATTGATCAAAATTAAGTGCTAGCTCTTTTTGGCGAGCATTCAAGTATATAAATCTATTAGTCAAAGTACTACGACTAGATGGTTCAATGACGTTATTGGTCGTACTAACAAAAATATCTTTTGGAATACTGTTTGTTGTAGTTAAGTTAGACGTTTTTGGCCCTTCTGCCTTGGGAGCAGCAGCGGCAAATAAAATCACGGGAGCTGGATTGGCTTCTAGTAACGGCATAGAGATATAAGTAAATCACCAGCCTGTGTTTGACATCTAAAACGCCTATAACCCTTTATTTAACTAGCATCGTCAGGGTTTTTACCTACACAGCCGCTTTCTGCAAATTATGCAAGTTCTCGATATTCTTAGCCACTGACGCTGCCGAACTCTTAAGTGCAGCAAGTTCATCTGGAGCAAGTTTAAGCTCTAATATCTCTTCTATGCCAGTAGCGCCAAGCTTAGTAGGCACGCCAACGAAGACACCCTTAATGCCATACTCACCATCTAGGTAGCAAGAGCAAGGCAATATAGCTTTGGTGTCTTGCAGTATAGCTTGTATCATCTCGACAGATGATGAAGCTGGCGCGTAGAAAGCTGAACCTGTTTGTAGTAGGTTCACGATCTCTATGCCGCCTTTCTGAGTGCGCTCTACTATCTGTGCAATTTTTTCAGCAGAGAGAAGTTCAGGTAATGGAATGCCAGCGACAGTAGTGTAACGCGCCACAGGCACCATATCATCACCGTGTCCGCCAAGTACACAAGGTTGTACGTTTTTGATAGATACGTTTAATGCTTCAGCGATGAAAAACGCCATGCGTGAACTATCTAATACACCAGCCATGCCGATGATTTTGTTTTTGGCAACGCCTTTTTTGGAGAGGATTTCATAAGTTAGCTGAGTCATAGCATCGACTGGGTTAGAGACGACGATGAAGATCGCGTTAGGTGAATGTTTGTGCGCGTTCTCGATGCAGCTAGTAACTATTTGTGAGTTTTTGATAAGTAGATCATCGCGGCTCATACCCGGTTTGCGCGCAAGACCAGCAGTCATCAGCACTATATCTGAGTTGGCGCTAAGTGCGTAATCATCACCGCCAGTGATACTGCGATCGTGCAGTTCTACAGGGCGCGCTTCCATTAGGTCAAGTGCTTTACCAGCAGCAATGCCGCCAGCTACATCTACTAAAACTACATCAGCGAGATTTTTTTCTGAGATACGTTGAGCAGCTGTTGCTCCTACGTTACCTGCACCGATTACTGTTACTTTTGCTCTTTTCATAAAATTTTTGGCTCCTTAAATAAGCACTATTTATATTATGCCCAGAAATTATATGCTTGGTGTTGCAATGGGCGAGTGCAAGATAATTGTAAAACATTGCTATGCTAGGATAAATGTAATGAGTGGGAGAAGGGACAGACGGGCTATAGAGGTTTTGGGTACCGTTAATGAGAGTGGTGAACTCTTGATTGATGTGCCTCTACCTTTTAGCGCTAATTGCAGAGTAAAAGTTTTAGTTGCAGAAGATAATGATGCAGAAGATGATATTGATTTATTAGCAGCATTTGCTAGTGACCCAGCAAACAAAGATATTTTTGATGATAGTGAAGATATTTATACTTTGGAGGATGGCAAGCCTTTTGAAGGCTGACAAATTGAGAGGGACAAATGGCAAGGGGCAAAATAGTTTTAGTACCGTTTCCGTATGATGATTTTTCTAGGTCAAAAGTGAGACCAGCATTGTGTTTGACGGATCCTATTGGTCCTTATGATCTAATAGTGGTTGCATTTATTACAAGCAGTACGAAGTCAGGGTTCCTAGAAAGTGATTTGCAGATCAGTGGTTATGGCTTGGATAGAGCTTCTAGAATACAGTTGCATAGATTAATGACAGTCTCAAGGGCAAGGATTCACAGAGAAATTGGCTTTATCTCGCCAGAAACCATGTCTAAGGTTAAAGTTAAACTAGAATGTCTCTTTCATTAGGTTATTTAGGTATTAGCTCTGCGCAAATTCTGCAGAATCTTAGCACTGAAGACTTATACCGCGAGTCGCGTGCCCGCGGTGAAACCGCAATCTCCAATCAAGAAGTTCTTGTCGCGGATACTCGCCCGCATACAGGCAGAGCGGTGAATGATAGGTTTGTGGTGCGCAATGCCGCAACTGAAACTCTTATCGATTGGGGTGAGGTGAATAAACCTATCTCGGAAGATAACTACAGAGCTATTCGCGAGCAGTATATGAACTACGCTAGTGAACGTGAATTGTTCGTGCAGGATCTAGTTGCTGGTGCTGATCCAGCTAGCAGTATTAATGTGCGCACGGTGACTGAGCTAGCCTGGCATGCGCTGTTTATGCGCAATATGCTTGAACCGCTAAGACTCAGACCAGCAGCGGAGCAAGCGGCGTATAAGCCTGAGTATCATGTTATTGATATACCTAGTTTTAGGATTGCTGATTATAAGCGTTATGGTCTTAATTCTGAGACCTTCATCTTAGTGAATTTTGCTGAGCGCGAGGTGATTATCGCTGGCTCCAAGTATGGCGGCGAGATGAAGAAGTCAGTCTTCGGTATTCTGAATTATCTCTTGCCGCAGCGAGGCGTGATGTCGATGCATTCATCAGCTAATGTTAGTGCTGATGGCAATGTAGCGATATTCTTCGGGCTATCAGGTACTGGTAAGACTACCCTCTCTACTGAGCCCGGGCGCTATCTTATCGGTGATGATGAGCATGGCTGGAATGATTCAGGTGTTTTTAATTTTGAACATGGCTGTTACGCTAAAACAGTGGGTTTGAGCTTGGAGACTGAGCCTGAGATCTATGCTACTACTCGCCGTCACGGCTCTACTCTAGAGAACGTGGTGATGAAGAATGGCGAGCTTGATTATAACGATACTAGTGTCACCGAGAATGGTAGAGTTTCGTATCCTTTAAGTTATATCCCTTTATCGCTAACTGGTGATGCTCTTAAGAGTTTAGATCCGTCTGTGTTTAGTGATAGGTTTGTGCGCAAACACCCGCGCAATATTATTATGCTAACTTGTGATGCCTTCGGGGTATTGCCTGCTGTGTCGCGTCTCTCGGCTGAAGATGCTAAGCGTGAGTTTCTCACTGGTTACACCGCTAAAGTCGCTGGCACTGAGCAAGGTATCAAGGAGCCTAAGGCGACTTTTAGTCATTGCTTCGGCGCGCCATTTATGCCGCTCAAACCCTCTGTCTACGGGGATTTACTCGCTGCTAAAATCGCTAAGTATGATGTGAATTGTTGGCTCTTGAATACTGGCTGGGCTGGCGGTAGTTACGGTCAAGGCAAGCGCATGTCACTTAAACTTACTCGCTCTATTATTGCGCGCATTCATGATGGAAGTCTAGCGAAGGAGAAAACACGCAAGCATCGCATGTTCTGTCTTGATGTGCCTGAGTCTATAGCGATGCCTGAAGAGGCGTGGGCGGATGGTTATGATATGGCTGCACTGAAATTAAGAGATCTTTTTGAAGAGACGCAGCATAAGATTAGTCAGTATTGTAAGTTGTAAACAATGTCATTGCGAGCCAGCCACGCTATGCTCGCTGCATGCTCCGGCGAAGCAATCCATTGCTGTTGTGCGAAGTATGGGGATCGCCACGACGGCTTCGCCGTCTCGCGATGACGGAGGATTGCTTTGCCACGCTAACGCTCGCAATCACTTCGTTCCTCGTAATGACGAGCTTAGGGGTAACAATAGTTTTCTATATCTGCGATTAACTGCTCTAGTTCCTTGCGATCTAGAGCCGAGACGAAGACTGGTTTGTAGTCAGCGTATCGGGCACGGAGATTGTCGATTGTGTCATTGCAGGGTGTTGTGTTTGTCATTACGAGCCCAGAGGGCGAAGCAATCCACTGGGTGGCGGCATGGGGGTCCTTCGCTTCGCTCAGGATGACGGAATTTTCGCTCAGGATGACGGAATTTTCGCTCAGGATGATGCTTTGCGTCACTTCATCACGGCAACGACCAAATTCGTCATCGCGAGGCGGCGTAGCCGCCGTGGCGATCCCTTTGCTGTCAATTAAATCAATTTTGTTAAAAACATATATCTTCGGTTTATCCCCGGCGCCGAGACTCGCTAGTATTTCTTCTACTACTGAGATTTTTTTGTGAATATTTTTATCACTACTATCTATTACATGTAGTAGTAGATCTGCTTCGATTATCTCCGCAAGTGTGGACTTAAACGCTTCAATAAGATCTGGCGGCAAATCTTGGATAAATCCAATAGTGTCAGCGATCATGACTTTTTTGCGAGCATTATGCAAGAAGAGTTCCCCGACCTTAGAATCGAGAGTCGCAAAAAGTGCATCAGCGATATATACTTCTTGCTTCTTAGTGAGAGCTTTAATTAGAGTGCTTTTGCCAGCATTGGTGTAACCCACTAGAGCTACGGTTTTGAGCTGTTTGTCGCGCCGTGACTCGCGGTGGCGCTGCTGCACTTTACTATAGAATTTAAGCTTCTCTTCTACAGCTTTGGTGCGGTTCTGCAAGTGGCGTTTCATGATTTGGATATTAGTTTCACCGACACCGATGGTACCGATGCCACCAGCCTGACGAGTCAGTTGAAGACCCATGCCAAATATCCTTGGTCCCATATGTTTGATACTTGCCATCTCGATCTGTAGTTTGGCTTCAGCTGTTGTGGCGTGCTTATCGAAGATTTTAAGTATGAGATCTATGCGATCCCAGACGCGGATTTTTTTGGGTACCGTGAATCTCACATCTTCTTCTTTTTGTTTCTCGATTTGAAAATTAATACAAAGCTCTTCTAGGTTATAAATCTGCCTAGGCTTCATGATGTTATTAACCACTACCATATCAAGATTATTGAGGTTGCCGTCTTTGGTTGCGATCTCTTCAAGCAGCTCAGTAACTTTGCCGCCACCGACGAAGGTTTTATAGTTGGGTATGCTGCGCTTCTGTACGGTCTTGAGCGTAGCTATGCCGCCGTAAGTCTTAACTAGGCTTTCTAGTTCTTGCAATCTAAGCTCAGACTCTTGTTTGGAAGTATCTGGGGAAATTATATCTATTAGTACAGCTTTTTCTTTCATTGATTACTGTTTGTGGATTGCTTCGGCAGTTCCTGCCTCGCAATGACGTGCATTGTCATTGTGAGCCCGAAGGGCGAAGCAATCCCCATGCTGCCACAAAGGGGTCCTTCGCTACGCTCAGGATGACGCTTCGCGTCAATTGCCACGTCGCTTCGCCGTCTCGCGATGACGGGGGATTTATGCAACATTAGACTTAATCCGACTACTGATCTCTAATATCCGCTTCGCCACTGCTTCAAGCTTAGCCGCGCTCATGCCGCAAGTAGGTACGCGCAAGAACTTAGATGATATTAGTGGTACATAGAAATGTTGCTCGAGACATTCATTAAATAGTTTGCGCGCGAACTCTCTATCGTTGATGCGCAGTGAGACGAAGAATCCGCCATCAGGTCTAATCACTTCAAGACCATTGGCTATAGGCATAATTGCCTCATTGCCACTAGCTCCTAGGGCTTGCATAAATACTTGTGAACGCTCAACTATTAGATCGCTAACTTCTTTTTGGAATTCGTGAACGCTAGCAAGTTTACTCATGTCTTTAAGTATGCGCAGAGCTATTTCTTGACCAGTGCGCGAAGCATTGCTAAAAGTCCCTCTTATTACTCCGCCGACAGTATCGCGCCATTGGTTGGCATGATCGATATTGGAAGTGAGTAGGGTGGCGACTCCGACGCGTGCGCCATACATCGCAAAACTCTTAGAGACAGTGCCAGCGATAACTATATTGAGTTTGTCTTTATTGGTCTCAGGACCGTTTGCTGTGAGGAAGAATTTAGGTAAAAAATTCAAACGCGAATAATCTTTACCACCGGGTCCAAAATCCAAATAAGCGGTATCTATAATCAGCACTATCTCGCGCTCTGGCAGTCCGCGACCGGCATCCGTGAGTCTCTGTCTATAGATAGCTTGTGCCATTTGCTCCCAAGCCGCTTCGCCATAGTCTTTGCCTAGAGGGTTATCGAAAGGAGTGTTGAGTAAAAATACTATCTTGGCATTAGGCGCTTTTTCGCAGCTAAACGCTAGAGTGTCGATGAAGGATTGGATATTGAAGTTGCCATCTTTATCTAGGATTTCAAAATTTACAAGAGCTTTGCGCTCAGTGCCCAGAGCAACACTGTCATAGCCAGCCCAATGTGGGTTGTGAGAAATGATCACATCATCTTTAGTGGTGAGAGCAGAGAGTGCGATGCTGATAGCATTGGTGCCACCGGCTGTTACTATCTCGGCTTTGTAAATATGCTTAGACTCTAATATAGATAGGGTTTTTTTGCCGAGTATCTCTTCAGAGAGTAACGCGCCGAGCTCGGGAATTCCCGGTGTCGGGCAATAAGTCATATCAAGCCCACCATGAGCAAGCTCAGCAGCTATTTCATTAACAGCAGCGGGCACTAGTAGCTTGCCGTCATCAGCATGCGCAGCTCCTACTATGGCTAGTAGTTTATTGGGGTCCTTGTCGTTGCTGGCTTCTTGAATTAAACCTACGATAGGATCTTTAGATATACGTGCTTCGGTGCTGTAAAAAACCATGAAACCCTGATATTATAGCAATTTGCAAGCTATGGCTAGTAAACGTTTTGGTAACCCTAATTTATTTTTTTACTGGATAGTCAGGACTTTTTTCCTCTATCCTTATTACAAATTATTTTTTAAGGTTGAGATCGAAGGTATGACTAAGATAGACTGGTCCAAAAACTACGTTATAGTCTCGAACCATAGATCTATGCAAGATCCGCCATTACTGGCGCATGCGTCCAAGACCGCAGTAGCTTTTTTGGCCAAAAAAGAATTGTTTACTAGTCCAGCCTTCGCTGCTCTTATTCATGCTCTTGGTGCGATTACTCTTGATAGAGAGAAGCCTGATGCAAGCTCGATGAAACTTGCCAAAGAAGCACTTTCTATTTGGGGTTGGAATCTTGGCATATTTATTGAGGGTACTCGTTCGGTGACAGATACTCTTGGAGAGCCGCATATAGGTCCGATTTTTGTTGCTCGTTTGGGCAAAGCTGAGCTACTACCAGTTGGCATCACATATAAATCTAAAAAACATGTTGTGATTAAGTTTGGTGAACCTTATGCTGTAGATAAAGAGCGCGGCATGGAAGAGCAGGCTTGGTATTGTCTTGAGAAAATATCTCAGCTCTGTGATTATAAATTACCTAGCCGTTAGTCATTGTTTCGTCGCTGCGCTCCTCGCAATGACGTATTACAGCGCTGCATCGTAGCGACGACTAACCAGATCCCAATCAACTACGCGCAAGAATATTTCTAGGTATTTGTCTTTGCCAGCAGCGCTGGTGCCGAAATCTTTATCATAAGCATGTTCATAGACATCAAGCGCTAGTATTGGCACCACAAAATTAGGGAAATTATCGCTATGAGTGTTGAGCCCATAATTAACTAATCTACCGTTAAGTAGATTAACGCAGGTAAGCGACCAGCCTTTAACTTGGCGTGCAATATTACTTAAGTTCTTGATGTAGTTATCAAAACTACCAAAATCTCTATCTATAGCTTTGGTGAGTGCGCGCGAGCGTTTGCCGCTACCCATGTTAGAGAAATAAATATCGTGCAGAGCCATACCATTAAGAGAGAAAGCTAAGTTCTTGAGATGATTAGCGTCAAGTTCACCAACAGTATATGATGCAAAATATTTTTCAGCAGCATTAACTTTATCTACGTAACCTTTATATAGACCTAAGTGGTTCTCAAGTATTGCTTTGCTTAAGCCTATTGTCGTTGAGTCTTTAACCAGATGACTAAAATCTTTAAGCAGGTAGGCACCGTTTTGGTATTGAGGGTATAGGTCATTGTCATCATCAGCTTTTGCTGGTAGAGATTGTAGTGCCGCTGCTACGCCTAGGGCTGCGCCACCGAGAAGAAATTTACGTCTATCTAATTGTTGTTGCATGCTTATGAATTATAGCTTGGCGGAGAGCCACGCCACTATAGTTCCGCTCAGAACCTTCTCGGTGCCGCTTTCTTGTTTAGTTAGGTGGCGATCACTGGAGCGAGCTAGGCTTTGTACCTGTCTTAGGTCATAGACATCGCGTTCACCACTGCTACTAGCATTATGCTGATATTGTTTGATGAAATAATTACAACTCTTCACCGAGACACCATTGTCGCTAGAGAGCCCGAAGCCCCTACATAGTAGTGGTCTAGCGGCATAGATGCTGCAGCGACCATTCTCGAGGAAGGGGCAGGAGTATTTAAAATTATGCGGATTTTCTATGCCGCGAATATTATTTTCAGGTAAATTTTTGTCCAGCACCTCTAAGCGTGAGCCATATTGCGCTTCGTAGTCTGCTTGGATTTCGTT
>Ga0172367_10005437_pt1 | contig 15381 bp, 12 predicted proteins | sample Lak10m_FD_114542 | JGI IMG/M metagenome (GOLD analysis project Ga0172367, IMG submission 114542) | Freshwater microbial communities from Kabuno Bay, South-Kivu, Congo - kab_022012_10m | ecosystem: Environmental > Aquatic > Freshwater > Lake | place: Democratic Republic of the Congo: South-Kivu... | reverse complement strand
CGCTCCGCGGCGGAGAGCGCCTTGCCGACCAGAACGTCGGCCACCGCTTCCTGGAAGGAGGCGGCGACGTCTTCCGTCCGGGCGGCCTTCCCTTCAGGGGAGGCGAGGAAGGTCCGCACGGCGGTCTTGAGGCCCGAGAAGGAGAAGTCCGACGAGTCCCGGGAGAGCCATGCGCGGGGGAAGCGGAACCGCCCAGGATCCCCCTCCCGCGCGGCCAGGTCGATCGCGACCCCGCCGGGGTACGGAAGCCCCATCATCTTGGCCGCCTTGTCGAACGCCTCCCCCGCCGCGTCGTCCCTGGTTCCGCCCAGCGACTTCATCGACCCCCACCCTTCGACGCGGAACAGGGACGTGTGGCCGCCGGACACCAGCAGAGCGATGTAGGGAAAGGGGACGTCGCTCTCGAGGAAGACGGCGTAGACGTGCGCTTCGAGGTGATCCGCGCCGTAGAACGGCTTTCCCCACGCGAAGGCGAGCGACTTCGCGAAGCACAGGCCGACGAGGAGCGATCCGATGAGCCCCGGCCCCGCCGTGGCCGCGATGGCGTCGATCGCGTCCTGCCCCGTGGAGGCGTCGGACAGCGCCTTTTCGACCACAGGGACGATCGATTTCAGGTGTTCGCGGGATGCGAGTTCGGGAACCACGCCGCCGTAGGCGCCGTGGACCGCGACCTGGGACGAAACGACGCTGGAGAGCAGCCCGGAGGAAACGTCATAGACGGCCGCGGCGGTCTCGTCGCAGGAGCTCTCGATACCGAGGACGCGCACTACAGTATGTTCGCCGCGAGCTCCGCGAGTGGGGAACGCTCCCCCTTGACGAGAAGGACGTGCCCCGCGATCGCCTCGTCCTTGAACTTCTCCACGGTGCAGGACAGCCCGTTGCTCGCCGAGTCGACGAAGGGGTTGTCGATCTGGTACGGGTCGCCCGTCAGGACCACCTTGCTGTTCTCCCCGGCCCGGGTGAGGATCGTCTTCACCTCGTGCGGAGACAGGTTCTGCGCCTCATCCACGATGATGAACTGGTTCGGGATGGAGCGGCCGCGGATGTAGGTGAGCGGCTCGATCTCGAGAATCCCGAGGTTCATCAGCTCCTGATACCCTCGCACGCCCCCCTGCCGCTTCTTCCGGTTGGATCCGAACAGGTATTCCACGTTGTCGAAGATCGGTTGCATCCAGGGCTTGAGCTTCTCCTCCAGGTCCCCCGGGAGGAACCCGATGTCCTTCCCCATCGGGAGGACGGGACGGGAAACCAGCATCCGCTGGTACATCTCGTCGTCCGAGGTTTTCCGCAAGCCGGCCGCGATCGCCAGGAGCGTCTTCCCGGTTCCGGCCTTCCCGGCGAGGGTCACGAGCTTGACCGAATCGTCCAGGAGGATGTCGAGGGCGAAGGTCTGCTCCTTGTTACGGGGCCGTATGCCCCAGACATCGTCCTTCGCAGGCGACAGGAGGCGGATCTTGCTTCGCAGCGAGTCGGCCCGTCCCAACGCCGACGACTGGGAGGCGAAGTCGCGGAAAACGAGGTACTCGTTCGGGTGCAGGTCCAGGGCGTCCGGGGGCGGAAGGCACTCCCCCGACGCGTAGAAGGCGTCGATGAACTCCTTGCCGACGCTCACCTCGCGAAAACCCCTGTACAGTTCTTCGATGTCGACCCGGTCGCTCTCGTAATCCTCGGCCGTGATCCCGAGGGCGTCCCCCTTGATACGCAGGTTCGTGTCCTTCGTCACCACGACCACGGGAACGTCCTTTTCCCGCGCCCTCTCCGACAGGGCGATCCCGAGGATCTGGTTGTCCGCGAGACCCCCTTTTAGCTCCGGAGGGAGGAGCGACACGCCCTCGCCGCCGAACGCCACGCGCAGCGTACCCCCGCGCTCCAGCGACACGCCCTCGCCGAGGTTGCCGGAGGCGCGCAGCCGGTCGATGTGTTTGGACACCGTCCTTGCGTTGCGCCCGAGCATGTTCAGGTCTTTCTTGAAATGATCGAGCTCCTCGATCACCGAGATCGGGACGATGACCCGGTTGTCTTCGAAATGGAACAGAGCGTTGGGATCGTGCAGGAGGACGTTCGTATCCAGGATGAAGTTTTTGATCACTTGATTCGGAACTCCTATCGGATCTCCCTGATCTTCCGCTTCGCCATCTCGGCCGCCTTCGACTTCGGGTACTTCTTCTGGACGAGATCGAGCAGGATGCGGGCGTTCTTTTTGTCCTTCAGCGACAGGAACGACAGCCCCTGCTTGTACATCGCGTCGGGCGCCTTTTCCCCGCGGGGATATTTGTCCACGACGTCCTGGAAGGTGAGGATGGCGTTCTCGTAATCCTTCTCCGCGTAGAACGCCTCGCCCTTCCAGTAGAGCGCGTTCGGGATCAGCTTGTGGCCCGGGTATTTCGCGGCGAAGTCGGAGAGAATCTCCCGCCCCTTCTTCGGGTTCCCGCCCCTCGCCTGTCCCACGGCGGACTCGTACATCTCCTCGGGGCTTTTCCATTCCCGGGGGCTTACCGGAACGGGAGCCGCGGCAACTGCCGGCGCCGCGGCCGGCGCAGCGGCCGCGGCCTGGGCGGCGGCAAGAGTGCCGATCCGCTCCTCGAGCGCCGCCAGGCGCTTTTCGATCTCCTTGATCCGGTCGGCGTTGCCCCGGACCTCCTGCAACGCCCGCTCCTGTTCGTCCTGACGGGCGGCGATCCTCCGCGCATCGCCGGCGACCTTACGGATCTCGGCCCGCCTCTCCTCGTCCATCCGTGTGGCCGCGGCCAGCTGGTCCGTCTTCACCCGGTCGAAATCGCTGCTCATGTCGGCGAAACTCTTCCGGAGGGACTGGATCTCGCCCGCGTCGGCGCGGTCCGCCGCTGCGGCGGGTGCGGGCGGGGTAGCCGTCTTGAGCACCGCCATCTCCTTCTTCAGCCCCACCATCTCGTCCTGGAGCCGACCGAAGGCGCCGGTGTCCATGACCGCGCACCCCGCCGCCAAGGCTACGATCGCCCCGACCAGAGGGAAAACGACCGCGTTGCGCGCCGCCCGGTGCACTTTACTTCAGGACGAAGTGCGCGCGGCGGTTCTTCGCCCACGCCTCCTCGTTGTGGCCCGGATCCAGCGGCTTTTCCTTGCCGAAACTGACTGTCGAAACCGCCTCCTTCGAAACGCCGAGGGAGACGAGGTAGGTCGTCACGGCCGTCGCGCGACGCTCGCCCAACGCCATGTTGTACTCCGAGGTCCCACGCTCGTCGCAATGTCCCTCGATCAGCATCTTCGCGGCGGAGTTCTTCTTCAGGTAGTCGGCAACGACCTGGCAAATCCTGCGGCCGTCCTCCTTCACCTCGGACTTGTCGAAGCCGAACCGGACGTCGTCGAACTGCGAAAGCTTCTCCTCGGTCACCGCGACCCCGGGCGCAGCCGCGGCGGGGGAGGAGGCGGAAGCGGGCGACTCCGGGGGCGCGGCCGTCGCGGGAACCGCCGGCGCGCCCTTGGCGGCCTCTTCTCCGGTGGCGGCGCCGGGCGCCGTCGAGGATGCAGCCCCCTGGGCACCCGTTGTTCCTTCGGACTTGACCGTCTGCTTCTTGGCGCACCCCACGGCCACTAATGCCGCAACGGAAACCACCAGCACGGCCCATTTCCACGAACATGTCCCCTTCATTCTGTTTCCCCTCCCCTATGAATTGACAAACACGGGCTCGCGAACGCCCTGCAAGCTACCTTCCCGGCGACCAGGCGGGTGAACCGACATCCCGCATGCCGGAAACCAGTGTCCGTTGTCTCCGGCCGTCCGATGAGATGATTTTGAGGGCAGAATAGCCTCTTTTCCGGTATGTGTAAACAATGGAACGCCCGTCCGGCGCGAAGGAAGGGTCTTCGCAGTCGCCGTCCGCCGCGGACGCGACTTCCCTGGTCCCGGATCCGTCGGGCGCCACGGTCGCCACGACGAACCGTCCGCCCGACCGGGCGGTGTAGGCGATCCTGTCGCCCGCGGGGGACCATGACGGCGAAGTCGCGTAGCCGGTACCGTTGGAGACCCGCGCCTCCCCGGCGACCCCGACCGTCTTCACGTAGACCTGGGGCGAACCGCCGCGGTCGGATACGAAGGCGATCCGCCTCCCGTCGGGGGACGGCGAGGGGGAAACCTCGAGCCCCCACCCCTCCACCACCTTTTCAGCGGCGCCACCCACCACCCGGACCCGGTAGATGTCGGAGTTGCCGGACCGGCTGACCCCCGCGTAGAGCCACACCCCGTCCGGAGAGAACCCGCCGGGGGCCTTCGACCCGCCGAACCGGATGACATCCTTCTCCGCCCCGGTCGCCACGTTGCGCAGGTAGACGTCGGGCGCGCCGGTGCGGTACGAGGTGTACGCCACCCATTGCCCATCGGGGGACCAGCGGGGGAAGAGGTTGAAACTGCCGTTGTTCGTCACCTTGCGCAGGCCCTGCCCGTCCATCCCCACGATGTAGATCTCCTTGCCCCTGGACTTCTCCGGTCTGGCGCTGAAGGCGATCTCGGTCCCGAAGACGCCGCGGACGCCGGTGAAGGAGTAAACGACCTCGTTGGCGAACCGGTGCACGATGGAGCGCAGCTGGGTCGGGACGCCCGTGTACCGCTTGCCGATCAGGAGCGTCCCCTGCGTGGCGTCGTACAGGCGCATCTCGACAGAGAGCCTGCCGCCCCGCGCCTCGACCTTGCCGATGATCACCGCCTCGGCGCCGATCATCTTCCATCCCGGGAACGACAGCGGCTTGCCGGAGAAGTGCGCCTCCGTCACCGTCTCCATGTGAGCGGCGGGCGGGATCAGTTCGAACAGTTCGGTCAGGGCCAGGTCGTCGGAGAGGAACTTCCGGGCCGAGTTGGAGAGGGACGGATCGACGGGAGCGGCCACCACGTCCGCCACGGCGATCGGCATCCGCTTCCCGCCGGTGGCGTTGATGTCTATGTACAGGACCGGGAACGCGCGGGATGGGAAGAGGCACAGCGCGAGCAGGAACGCGCCGGCCGCCGTCCCGATGTATCGCTTCACCCAGCACCTCCGTGGAATCGGAACCCCACCTCGTAATGATCCTCCCCGCCCCGCAGCTGTTCCGGCGGAATCGGGAGAGGGCTTGCCTTCCGTATGGCTCGCCGCACGGAGTCGTCGAAGTACGGGTTGCCGGAACTCCGCTCGATCCGCTCTTCGGAGACGCGCCCGTCCTTTTCGATGACGATCCGCATCTCGACCACGAGTTTCGCCGCGTCGCGCGCCAGCGCCACCGGCAGGATCCAGCTGTTCCGGACGCTATCCTCGAGCCGGCGGAAATAGTCGCGCAGCTCCGGGGAAAGCCGAACCGTCCCCTGAGCCCCCCCCCCTCCGCCCGACGTCCCGCGCGCCACGGACCGCGCCGGAACCGGAGCCTCTATCCGGTGTGCCACGCGTTCCCCCACGCCGCGCACGGCGGCGCGCGCCGCCGCCTCGGTCCGGCGCTCCTCCACCGCACTCCGGACCGCCTCCGACCCGGCGCGGGCCTCCCGCATGTTCCGCAGCCGCTCGGCCAGCGACGCCGCGTCGGCGGCCTTGACTCCCTTTCCGCGCTTCGCCGGGGGGGACGTCGAGGCGGTTCGGCTCCTCGGCTCAGGCCTGGCGCTCTCCCCGACCGCCGGCCCCTTCGGCTTGACCTCTTCCCGGCGGAATTCCCCGCCGCCGATCAGGTCGACCACGGCCACCGGCTCGAGGCGCACGGGGATCCCGAGCATGGGAGGAACGGTCAGAGCCGCGATCGCCAGGAAAAGGTGGGCCGCCCCCGAAAGGGCCAGCATGGTCCGCAGGGGCGGATGCGGGGGGTCCGGAAAGAACGGCGAATTACCGTTCGAGCGGTTCGGTGACCATGCCAAGTTTTTCGACCCCGGAGTTTCGGACCTCCGCGATGACCTTCACCACGAACCCGTACGGGACGGAGCGGTCGGCGCGGAAATACACCTGACGGTCGGTCCGCCGGGCGACGATCTCCCTGAGGGCGCCCCCCAGGCGGTTGAACTCCACGGGCTGCTTCCCCACGAAGACGCGGCTGTTGGCGTCGACGGTGATGACCAGGCGCTCCTCGTCGCTGCGCAGCGCCTTCGCGCTCGCCTGCGGCAGGTTGACGTCGACCCCCTGGGTGAGCATCGGGGCGGTGACCATGAAGATGATGAGGAGGACCAGCATCACGTCGACCAGCGGCGTGACGTTGATATCGGCCATGACCCTTCTGTCGCCGGCGCGGCCGGAAGAACTCATCATCGCCATGTCGTCATCCCTTGTCGACCTTGCGCTCGAGGAAATTGATGAAATCGGAAGTGAAGCTGTCGACCCGGGTGTGGACGGTCCGGATGCGGGTCAGGAAGTAGTTGTAGGCCATGACCGAAGGGATGGCCGCCGCCAGCCCGGCCGCGGTCGCGATGAGGGCCTCGGCGATGCCGGGGGCCACGGTCGCCAGCGTGGCGTTCCCCGTGGTCGCGATGCCGGAGAAGGCGTTCATGATCCCCCACACGGTGCCGAAGAGGCCGATGAACGGCGTGGCGCTGCCGGTGGTGGCGAGAAAGGGAAGGAGATTCTCCATCCCCTCCACCTGCTCGAAGGTCGTCTTGCGCATCGCCCGATAGACGTTCTCCACCGGAAAGGGAACCGTGCGCCCGCCCTGCGAAGTCTCGCCGCGCTCCCGCTGGATCCTGGTCAGCTCGAGGTATCCCGCGCGGAACACCTCGGTGAGGGGAGACTTGTCCCCCTTTTCGGCCTGCTCGTAGAGCGCGGACAGGCTTTTCCCTTCGGCGAAGGCGCGGGCGAACCCGGCCTGGTTCCGCTCGATCCCCTTGAAGAGGCGAACCTTGAGGAAAATGATCGCCCAGGAGACCACGGAGAACCCGATCAGCAGAAGCAGTACGAGCTTGACGATGGGCCCTGCCAGCATCACGTGCTTTAGCACCTGGGTGTCGAAAACACCCGCCGTCATCGGGACAACGGGCAGAACCATTTCCACGGGAACGATCAAGGAAGCCTCCTCCGGTCGATCTGCGTCAACACCCCTATATAACGGATTCGACGCTCCGTTTCAATCACCTTGACAATATTTTTTCGCCTACATAGGATACGTTCCGGTACTCCATCCGCGAAGGAAAACGCATGAAGAAGACCCGGAACACCCGGCAGCGCGGCGTGATCCTCGACATCCTCAAGGAGTCGCACGAACACCCCACCGCCGAGATGATCTACCGGGAGGCGCGTCGCGTGCTGCCCAACATCAGCCTGGGGACAGTCTACAGGAACCTGAACTTCCTGCGGGACCAGGGGGCGTTGCGCGAGATACGGTCCAGCGAGGGCGGCTCCTCCCGCTTCGACGGCGCCGACATACCCCACGGGCACTTCCATTGCGTCCGCTGCAACACGCTGCTCGACATCCCGCTGCCCGAGGACGTTGCGAACCTCCGGTTCGAGGGAGACGGGATCGCTTCCGTTTCTCTCGTCGACCTGCACGTCATCGGCCGCTGCTCCGGGTGCGGAGTGGCGACCACGACCTGATCGAGGGCGAGGGACACTCCTCCAGAGGGGACATTCCTGGTTCTGACCCGGGAGGAAGGGAAGGAGTGTCCCCCGCTGCCAGGAATGCCCCCCCGGCTTGTATCAGAAAAGGGAAGGGGGCCGATCGGCCCCCTTCCCTTTTCCGGATTCCGGCGTGGTCGCTTACGAGAGCTTGCGGCCCCCTTCGGCGGCCCACTTCTCCAGCATGTCGGTCGTGACCGACTTCGGCCGCTCGATCGCGTACCCGAGCGCCCGGTCCCAGGTGATGTTGCAGAGCACGCCGAGCGCGCGCCCCACACCGAAGAGGACGGTGTAGAAGTCGTACTCGGTGAGGCCGTAGTACCACTGGATGACGCCCGACTGCGCGTCGACGTTGGGCCACGGGTTCTTCGCCTTCCCGTGCTCCCGGAGGATGTCCGGGGCCACCTTGTAGATCATGTTCACCAGCTTGAACATCGGGTAGTCCGGCAGGTGCTTCTTGCAGAACTCCATCTGGGAAACATACCGGGGGTCGGTCTTGCGGAGCACCGCGTGGCCGTACCCCGGGATGACCTTCCCGCTGTTCAGCGTGTCCCACAGGAACTTCTTGAGCTCCTCCTCGGTCGGAAGCTTCCCGCCGAGCTGCCGGAACACGTCCTGGATCCAGCCGAGGACTTCCTGGTTCGCCAGGCCGTGAAGGGGACCGGCCAGCCCGTTGATGCCGGCGGACAGGGCGTAATAGGCATCGGAGAGCGCCGAGGCGACGAGGTGCGTCGCGTGCGCCGAGACGTTGCCGGACTCGTGGTCGGAGTGGAGGATGAAGTACATCCGGGCCACGTCGTCGTACGGCTTCGCGATCCCCATCATGTGCGCGAAGTTACCGCCCAGGTCGAGCTTCGGGTCGGCCGCGATCGTCGTGTCGGCCTTGTACTTCATACGGTAGATGTACGCCGCGATCGCGGGGAGCTTCGCCATAAGGTTGGTGCAGTCTTCGTACATCGGGTCCCAGTACTCGGTCTTCTTCATCCCTTCGGCGTACCGCTTCGCGAAGAGAGATTCCCGCTGCATGGAGAGAATGGCGGAGGAGAACATGGTCATGGGGTGCGTGTCGCGCGGCATCGCGCGGAGGACGTCGAACACGTACTGGGGGACATTCGCCCGGGACTTGAAGTCCTCCGCAACCGCAAGCGCCTCCTCCTTCGTCGGCACGTCTCCCGTCATCAGGAAGTACCAGAACCCCTCCACGTACGGGTAGTCGGATCCCGGCACCTTGGGCAGCGCCGCGAACGTCTCGGGGATCGTCTTGCCGCGGAAGCGGATCCCTTCCATGGGATCGAGATAAGAGATGTCGGTCACGAGGCTGCGGATACCCCTCGCGCCGCCGATGCATTGCTCGATCGTGACCTGGTCGATCAGAGTGCTCCCCTGCTCCTTCACGAGTTTCGTGACGCGTGGCCGGTGGGCCTGGATCTTCTCGAAGAGCTTCGCCTTGAGGTCGGACACTTTTGCGCTTCTCCTTTCGTCGGCTTTTTCTGCGATTGCCATGTTCCATGCCTCCTTTCAGGATGTGGGGGGGCAAGGGAACGGCGGTGGTTCCCCCGCGGTTGCCTGCGCAAACCCTCCTTTCGCCTTGATCATGCGTGATCTTCGGGCCGAAACCGGGAATCGCGATCGATTGCGGCGAAACACGGGCCGTGAATTCAATGCTGTGAGATGTATACGGTATACACGGATGATATCTAGTTAGCAGGAAAGGATCCGCGAAGTCAAGCGGAAAGAAAACCCGTTTGACCACAGGTGATTTCTGGTCTAAGATTGAGCACTTACCGAGGAGAGGACGATGACGGTCCGGGACGAGGAAATCCTGTTTTTCGACGGCGCGTGCGGGACGAACCTGCAGCGCATGGAGATCCCCGCGTCCGCCTGGGAGGGACGGGACGGGTGCAATGAATTCCTGAACGTTTCCGCTCCGGAGGTGATCCGGGAGTGGCATGCCTCCTTCCTCTCCGCCGGCGCGACCGTGCTCGAGACGAACACCTTCGGCGCCAACTCGATCGTCCTGGCGGAGTACGGGTTGGCCGGCCGCGTCCCGGAGATCAACCGGACGGCGGTCGAAAACGCCCGCGAGGCGATCCGCCGGCACGGCCGGCGCGCATATGTGGCCGGCTCCATCGGGCCCACCACGAAGCTCCCGTCGCTGGGACACGTCGCATTCGAACCGATGGCCGCCGCATTCTCGGAGCAGGCGGGCGCGCTCGTGGAGGCCGGGGCCGACCTGCTGATCGTGGAGACGTGCCAGGACCTGCTGCAGGTCAAGATCGCGCTGGTCTCCTGCTTCGAAACGCTCGAACGGATGAAGATGGACGTCCCGGTGATGGTCTCCCTCACGGTCGAGAACACCGGGACGATGCTCGTGGGTACCGACGTCGCCGCCGCGCTGGCCGCCATCGAGCCGTTCCCCGTTTTCTCGATCGGCCTGAACTGCGCCACCGGCCCCGAGGGGATGACCTCCCACATCCGGTACCTCTGCCGCCACTATCGCGGCCGCGTCTCCTGCATCCCCAACGCCGGGATCCCGCAGGTGCGGGACGGGAAGACCCACTACCCCCTGTCCCCGGAGGCGTTCGCCGCCCATCTTTCCGCATTCGTCCGCGACGACGGCGTCTCGATCGTCGGGGGGTGCTGCGGCACCACGCCGGAGCACATCCGGAAGCTGAGCGAGGCGCTCGCGGGGATCGTCCCCGCCGCTCGGAACGTCGTGGAGAAGCCGTCGCTTTCCAGCCTCTACCAGGCCGCGGAGATCCGCCAGGAGATCCCCCCGTTCCTCATCGGGGAGCGGTGCAACGCGAACGGCTCCAGGAGGTTCCGGGACCTGCTCCTCGCGGACGACGTTCAGGGTGGGCTGCGGGTCGCCCTCGACCAGCAGGACGACGGAGCGAACGCCGTAGACCTTTGCACGGCGTACGCCGGCAGGGACGAGAAAGCGGACCTGTCCGCCATGGCCCGGCTCTTCGCCCGGTCGGTCCGGATCCCCATGGTGATCGACTCGACCGACCCCGAGTGCATCGAAGCGGCGCTCAGGATCCACCCGGGGCGGTGCCTCGTCAACTCGGTGAACCTCGAGGACGGCGGAAAGAACCTCGAGCGCGTCTGCCGGCTGGCGAAAAAGTACGGGGCGGCCGTGATCGCCCTCGCCATCCACGAGAAGGGGATGGCGATGACGGTCGGGGAGAAGGTGGAAACCGCCCGGGCGATCCTCGATCTCGCCGTGAACCGGTACGGCCTTCGCCCGTCGGATCTCCTCTTCGACGTCCTCACCTTCACGATCGGGTCGGGAGATGCGACCCTCGCCGACGCTGCCGCGAACACGCTCGCGGCGATCCGGCGGGTGAAGGGGGAGTTGCCCGGCGTGTTCACCCTGCTCGGCGTGAGCAACGTCTCCTTCGGCCTCTCCCCCGCCTCCCGACGGACGCTCAACTCCGTCTTCCTGCACGAGGCGGTCACGGCCGGGCTCGACGCGGCGATCGTCGACGCGGCGAAGGTCCTGCCGATGTCGAAGATACCGGACGCGGACCGGGAGGCTTGCCTCGACCTGATTTACGACCGCCGCAGGGAAGGGGCCGATTCCCCTCTCGCCGCCTTCATCGGGCGGTTCGCCGACGCCAGGCCGGAGAAGAAGGCGGAGCGTTCCGCGGACATGAACCTCCCGGCGATCCGCCCGGAGGAGGAGCTGGCCGAGAAGGTCGTCGCGGGAGACAAGGACGGGCTTACCGACCTCCTGTCGATACTCCTGTCGCGCCGCCCGGCGTCGGCCATCATCAACCAGCTGCTCGTGCCCGCGATGCGCCGGGTCGGGGAGCTGTTCGGGCGGGGAGAGATGCTCCTCCCCTTCGTCCTCCAGTCCGCCGAGGTGATGAAGCGGTCCGTGGATCACCTCGCCCCGTTCATGGAGAAGGCGGAGCGCGAGGAGGGGCGCCGGGTCCTGCTGGCCACCGTCGCCGGGGATGTGCACGACATCGGGAAGAACCTGGTCGACATCATCCTCTCGAACAACGGGTACCGGGTCGTGAACCTGGGGATCAAGGTTCCGGCGGAGACGATCATCGAAAAGGCGCGGGAGCTGCGGGTGGACGCCATCGGATTGTCGGGCCTGCTGGTCAAGTCCGCCCTGGTGATGCGGGAGAGCATACCGCAGTTCGCCGCGGCGGGGCTTCGCGTCCCCGTGCTGCTCGGGGGAGCGGCGCTGACCGGCAAGTTCGTTGCGCAGGAGTGCGCCCCGGCGTATCCCGGCCCGGTGGTCTACTGCGCCGACGCGTTCGCGGGCCTGTCGGCGATGCGCCGGATCGACGAGGGGACCCTTTCCTCGACCGTCTTCGACGCGGCGGGTGCGACGCCGGCGATGACCCCGGGCCCCGGTGGAGCCTCCGTCGCCAGGGACAACAGGGTCCCCGCGCCGCCCTTTCTCGGAGCCCGGCACGTCGACGGGATCGACCCGGAAAAACTGTTCCCCTACGTCAACGAGCAGGCCCTTTTCCGGGGTCGATGGGGGTATCGCCGCGGCAAGATGACCGCGGCGGCGTACGAGGAACTGGTGCGGGAAAAGGTCCGCCCGATGTACGCGGAGCTGAAACGGCGCGGCGTCGAGGAGAATCTCCTCGCGCCGAAGGTCGCCTACGGCTGGTTCCGCGCCTTCGCGGAAGGGGACGCGCTCGTGGTGGAGCACGACGGCCGCTCGTGGCTATTCCCCTTCCCGCGTCGGAAAAACCCGCCGCATCTGTGCATGGCGGACTACTTCCGTACCCGGGCGGAGGGTGGGGACGTCGTCGGCTTCTTCGTCGCGACGATCGGGGAGGAGATGGCGCGGGCGACGCGGGCGCTCTTCACCTCCGACCGGTACCACGACTACCTGATGCTCCACGCTTTCGGGGTCGAGGTCGCAGACGCTCTGGCGGAGTACTGGCACGAGGAGATGCGCCGGGAGCTGGGGATCGAGGGTGACCGCCCGGCATCCTTTTCCGGGTACGTTGTCCAGGAGTACCAGGGGTCCCGCTACGGCTTCGGATACCCCGCATGTCCGGACCTCACCGCGCACGCGGCCGTCTTCGAACTGCTCGACCCGGGCCGGATCGGCGTGACGCTGACGGAGTCGATGGAGATGGTGCCCGAGCAGACCACCTCGGCAATCGTCGTCCACCACCCGCAGGCGAAATACTTCTCCGCCTGAAAGGAGGCGCGCCATCGGCAAGTACATCTGCGCGAACTGCGGTTACGTCTACGATCCCGCTGCCGGGGATCCGATGAGCGGAATCCCGCCGGGGACGGCATTCGACGCCCTTCCCCCCGGTTGGGTCTGCCCGATGTGCTACGCGGAAAAATCCTCGTTCGACGAAATGGAGTAGGCCCTGGACATCCTCGCACGCATGAAGCGGTCGCCGCTCATCTTCGACGGCGCCATGGGGACGATGTTCTACGACCGCGGCGTGTTCATCAACACCTGCTACGACGAGCTGTGCCTGACCAACCCCAATCTCGTCCTCCAGATCCACCGCGACTACGTCGAGGCGGGAGCCGAGGTGATCGAGACGAACACCTTCGGCGCAAATCCCATACGGCTCAAGCCGTACGTCCTCGCCGAGAAGACGGAGGCGATCAACAGGGCCGGGGTACGGCTGGCGCGCGAGGCGGCGGGAGAGGAAGTCTTCGTCGCGGGTTCGGTGGGGCCGTGCACCGAGTCGCGGCAGCGGATGCCCGACGAGTTCGCGGCCGAGGTCGAGGCGGCGTTCCGGGCGCAGATGGAGGCCCTCGCGTCGGAGGGTGTGGACCTGTTCCTGCTCGAGACGTTCTCCAACCTGAACGAGCTGCAGCTGGCCGCGCGGGTGGCGAAGGAGTCCGGCAAACCCGTCCTCGCCTCCTTCGTCCTGAGCGACCGCGGCGAGACGGCGTTGGGGATGCGGGCCGAAAAAATGGCGTCGGCCCTTTCCGCCGACGACAACGTGGATATCGTCGGGATCAACTGCGGCACGGGACCCTCGGGCGCCTTCGACGCGCTCCAGGCGATCCTCCCGCTCACCCGGAAACCGGTAGTCGTCATGCCGAACGCGGGTATGCCCCGGGAGATAAGCGGGCGCGTGATGTACCTGACGAGCCCGGAATATTTCACCGAGTACGCCAAGAAGTTCATCGAGCTGGGGGTCCGGGGCGTCGGTGGGTGCTGCGGGACGACGCCCGCTCACATCCGCATGGCGGCGCGCGCCGTGAAGCCTATCCGCGCCGGGAAGCGGCGCATCGAGGTCAAGCCGCTCCTGCGGCAGGAGTCGCTGGTCTACGCCGTCCCGACGGAACGGAAGTCGAGACTCGCGGCGAAGATTTGCGCGGGGGAGAAGGTGACCTCGGTGGAGCTCGTACCGCCGAAATCCAGCGACATGACCGCGCTCCTGGCCAAGGCGCGTCAGTGCGCCGAAGCGGGGATCGACGCGATCAACATCCCGGACGGCCCACGGGCCAGCGCGCGCGTATCGCCGATGATCTCCGCCCTGACCATCCTGCAGCAGGTCGGGATCGAGCCGATCCTGCACTACTGCTGCCGCGACCGGAACCTCATCGGGATGCAGTCCGACCTGCTGGGGGGGTACGCGGCGAAGCTCGCGAACTTCCTCGTCATCACCGGGGATCCGCCGAAGCTCGGGGAGTACCCCGACGTGACCGGAGTCTTCGACGTGGATTCCATCGGGCTGGTGCAGGTGGCGGCGAACCTCAACCGAGGGCTGGACATCGGCGGCAACCCGATCGATCCGCCCACGGGCCTTTTCATCGGCGTGGGCGCCAATCCGTGCGCGGTGGACCTTGAGCGCGAGATCGAGCGGTACTTCCGAAAGATCGACGCCGGCGCGGAGTTCGCCATCACCCAGCCGGTGTTCGATCCCGAGGCGCTGCTGCGGTTCCTCGACCGCGTCGGGACGTATGGTCGGGAGATCCCCGTGCTGGCGGGGGTATGGCCGCTCGTCAGCTTCAAGAACGCCGAGTTCATGAACAACGAGGTTCCGGGCGTGGTGGTGCCCAAGGCCATCCTCGAACGGATGTCCCGGTGCCGGACCAGGGAGGACGGGCGGAAAGCGGGGATCGAGATCGCCCGCGGAATCGTCGGGAGGATCTCGGACCGCGTGAGCGGATTCCAGGTGAGCGCCCCGATGGGGCACATCGAAACGGCGCTGGCGGTTCTCGGAAAATAGTCCTGAAATATTTATCCCCTTTGTTGACAATTCAATCCCGCGCCGAAGTACACTGACAACCTATGGACGAGACCGGATTGAAATTCTCCGAGGATCACGTCTGGGTCCTCGAGATGGGACCCACGGTGCGCATCGGCGTTTCCGACTACGGGCAGGAGCAGCTGGGGGAGATCCTGTCGGCGGCGCTGTGCGAGGCGGGGAAGTTCCTGGAGCCCGGAGACACTTTCGGAGAGGTCGAATCCCAGAAAACCGTGATCGAGCTCCCCTCCCCCGTCACGGGAACGGTGCGGGCCGTCAACGAGGTGATACGCGACGACCCATCGGTGATCAACGTCGACCCGTACGGCAAGGGGTGGATCGTCGAGGTCGAGATCGAGGAGCCCGAGGAGCTCGAGCGTCTGATGAGCGGCGAGGAGTACGACGCGTTTACGGAAGAGTAACCCGCTACACAGGCCACGGGGCGGTCTTCGCAGCGACAAGGTACGGCAGGATAAACTCCCTCCAAGGTGCAGGCGCTTTCAGGGGACATACCTGCCAGGGGGGGACATTCCTGGTTCAACCCCGGGTGGAGGGGAGGAGTGTCCTCCCACTGCGGTTGGAAGAGTGTCCCCTGCCCACACCCCGCAAACCTGCCGCGTTTACTTCTTCCGTTTCGCGGCTAACACCCT
>Ga0172367_10005436_pt1 | contig 15381 bp, 14 predicted proteins | sample Lak10m_FD_114542 | JGI IMG/M metagenome (GOLD analysis project Ga0172367, IMG submission 114542) | Freshwater microbial communities from Kabuno Bay, South-Kivu, Congo - kab_022012_10m | ecosystem: Environmental > Aquatic > Freshwater > Lake | place: Democratic Republic of the Congo: South-Kivu... | reverse complement strand
GTGTGATCGATGCCTTCAGTTGTGCCGAAGATATCTTTTGCAAGTTGGTCTTCAATTCTGTAAGGAAGTGATGGTAGATGATTTGGTGTGTCTGTTGGTTGTCCTGGATATGTTATTTGTCGTGATTGATAACGATGGCGTAAATCAACGACGCCTCCCTTAACTGCCATGCCAAGTCCCCATCGTGATTCAAAACCAAGTTTGCCTCTGAGGCCGTATTTTTCAAATTTTATTGGGTTGGTGACGTAAACGAATGTATTTTTTGCTGGGTCAAAGTTTGCTTCATTGGTAAGGCCATCAGCCTTACCAACATTGTATCGAGTATCATTTGCAACACGGCCCCCTGTTGTTTGATTTGTTGTACCGGCAATTGAGGTTTGTGCTGGAAACATCGTTGGATAATTGTCTTTGTTAAATTCTTTAGGCGAAACGTCTGTATGATTAAAAAAGATCGCAAACTGATTCCAGGACCCAAGCCGGTCGCCGCCATCAACTTTTTTTCCCTTTTCATTACGCGCGCTTGTTCCATTTAAATAAAATGGTGAAAGAGCAAAAATAGAAACAAATTTTTCTCGTTTTTTATAAAATTTATCAAGGCCCTGAGGTGTATATAATGGCTGGGTTTCATACGGATTGAGTAATGGGGTGCATCGTGCGAATGCGATCACAAGAAGCGTCATTGCAATTGTTGAAATAATGCAACGTAGTGTTTGTGCTTTTTTTAACATACCGGGTCCTTTTTACCTAAAATATTTTGATTTTTTTTAGTAAGCTATGATAGTGTTTATAGCACTAGATGTTTGGCAAGGTCAAGAAAAAGGACGTAAAGGAGAAACGATAGTGTTTAAAAAGTCACTTTTTATCTTTCGGCGAGATTTAAGAATAGATGACAATCTTGCATTTTTAGAAGCTGCAAAAAATTCTGAAATTATTATACCCTGTTTTATTTTTGATCCTGTTCAAGTTGGGGGAAAAAATAGGTATAAAAGCGCTAACGCTGTTCAGTTTATGATAGAGTCTCTTAAAGATCTTAACGATTGCCTAAAAAAACGGGGAGGCGCACTTTATTTTTTTTATGGATCTCCGGAAAAAATAGTGAAAAAATTACTTAACGAATGTTCTTTAGATGCTGTTTTTGTTAATCACGATTATACCCCGTTTAGCAAAAAACGAGATGCACGTATACAACGTGTTTGCGAGAAAAACAATAGTGCGTTTAATGCATATCACGATGCATTATTATGTTCTCCTGAACAGGTACTAAAAAAAGATGGGAGCCCTTACACAATCTTTACCCCATTTTTTAAGCGCGCTTTGCAAAACACCATTGCTCACCCCAGAAAGCTTCCCGCAGCCCATTTTTATGCAAAAAAAATTTCTGGTTCATTAAATTTAAAGGCGATAGATACTATGTTGCCAAATACAAATCCCTCTCTTTTTACTCACGGTGGGGCAAGAAAAGCGTTAACGATTCTAAAAAAAATAAAAATATTTTCTCATTATGCGATAGAAAAAGATTTCCCTGCGCTACAAAAAACAACAGGACTTTCTGCTCATCTTAAATTCGGGACAATCTCAGTTCGCCAGGTGTATTGGGCAATAGCTAACGCATTTAATAAAAATCACCCTCTTGTTCGACAACTCTATTGGCGAGATTTTTTTACCCATATTGCTCATTTCTTTCCCCATGTCTTTGGGGCTTCATTTCACAAAAAATATGCAACAGTGTCTTGGCTTAATGATAAAAAAATGTTTCATGCATGGTGTGAGGGAAAAACGGGTTTTCCCCTTGTTGATGCAGGCATGCGGCAGCTGAATAAAACCGGTTTTATGCACAATCGTGTTCGTATGATTGTTGCCTCATTTTTAACAAAAGATTTACATATAGACTGGCGTTGGGGTGAACGATATTTTGCCACAAAACTTGTCGATTATGATCCTGCTGTTAATAATGGTAATTGGCAATGGGCGGCATCAACGGGATGTGATGCACAGCCGTACTTTAGGATATTTAATCCTTGGTTGCAGCAAAAAAGATTTGACAAAGAAGCTGTATATATCAAAAAATGGCTTCCAGAGCTTGTTTCTGTTGCAGCCATAGATCTCCATCGCTGGCCAAAGTCATGTTCGCAATATCCCTTTATTTCTTATCCGTCTCCTGTGGTTGACCACAATAAAGAGTCCCAAAAAGCGAAAAAGCTTTTTGAGAAAAATAAATAGATTATTATTGCTATTTTTTATGTTTTGACTATTATTTTGGCCTGGTCTTATTTTTATTTATAAAAAAGCGCGCGCTTTTAACAAAATCTATTACATGTAAGGATAGCATGAAAAAAAAGATAATAGCGAGTGTTCTAATTCTTTTGTTCTCAGTATATCAGGCTGTGTGTCATACACACTATAACCCTATGCTTACAAGCTCTGGCTCTGTAGGCGATGTTTTTTGTTGTTGTTTTACACCTGAAGGCAAAGCCATAGCTGTTAGCTCTGGCACGGGGGAAGTATCTCTATGGAAAATATCGGGTAATCAAGTTCTTTTTGATTCTAAGCTTTTAGATAATTACACAAGTTCTGTTGATTCAGTGGCCTTTAGCCCTGACAATAAAACGATGGCTATTGGGTTGGGTGACCAAAAAATAATTATTCGTAAAGAGGGTATTCTTAATATGCAGGGGTATACCCAAATGTTAGAAGGCCTTCCGGGTGGAAATCTTGTATCATTCAATCATGATGGAACAATGTTGGCTGTTCGCTCTTTGATTTCTAAAAAAATAAAAATATTTAACCTTAACAATAATTTTGTATGGAATTTTTTTCAAGATATCCTTGAACCTGAGGGTGTTGCTACATCTGTCGCATGGAGCCCTTGTGGGAAATTTCTTGCATTTGGCACAAAAGATAAGCACATAGTGATTTTCAAAAAAAATGAATATCAATTGTGGAAGCCATGCCAATCGCTAAAGGGGCATACTAAATCGATTTGTTCTCTTGCTTTTAGCCCTGACGGCTCATCAATAGCATCTTTTTCGAATGACAAAACAATACGAATCTGGAAGAAAAAAATATATGGTTTATGGGAGCCTATACAGGTTTTGACAGGGCATGAGGCGTCAGTTTCGGCTATACGATTTAGTGCTGATGGCAATATGATGGCGTCAGCTTCAGATGATTCTACTATGCGAATATGGTCAAAAAAACGTGGCGAGTGGACATGTTCTTGTCTTTTACAATCGAATATGAACGAGATTCATTCGATACTGTTTAGGTCTCAGGATCATGAATTGATAGCTGTCTCTTCTTTGGGTGAACTAAAAATATGGGATATTTCTTTGCCGCTATGTGTATCTTACAAAGCGTTGATCTCTCATTTTAAAGATTTTAATATCGATTTTAAAAAATAATATATACGGTGAGGTTGCTATGAAAAGAAAAATGATATTGAGCGTTACAACGTTATTTTTGATAATGCGAGTTGCCATATGCAGCAAAGAATTTAAATCATCTATAACCTGTTCTGGTACGTTAAATTTTACGAATAATTATAATAAAACGGAAAAACCTAGCTCTTTAGGTTTTGCTCCTGATGGTAAAAGCATGGTTGTTGGCTATGGAGTTACGTATGGAAGATTTGATGGTGCTATACGGCGTTGGGAAATAGACAAAAACAAGCATCTGCAGATGTCTCAGGAGATTTTAAAAGGTAATTACTGCTTGATTCCATGTGTGCTTTTTAGTCCTAGTGGTAACTTTTGTTTATTTGGTTTGCCATATAAAGGAATAATGGTTGCTGGTGCAATGGAACAGGAATATGCTCAAAATATAGATGCTGTTGATAAAAAGTGTAAATTCGATTCGTTGGCATTAAGCCATGATGAAAAAACACTGGCTGCAGCGTCAATACTTCGTGATAAAATCTGGATATGGGAGATGAATAATGATAAGAAGTTTGTGTTTCGCAAAGAACTCGTTATACCATTTTGTCATGTTTGCACCCTGGCTCTAAATTCCGCTGGGAATCTGTTAGCCATAGGCGCAAAATGTGACAAGAAAGCATCTAAAAATAGCTACGAGGAAAAAGATTATTCAGAAATAATAATCTTTGAAAAAAATAGTATTGATAATACGTGGAAACTTTCTCAAGAATTACGTGATCATACAGATGTTGTTCGTTCAATCATTTTTACTAATGACGGATCTTCTATGATATCGTCCTCTCACGATACAACGATAAAAGTATGGAAAAAAAATGGGGAACAAAAATGGCAATGTATTCAAACATTAATGGGACATAAAAAATGGGTTGCCGCACTCGTGTTTAGCAATAATTGCACCCTCTTAGCATCTGTTTCACAAGATGAAACAGTAAGGATTTGGCGTAAGAACAGTTCTAAAGAGTGGGAATGTTTTCAAATTCTATCAGGTTTTCCAGATTGTGTTCGAGATGTAAAATTTAATCTTTCTGGTCGAAAGCTTATTGTTGCTGATTGTGAAGGAAAGGTTACCATATGGAACATTGTTGCGCCGGTGTTTGCATCTTCTGTTGGGAAAAAGTTTTATAATCAAGAGGATGGGAATAAAGCGTATCGTAAAGATTTGACGATTTATTTCAAAAAATAATATGGGAAATAGTTATGATTATAACGCATAATAAAACGTTATAATTAAAAACTATTGTTTGAATATTTTTTTTTAGCGAAGATATAGATAGATTCAATAATGGTATTTAGTGTGCAAGTTTTTTAGGGGGGACATGTAATGCAACAAAAACATTTTTTGATAGTTATTTCTTTTGCCGTATTTGTGCTATGTAATGATGCTCTTTTTTCATCTAAAAAAGATACGCCTGACAAATCTCAGGAGCCTCAAGATAAGTGTAAAGACGTTCAGTTTTTGCTTACTTTAGATGAAGAGCTTTTTCTTGAAGAACTAGAAAGAATGGGAAAAAAAGAAGAAGCCGAAAAAAAGAAGTGTGTTTTGCAAGAAAAAAAGTTATCTAAATCTTTTAAAAACTTTCAAGAAAAAATAGGGAAACAAGGGGGAACGTTTGGTTCGTTTTCGCTCCCAGCAATGAAAAAAAACAATAAGCAGGTGGAAAAAAAATTTTCTTTAGATTCTGTGTATGCGTATGATCCAAAAGGCTCGTCCTCTGACAATCAAGATCATGAAAAAAAATGTAAATTTATTAGAAAATTTTCAGCTTCATTAGAAGAAAAAGACAGTTCACATGAACCTTCAAGTTCTTCTGGCAAGCAAGCCAACAGCCAAAGTCAAAATGGTCCTTTTTTAAGTGTAAGCGATAATCAACAACTTGTTTTTTTTGAAGAAGACCTTAATGAGCTTTTTAAAACTGTTCTTAAAAAATAATGAAAACATTACTCTATTGCGTAAAAAAGCGCCTTGTGTACACAAAATTTGTAAAAATTGTGCTCTGTTGTACACTAAAATATAAGTAAAATGAAAAGTCTATTGGGTCATTGGGGTTTATTGTAGTCATGAAGTCTCATTTTGATGTTATTATCGTTGGTGGCGGACATGCTGGTGTTGAAGCTGCCTGGGCTGCTGCCCATATGGGGGCAGATACTCTTTTAATTACACTTGATCGTACCAAAGTTGCCACAATGCCTTGTAATCCATCTATTGGTGGCCTTGGCAAAGGGCACATTGTCTTTGAAGTAAGTGCCCTTGGGGGCCTTATGCCAAAATTATGTACACAAACCTATCTTCAGGCTCGCATGCTTAACACCCGAAAAGGCCCCGCTGTTCAGGGTTTGCGCGTACAAATCGATAAATATGCATATAGTAAAGCGGCACATCAAGCGCTTGAATCGTGTCCTAATCTAACCATTTTTGACTGCATGGTAACAACTGTTTTAACTGAGCAAACAGAAGCCTTTAAGCGCATTGCAGGGGTCTTGTGTGCCGATGGTACGATGTTTTACGCGCCTTCTATTGTTATTACAACAGGGACCTTTATGAATGGGCTTGTGCACGTTGGTCGAACTCGTTATCAAGCGGGTCGGCGAGGAGAGAAGGCTGTGTATGGCCTTTCAGCATCACTTGGTGCGGCAATGGGAGTACCCATAGGTCGTTTGAAAACAGGCACCCCACCCCGGCTATTAAAATCAAGCCTTGATTACGAAAAGTTCGAAGCGCAAACATGTGAAAAGCTTGAGTATCTCTATGACTTTGACCCTGTTGTGGTAACCGAAAAAATTCCTTGTTTTATTACAGCGACAAATCAAGAAACACACGATATAATTCGTAATAATCTAGATCTTTCGGCTCTTTATTCAAAAAACATAAAAGGGATTGGGCCTCGATATTGTCCTTCTATTGAAGACAAAGTTGGCCGTCATCCTGATCGAACGGCACATCATATATTTATTGAGCCTGAGGGGGCAGATTGTGATGAAGTTTATCCAGCGGGGATTTCAACGTCGTTACCTCTTGATGTGCAAATAGCATATGTTCGTAGTATAAAGGGTTTTGAGAACGCAGAAATTTCCAAATGTGGCTATGCAATTGAATACGATTTTATTCAGCCAACAAATTTAAAACACACTCTTGAAACCAAACAAGTATCCGGTCTTTTTCTTGCTGGCCAAATTAATGGAACAACGGGGTATGAAGAGGCAGCTGGCCAAGGCATCATTGCAGGTATTAATGCAGTCTTGCACGCTCAAAACAAAGAGCCATTTATTTTAAGCCGTTCAGAAAGTTATATTGGTGTCATGATTGACGATCTGGTGACTCTTGGGGCTGATGAACCGTATCGTATGTTTACCTCCCGAGCTGAACGCCGATTACTGTTGCGACAAGATAATGTATTTATACGTTTAATGCCTTACGCTAAACAACTGGGCTTAATTGATGATATGCTGTATCAAAAAGTTTTTGCCGAAAAAGAAATAATAGAAAAAAGCGTTGTGTTAATTTATGAGCAAGGACGTTTGTCTGAACTATTTAAAGCATTTCATGTCGTTGATTTTACGCAAGAGGCTGAGCAATACGCGACTAATCTGTTGCTAGCACTGTTGCAAGAAAAAAACATACAAACTACAGCTCTTTCTGGTCGTGCCATTTTATGTATTCATGCTGAAATTCGTTATGATGGGTATCTTGAAAAAGAGAAAAACGAAGTAGAAAAAATCGCGCGTTATCAACAATTAGGTATTCCAGAAACAATTGTGTATCGCAATATGCCAGGGCTCACCCGAGAACTTCAGAATAAATTGATGCATTGCAAGCCTGCAACAATTGCGCAGGCTACTCTTATTCCTGGTATGACCCCGGCTGCGTTATCTGTTCTTATTTTTCAGTCGCGCATGATTGAGAAGCGTGATTCTCGCGACTCTTTATAGCCATTTCAATCATATTCTTTGCCAAAAGCGCTAAGGGGTCAATGGTGGTTACACCATCGATGCCTATAGTCATCGTGTTTTTGTGAATCACTGAAAGTTCAGTGCAGCCCAAAACAACTGTGCTAAATGATTTTTGTGCAGAAAGACCTTTTAGCATAGCATTAATAGTAATGACATCCTGTACATCATATATTCCTGCAAGGATGCGATTAATAATGGTAGTAATCTTGGCTTGTTGTTCAGGCGATAACAAAATCTGTTGTTTTTTGCTATTGCTATAAATACCGGAATGTACCGTCGTTTGAGTTCCCAGGAGAACAAAAGAATTACACGATAGCTCTTGCATGGCTTTTTTAACACAATCGATAATGTTTACGTACAGATCGTTGCACACTGCTATTTGGGGCAAAAACATGTGTAATGTGTTGCACGCAATACCAATGATATCAGCATCTTGTTGCGATAGGCTATCAAAACATGTCTGGAGTTGGTTGGTAATTAATGCTGTGTGTGCTGACGCCTCATCTTTACATACCATGGGGGCAAAAGGGTAACTTACAAGCAATATTTCTGGAAAATCACAATCGTCTTTGCAATGATATGTTTGTTGGCAATACTCGATAATGTATTGATACAACAAGCAGCTCGCCATAGGCCCCGCGCCGCCAATAATGCCAATTTTTTTAAATACCTGCTTCATGGCCGTCCCTATTTTTTAAGATAAGGTTTAAAGGCATTTATTATGTCTTGTTTTTTCATAGCGTCATCGCCTTTCACGAATGTGTAGGGGCGACAGGTGCCATTGGCAGTGTAGGTAAATTCTTTAAAGCAAATAGTTAATGCGATATTTTTTTGAGCTATTACGGGATTTGCATTGAGTATAGAGTTAATATCTTTTGCAAAAGTCGTTCCATTATCCCCAAAAAGATAGTATTTAGATTCTTCCTGAGGCAAGAGAAAAATAATGTTTATTTCGTTTAATTCTATGTTTTTTTGTACTATTTTCTGAATGAGAAATAGCCCCTCGAGATATTGCAATGGGGAGTAAAATTTCGAGGTATCGACAGTCTTATACGTGTTGCCTAGCCAACTATTTTGCGAAAAAACATCTTTGGTAATAATATTATTATTTGGGTACTTTTCGCTATTTTCCCAAATCTTTTTATTAGTAAGTATGTTACTTGCTATTTTTTGTTCTAATTCGTTCATGCTTATAATCCATAAGAAAAAATACGCAGAACTTACCAGTTCCCATGGCACTATCAGATTGTTTTTGATTTCTGAAAATGCGTCAAAAACTGTTGAGTTTTTGGGGTTAACAAGAAGAGAATTTTCTATTTTTTTCAAACAGGCCCATGCGCGTAGATCATACAAATAAAGGGTGTAGGGCTTTTGTTTAAAATCATTACATAGTTGACTTAGATATTTTTTGTAGAATGCAAAGCATCTGGTTGTTAATTGATCTTCGCCACTGAACCACGTAATTATTTGTGGGTTCTTGCGTGAAAAAATATCTTTATTACATGCGGTAATACCTACCCGTCCTATTTTGGGGGGCAATTCTATTTTTATGGTAATGACACTGTAAAGTTGTTTACACAAAAGCAAACATAAAAAAAAGATTATTTGTTTTTTATTCATAATACATTCTTTCAAAAATAATGTTTTTGGGCAGCAAAAAATTGCCACCACTATTAAAAATACAAAAAATTAACGTAATAAAACGTTGTGGTTACACAGGCTTATTGCCGTGAAACCAAAAATAAAAAAATATAAAAAAGGAAATAGCCAGCGATTAGTGGCAATGATGATGATGGTGTCGATGGACCATCGAAAGGAAAGAAAGAGAAGAAATAGTATTAATGCGCGTGTTTGCGCTTGTTAAAAGGCATGATGCTCGTTTTTTATCTAAAAACGATGCCGAAATATACGGCATAAACGTCATAGGTGATCCTTTGTGATAAAGACATACTTATACAACACTATGATATTATGGTATCAAAAACAAAAACATTGTCAAGTAGAAAACAAATGTGAGATGCCAGGAAGCGTAAGAAAAAAAGTTTGATATTAGTAAAGACGTTAAAAAGCCATATATTATCAAAAACTAAGGCATTTTTCTTTTTATTAAAAAAGAAGGTTTTGTTGATTGTTTTACAAAATTGGGAATTGATGGACCCAAATTCACCGTATGGTCAGGAGAAGTTGTTGACTTTTTATACCTAAAAAATTGGGATCTTGATATTGCCGGTTGCTATGTTTATTATGGCGCTGCAAGCGACCATGTTTCCGTCATTATGGATATAAAGATCCCAACATAAAATATTTGAGCCAGTGAGGTAAAAACGCTATAAAAAAACTATATAGCTAATTTTATCTCTTCAACCATATAAAACGACACATGCTGCATTTTTTTGTTTTTGTCGCTTAACATGAGGTCGCCATTTGGCAATACTTGTTGAGCTGTTCCCGTTAACACAGAGCCGTCTTTTTGGTGGATAGAAATTTCTTTTCCCAAATATCCTTGAAGTTGTTTCCAGGATTTGTAAATGTCCATGAATTTTTCTGTATGCCAGAGCGAATACCAATGGTTAAGGCTTCCAAGAATATCAAAATATAGCGGACGAATTTCAAACGGCGCTCCCATTTCTTGTCGCAAACTTGTTGCGATAGAAAATAGTTGGGAATTTTCTTGGAAAATATTGTTGATGTTAAGACTAAAGCCGACAACTATGGCACTCGGTTTTTGGCCTTGCCAGATGAGGCGAGAAAGTAAGCCGCCCATTTTTTTTGTGCCAATCATAATGTCGTTTGGCCATTTGAGCCATGCTCCGTGTTGTATTAGAGGGGTTATGATTCCCAAGCTCAGTGCCATGGTAAGTTGATTAAGCCGAACCGGCAAATCTTCAGGAGAAAGAGATGAAAGGTTTTGTGGTTTGAGAAGTATGGTAACGGTGAGTTGCCCATCATAAATTTCCCATGTTCGTCCTTGACGACCACGAGCTTTTGTAAGCTGATCGGCGAGAAATACTGAGCCATCAGGTGCTTCGTTTGCATACTCTTGTGCCCAGGCGAATGAATCGTCTGTTGTTTTTATTCTATATACTTTATGACCAATGGCTGTTTTCATAATAAATTCCATTAATTATCGATTGCGCTGTTTTAATTCTCGTCGTGTTTCACGAGCAATATCTCGTTCTCTCAACAATTCTTTCTTTTCTGCTTTCTTTTTATGCGATGCGAGTCCGAGTTCCACTTTTACGTATCCCCTATCGTTAACGTACATTTTAAGAGGAATAAGGGTCAAGCCTTTACGAGAAATAGCTCCGATAAGCTTATCTATTTCACGTTTATGGAGAAGTAATTTTCTTCGTTGTCGTTCATCGACTATTTTTTTATCATAGGCATGGGAATAAGAGCCTATAAAACAGTTTAAAAGCCAAATTTGTCCATCATGCACGGTGGCAAAAGATTCGTTAATAGTAACCTGTTTATTACGAACAGATTTTACCTCGTCGCCTTTAAGAGCGATGCCTGCTTCATAGGTTTCTAAAATTGAATAATCGTGGAAAGCTTTTTTATTTGTTGCTATTACGTTCATACGGTATCCTCAGGTTGATTTTGTTGTGTTGCAATGGCTTTTGTTATCACTTTTTTTATCAAGGGATAACTTATTGATGCGAGGGTAATTCCCAAAATATTTCCACCAATCAAAAATGATATAAGACAAATACTCCCTGATCCAAATAAAAATTTTAGTGATAATACATATGATGGACTATATCCCAAAAACGTATGAACAAGCCAATAGCCAAAAGCATAATCAGCTGAATAAAAGGGGATCATTGTCCATGGGTTATTGAAAGAACAGGCGATAAAGACCGTTGGAAAGTGAAGCCCGAATAGGTATGTTGCAGCAATAGTCATAATCAAATGCAATCCGGGAAAAGGTGAAAATGCAGTGTATAACCCTATGCAAAATGATAATGCCAGGGTATGAGCATCAAGCCCTGAGCCAAGCATTTTTTTTACTATATTTTTTATTTTGACCATAATATGCCTTTTGTTAATAAGGTGGGACAAAATTTGTCAAAGTATGTATTTCTCGCCTAATATGTGGTACAAGTATACTGTATGTCGAGATTTTTAAAAAATAGATTCTAAAAAAGATAGTATAATGGATGGTAATGAAATTGGGAGATCCCATGAAAAAAAGAGTTAATTATTTCTTTATTGCTTTGATAATGGTCTGTTTTTGCCATGCTTTGTTTGCCATGAGTCCTATGGAGCGAGTGAGAGTTCGTTCATCGGGGCATGGTCACGATCGTCATCCTGCGCCTATGCGCTCAAGACGTGATGAGGGAGAAAGTAGGGCTTACGCTCAAACGCAGCCTCAACGTCAACAAGTTTCTCGTCAAGACCCAGTATCTCGTTTTTCAAGGGTATCTCGATCACCTCATAGATCTTTTGCCGCTCGTGCAATGCCTATGAGTGCATCTCAACCGGTTACCAGTTCGCTCGATCAATTTACTGAGCCTGGTAGTTTTTCTGCATCAGATTTTTTATCGTCATTTGCTGAATCATCGCCTTCGCGAATTTTTTCACATGGAAGCAAGAATTGCTTTTTGCGTGGTTGCGTGAAAATGCCTTTCAATCAGGAGAAAATGCCAGAATTTCGTGTTTTATTTGATGGGAAAGAGGTTATGAGTAATCAGGAGGGGATGTATTGTTTCCCTGCAGACTTTTCTTATCTTGATTCGTATGCTCTTGTTATTTGTGCTGAAGTTGTAAAACACTTTGATAAAGCAAATACGCTAAGAAATATTGGTGTTATTCCTGATCGCCCATACCGTTATTTTCGATTTCATAAAAATCGTATGACAGGTGAATGGGATATGCAAGAAAAGCGTTTGTATAGAGAAAATTTTATTGTTCCTGAGCATGCTGTTATTTTTCTTACAGATCCAGACATGGTTGACTATATTGAGCCATGGGATCTTGCTTTGCAAGATAATTCTATTAAGTTGCCGGTAATTTGTCTTAAAAATGTCAGCCAAGAGTCACTACAAAAAGAGAGTGCTCGGTCACTTTTATCCTCTCTTGATGAAGGCTCATTTCATCAGGATATTCGTGATGAAAAACGGGAACAACCTAATAAAAAGATTGTTGTTGCGTTGCCCGGGTAGCGCCTGTTCGTTGTCATAACCCAGTAAAAATCGCACATATTTTCAAATGTAAATTATAGCATTGACTTTCGCATGTCTACTTCAGTAATGTAAAGAGTAGGGAAGTTTCTGAAGGCATCATGATGGAGCATCAAGGGGTATTGTTATGTCCTGGGGGGGCGTGCGATGAAGGTCTTGGTATATTGCTTGCTGTTTTTGTTTTTTGATGTGCATTCACATGATGGCATTTTACATGATGGAAGGGGCCCTCGAACTCAATCCCAAAAAAATAAAACATTTACTCAAAATGTTCAAATACCTCAAGTGAATCAAGCATCTCAAACACAGAGTACAATTCCGTCTAAAAAATCTGATTGGACGCTTCTTATTTACATGCAAGCAAATAATAATTTAAGCCCGTTTGCTCTAAAGAATTTTAGAGATATGGTTACTATAGGATCCAATGAAAAATTTTCTCTTGTTGTGCAATGGTTACAACCGACGCAAAAGGGAATTTGGCGATATAAAATCGAAAAAGAAAAAATGGTTCTTGATATGTTTGCGCCATCAGAAACTGATGGTAATTCTTCAACAGATTTAATTGATGCTATGCGCTGGGCTGTTAGCGCGTATCCCGCCAATCATTATGGGCTTGTTTTATGGGATCATGGGATCGGGATTCTTGATCCGCCATGGGGTAGGCATGGTAGCGGAGGAGCGATTAACAAGATAGCATATGATAATGTAATTATCGATTCAGAAATTATGGCTTCAAATCCTCGTATTGACATCGAAGGTCTTACTCAAGAACATCTTGAAAATCTTGATGCACTTCTTACACTTACTGACAATTCGCTTGCTCCGGCACAAAGAGGGATTTTATTTAACGAGCAAAGCAGGACCTACATGGATAATGCAAATCTGTGTGCTGCTCTTAGAGTAATTCACAGTGATGTTCTCAAGGGCAAAAAAATTGATTTTTTGGGAATGGATGCTTGTTTAATGGCAATGGCGGAGGTTGGTTATCTTGCCCGTCAGTACGCTGAGGTGCTTGTTGGTTCACAAGAGGTTGAACTCGCGCATGGTTGGCCGTATGAACTGTTTTTGCAGGCACTTGCTCATTCGACTATTGATGCTAAACATTTAGCGATTCATTTGGTAACAATGTTTGAAACATTTTATAAAGACAAGGCCCCGTTTTATACACAATCTGCTATTGATCTTACGCACATGAATTCGCTTAAAGATAGTTTAAATACCATGATTAAATCATATCAGCTGTGTAAATTACTTGATGGCAAACAAATGGTACAGATGCTTACCATGGCACGAAAACAGTGTATTCAGTTCAGTATAAATCACTATATCGATCTGTATTCTTTTTTAGAACAATTTGATCAACAATGTAACACGGTTACCACGCAAAGTTCATTAGCGAATGCTAAGGCGTTTCAGGAATTACGAATTGGCCTCAAGGCTAGTATGGCGGTTATTGACCATGCCGTTTTTGCCAAAACTGCCGGGAAAAAATTCTCCAATGCTCGTGGTATTTCGATTTATTTTCCACAAGGGGGCGTTGATCCCTCATATCCTAAAACAGACTTTGCCCATGACTGTTTGTGGTATTCTTTTATTGAAGAATTTAATCGGCCGGTGCCTGTGGTGCGCGATATTGATTTGTTTGATCTAACGGTGTAGTGGCTATGCAGATACACTTCACTTTGCGCTAAGCGTTTGGGCAAGGCTTAAAAGTTTTCCTTTGAGAAGAGCCAGAGCTGTTGAAAGAGGATTCTGTTTTTTTTCTAGTGCTTCTATGTCTTTTTTTCGTTTTTCCTCTAATGCTTTATCTACGTCTTGTACCCATTCTTTTCGAGACGTAAGAGCCTCTGGGGTTTCTTCCTTTGTGCGAGCCTCTTCTTCTTTTATTTCTAACATTTTTTGCATTTTTATTTCTTGTTCTGATTCTTCTTTTGTTTTAATTATATCTTTTGTCTTTTTTTCTTCCTGCTTTAATTGGGTTATTTCTTTGTATAAACGAACTAATGGTTCTTTTCCTCTTACACTATATCCCTGGATTGTTCCAGCTTTAAGTGCGTCTATAATCATATCTTTTACTACGTTTTCAAGCTCTTTTTTTAATTCTTCTTGTTTTTTCTTTGTATTTTTGTCAGCAAAAATATAAAAGGTTTTTACATGTAATGCATCAAAAAGTATTGGATTTGCAAGTAATCGAGCTTGAAGAAAGTCTATACCAGATCTGTTTATTCAAATACCCAGAATACCCCAAGGCTCTTCAAGCCTGGGGATGAATGGGTATCAGCATTGATGCAGAAGCAAAAAGCGTAGATTTTTGCGAAGCGTCAATTGTGAAGAGCATGAAGAAATGGTAGACTATGCCACATGAAGAAATATTGGACGGGTGCTCATACAAAACACAGGCTCATGGTACATATAGTTTGGTTGCCGAAATATCGTAAAAGAATTTTGAAGGATGCTCTGGCGAAGCGCGTAGAGGAATTGATAAAAGAGTGTGCTGATGTTAACAGGTGGAGCATAGAAGAGTTAAACGTTCAGCCTGATCACGTGCATTTGGTCTTACAATTTCGTCCAGATGTGTCGTTAAGCAAAATTGTTCAGTTAATCAAGGGTAAAAGTAGTAGGGTGATAAGACAAGAATTTCCAAGTTTAAAAGAATTTTACTGGGGAGATAGTTTTTGGGCTGACGGTTTTTTTGCCGAAACAGCTGGGACTTGTGATCTCGAGTCCATTAAGAACTATGTAAAAAATCAATAGAATTCAGGAAGACGGCCCTCGCGTTGGCACAATTCCACGGCTTTTAAGCCGTGGTGTTTAAT
>Ga0172367_10005435_pt1 | contig 15385 bp, 12 predicted proteins | sample Lak10m_FD_114542 | JGI IMG/M metagenome (GOLD analysis project Ga0172367, IMG submission 114542) | Freshwater microbial communities from Kabuno Bay, South-Kivu, Congo - kab_022012_10m | ecosystem: Environmental > Aquatic > Freshwater > Lake | place: Democratic Republic of the Congo: South-Kivu... | reverse complement strand
TGCAGGGCGACGTCGATGGCGGTCCGGGTCCCAAGGCCGAGAAACTCGTTGGGAACGAACACGGTGCCTGCTCCGCGACGTCGAAGCGTGGTGAGGATCCGGGCATCGATCGGGCGTGCAGGGCGCGGCGGCATCTGTAAGAAATACTAGTATGGATTTCTTACAGCCGCACCCCCCTCTGACCGTACTCCCTTGGCTTCAATCAACGGCCTGCTTGTCCGCCGGTTCAGCACGATGGGGCCTTCGCCCCCGACCCGGTCGAGGCCGTGTCCGGGATAACTCGCCGCGGGCGTGGCTCGGGAATCAGGGGGAAGACCAAACCGCCCGGACGCCAGCGGCATCGAGCCGAACGTGTGATGTGTGCGACCCGCATTCAGGGCAAGTCGGCCCCGCCCCGATGTGACCGGCCCTCCCGCCAGATTTCCGATTTTCCTCTCAACTCCCCCGATCCGCGGTCACAAACGCGAGCGCGCGAAACGCACGCCACGGCGCTCCACGCGGGCCGATTCGCCCACGCTGCCAGTCAACGAAAAAGCCCGCCTCGACTTCGAGGCGGGCCTTGAACTCCCCCAGCTGGACTCGAACCAGCAACCTGGCGGTTAACAGCCGCCCGCTCTACCATTGAGCTATAGGGGAATGGACCGAAAATAGTAACGGGGCAGACTTCATCGTCAAGCCGAACGCGTTTCTGCAAAGTTCTCAGACTATGCGTTCGAGGACTCTGGAACTCCCCCGCTTGCATCGAAGGGCCCTTCGCATACACTGCTTGGTCCGCCTTGGAGCCTAAATCATGAAGCAAGACATCCATCCCAAGTACTACCCCGAGTGCAAGGTGAACTTCCGCGGCGAAGTCGTGATGACCGTCGGCGCGACTGTTCCTGAACTCAACGTCGAAGTGTGGTCCGGATCCCACCCGTTTTACACGGGTCAGAAGACCTTCATCGACACGGCTGGCCGCGTGGAGCGGTTCCAGCGCAAGTTCGCAGGCGACTACTTCGGCAAGGACAAGTCCAAGTCGAAGGGTGCCACGAAGCCTGACGCAAAGAAGTAGATCCACCAGCCTCCAAACACTGTTCACCGTGCTCCCCCGAGGGGCACGGTGTTTTGTTTCCCCCGCGCATGAATGAACCAGCTGCCAATCTCATCCGAAGGCTCGAGGAAATCGAGAGCGAGTATGGTCGCATCGAGAGCCAGTTGAACGATCCCGCGGTGCTCGTCCAGCACACGCAGGTTCGTGCGCTCATGATTCGCCGAACGACGATCGGCGCGACGGTCGATGCGTGGAAGCGTTGGAAGAGCCTGCGACACGAAGCACAGTCCGCCGCGACTTTGGCGGGCGACAGCGATGGAGCGATCGCGGCCCTCGCCCGCGAGGAGATGCGCCGCACCGAAGTGGAGTGCGATGCACTGCTCGCGCAGCTCGTGCACGAACTGGTGACCGCCGATGACCGAGCCGTCACGCGACTCATTCTGGAAGTGCGCGCTGGCGTTGGCGGCGATGAAGCGAGCCTCTGGGCGGGCGATCTCATCAACATGTACGGCCGCTACTGCAAGGCACGCGGTTGGCATGTGGAGGAGATGGAGTCGAAGGCAGGCGATGTCGGCGGCGTGACGCATGCGGTCCTTGGGATCACGGGCGACGGTGCATGGAGCGCGCTTGGCTATGAGGGCGGCACCCACCAAGTGAAACGCGTTCCTGCCACTGAGGCGCAAGGGCGCATTCACACGTCGACCGCGACCGTTGCCGTGCTGCCCGAACCCGAGTCGATCGATGAGAGCGTTGATCCGTCGGAGGTTCGCGAGACCGTCACCACTGCACAGGGTCCGGGCGGGCAGAATGTGAACAAGGTCTCGACGGCGGTTCATCTGGTGCATACGCCGACAGGGATCGAAGTGCGGATGCAGGAGACGCGCAGTCAGTTGCAGAACCGCGACAAGGCGTGGCGGTTGCTGCGAGCGCGCGTGCTCGAGCGACGAAGCGCCGAAGCGCACGCGCGCCGCGCGACTGAGCGAAGCGCGATGATCGGATCTGGCGATCGCGCGGAGAAGATTCGCACGTACCGGGCGAAGGAAAACATCGCGGTCGATCACCGCGTGGAGCAGTCGTTCGCGCTCGATGCGCTGCTCTCGGGCAACATGCAGCCTTTGGTGAACGCACTCGCGATCAAGGACATCGCAGACCGCGTTCAGCAGCTTTGACACGCGGCGCGCGGCGCGCAGCGCGCGGCACGCGCATCGTGCGCGCATGCGATCAACGCACGGAGAGCACCGCCTCGACATCCGCAGCGCGCGGGCCAGCGCGCACGGCGATCGGCACCGTGATGATGCCGCTGATCCCAGGGCGAGGCGTGATGCGCACCGACACGGCTGTTCCCTCTTCCGCGCCCAGTGCCGTGGAAGTCAGTTCGACCGTTGCATCGGGCGATGTCGTGGTCACCGAATCCACCTTCATGTCCTTGAGTTTGAAGTCGAAGGTCGCAGTTCCACTTGTCCCTGCCGCAACACGACCGATGTTCAGTCGCTGTTCGACGACCGCGATCTTGGGTTTCTGCGGCGGATTTCTGCTGCGTACACGCACATCCACGACTCCGGCCCCTGCCGCATCCGTCTCGAACAACAGATGACTTGGAAGCGGCGATTCTGGGGGCACGCCGCTGATGTCGTAGGTCACCACCCACGAAGAACGCGGCGCGTCTTCAGAACCATCGCCGTACTGGATCACCATCTGCGCCCCCGACATCGAGAGGATCTTGAACGGCTTGCCATCAATCGACTCGAGTACCAACCGACCGATGAGGTTCTTGCCTTCCACGGCGTTCACATAGGGAGGAACGCATCGCACCGGCAGCGTCACTTCGGCTCGCACGGGAATGTCGAGCGCGCGAGTGAACCCATTGACCATGATCTTCACGCTTGAGTTTCGCGGACCGACCGCGGGCGCGCCATCGAGTTTCACCTTCATCTCGATGGACTTGCCTGCCTCGATGACCTTGCCCACGAGATCGTTTGGTGTTGTGCACTTGCATGAGGGCTGCACCCCTGTGATGGTGAGCGGCGTGCTGCCCGTATTGAGGATTTGCACGGTTCCCTCCCCCGCCGTGTTGGGGGCAAGAAAGCCAAGATCAGCGATCGGCGGCTCGGCTGCGAGCGGGGGCGCTGGCGCACCAGTGCGCGGCTGCGCGGGCGTCGCCCCCTCGCGCGCGGGGGCGGGCTGCTTCGGCTGGTCTGCGGGCGGCGGCGCTGCTTGTCCGCCCACGGGAGGCGCAGCCATGACCGACATCACAACGCAACATATTGCGGCAGCGAAAGATCGCATGTGCGATACGGGTCGACAGATCGTTCGTAAGTTGGTCAAGTTGACTCCTCAGTTCGGTTGGTGGCGGTTGCCTCGGAGACATTATCTCCGTCTGGTCAGCCCATTCGCGAGTATCCGATTGAGTGCTTTCCAACGATGAAGCTTGCTTTGCAAACGCAGTATTTGGGACAGTTCAGCAAAATTTATCGAGTGCAATTTTACATCTCCAAGAATGGCGTTATGTTGGGGCTGCAGATGAGAGTCTGCATCAGTGAGCCCAAGCGGCTCGCTGATCAAACAAGCCCTTTTCCCTCCCTCCGCCTCCGAGCCTTGTGCTCGGGGGTTTTTTTTCGGCAACTCTTGGCTTGGCTATCCTCCGAACCTTCGCCCGACGGCGCAGTCTTGTCCGTTCCGTTCATCCCGCTCTCAAAAACGCCACCATGAATTCCACCGACCTTCGTCCAGGCATGGCCATCAAGCTTGATGGTCGTATGTATGTGATCACGCAGTACACCCATGTCACGCCGGGCAATCTGCGGGCGTTTGTGCAGATCAAAATCAAGGACATAGAGAAGGGCACGCTGCTCGAAAAGCGGCTTCGTTCGGGCGAAGCCGTCGAACAGGTGGAACTCGATCGTCGCCCGATGCAGTACCTCTATGCGCAGGGCAAGCAGCATGTGTTCATGGACAACCAGAACTACGAGCAGTTCGAACTCGATCCCGATGTGGTCGGCGAAATGCCGTTGTATGTGCTACCCGACAAGGAAGTCGTGGTGCTTTGGTGCGATGGAAAGCCAGTGAGCATCGAGATGCCCAATGTCGTTGAACTTCTTGTGACGGACACACCGCCTGGCATCAAGGGTGCGACCGCAACCAACCAACTGAAGGAAGCAACGCTCGAGACTGGGCTGAAGACTCGCGTGCCACCGTTCATCACGACGGGTGAACGCGTGCGAATCAACACCACCGACGGCTCCTACGCCAGCCGTGCTTGAACGCGCTCCGCGTTGAAGTTCCGCGTTGAAGTTCCGCGTTGAAGTTCCGCTTAGTGCGGCAGCGGGAATCGATCGCAGAAGCCGCGGATCTCCTGGCGAACATTCTCGCAGGTTGTGGCATCGCCCTTCGCGCCCATCACACGGTCGAGCCACTCGGCAACAAGCGCCATCTCCCTTTCGCCGAGTCCACGCGTGGTCAGCGCTGGTGTGCCCAGACGCAGGCCGCTCGTCACCATCGGTGGTCGTGGGTCGTTCGGGATGCCGTTCTTGTTGCAGATGATGCCCGCGCGCTCGAGCCACTTCTCCGCATCGGCGCCTGTGAGGTCCGCGCTGCGCGCGCGCAGATCCACGAGCATCAGATGGTTGTCCGTCCCGCCCGTGCAGAGGCGGTAGCCGCGCTGCGTCAACCCCGCAGCGAGCGCCTGCGCGTTTCGCACGACTTGCGCGCAGTACTCGGCGAACTCAGGACGCAGCGCCTCGCCAAATGCGAGTGCCTTCGCGGCAATGATGTGCATCAGCGGCCCTCCCTGCGAACCTGGGAAGACCTTGCGGTCGATCTTCGTGGCGATCTCTTCCTCGTTGGTGAGCACGAGTCCGCCGCGCGGCCCGCGAAGCGTCTTGTGCGTGGTGGTTGTCACGACATGCGCATGCGGGAATGGCGATGGATGAACGCCCGTCGCACAGAGTCCGGCGATGTGCGCGATGTCCGCCATCAGGAACGCGCCAACCTCATCGGCGATCGCGCGGAATCGCGCGAAGTCGATCGTGCGCGGGTACGCGGAGAATCCGCAGATGATCAGCTGGGGCTTGTGCGCTCTCGCGAGCGCAGCGATCTCGTCGTAGTCAAGCCGCTCGGTCTCCGGATGCAATCCGTAGTCCACGATCTTGTAGAACGTGCCGCTGAAGTTCGGCTTCAGCCCGTGGCTCAGATGCCCCCCTGCCTTGATCGGCAGGCTGAGCACCGTGTCACCCGGATTCATCAGCGCCATGAACGCCGCGATGTTCGCGTTCGCGCCGCAGTGCGGCTGGACATTCGCAAAGTGACAGCCAAACAATTGCTTGGCGCGCGAGCGCGCGAGTTCCTCGGCCTGATCATGGAACTCGCAGCCGCCGTAGTAGCGCTTGCCTGGGTAGCCCTCCGCATACTTGTTCGTCATCCAACTACCGGCCGCATGCATGACCGCCGCACTGACATGGTTTTCGCTGGCGATCAGTTCAAGCGTGTGCTCCTGACGATCGCGTTCACCTGCAAGAATGCGGGCGAGGTCAGGATCACTGGAACGAACAAGATCGAGCAGGCGATTGCCTGCGTCGGATGCGTCCGCAGCGGAGGGTGCATGCGTGCGAGCTGGTGCAGTCGTCATGCGACCATCGTAGCCCGATCGGTGGCGATATCGTGGGCTCAAAGATGCAGACCCTCGTCGTGCCGATGTGCGGTGCCGTCCTTCACCTTGTTGCGCATGACGGCGCGCTTCGAGTCCAGTGGTGTGCGGCCGCACGGCGACAACCCCCTCGGGCGCAGCGCGACCAAGATGCACGGCTGCTTCGGGTTGGGGTCGCCCTGCTGATGCGCTGGCGAAGAGACGGTCATGTCGACATGCGCACGCTGGCATCGCTCCTCCCTCAAGCGAGCGAGTTCACGACCGCGTGTTGGCTTGCCGCGGCTCGGATTCCGCCCGGCTCGACATGCACCTACGGGCAGTTGGCCGCGCGCGCAGGCCGGCACGGCGCGGCGCGAGCGGCCGCGTCGGCAATGGCGCGCAATCCGCTGCCGCCGTTGATCCCCTGCCACCGCGTTGTTGCGCGCAGTGGCATCGGCGGATTCTGCGGCATTGAACCGCAGCGGCAACGGCACTGGGCGATCCGCCTCAAGAGGATGCTGCTCAAGCGCGAGCAAGTGGATGCCTCCTACACTCCCGCTCCCGCGTCGCGGACGACGGTTCGAGTGCCCCAACGAAGGAGTCACGAGTGAAGATCACGATGGTTGGAACGGGTTATGTCGGGCTGGTCACGGGTGCGTGCTTCGCCGACATGGGAAACACGGTCACTTGTCTCGATGTGGATGCGTCCAAGATCGCGACGCTCAAAAACGGCGAGAGCCCGATCTACGAACCCGGACTCTCCGAGATGATCCAGAGGAATGCCCACGCGCATCGCCTCCACTTCACGACGGACAAGTGGGAGGCGTACCGCGATGCGCGCATCATCTTCATCTGCGTGGGAACTCCGAGCAGCGATGATGGGAGCGCCGATCTGAAGTATGTGCTGCGCGTAGCGGAGGACATTGCCGAAGCGATCGAACGCGTCGGTTCGGGCGGCGAGCCGAAGACCGTTGTCGTGAAGAGCACCGTGCCCGTTGGAACGAGCCACAAGGTGCGCGACGCGATTCGCGCGAAGACGAAGGTGCCTTTCCACATCGCGGACAACCCGGAGTTTCTGAAGGAAGGCGATGCCATCAATGACTTCATGAAGCCCGACCGCGTTGTGTGCGGCGTCGACGATCCCAAGACGGGCGAACTGATGCGCACGCTGTATGACCCGTTTGTGCGTCAAGGCAATCCAATCTTTGTGATGGATGTTCGCAGCGCAGAGATGGTGAAGTACGCGAGCAATGCGATGCTTGCCTGCAAGATCTCGTTCATCAACGAGATCGCCAACCTGTGCGAGCGAACAGGCGCGGACATCAACTCTGTCCGAGAGGGCATGTGCTCGGACAAGCGCATCGGCAACCAGTTTCTCTACCCCGGTCTCGGCTACGGCGGAAGTTGTCTGCGCGGTTCGCATCTCGTGCGTATCCGAGATGATCACGGCGAGAGCACGCTGCGATTGGACGAACTCTTCACGGGCGCAGGCGATGGCGTTCATCCGCTGCCTGGCATCGAGGTGCTGTCGTGGTCACCGAGTGACCGGCCTGCTGCGTTTCGTGCTGCCGAGGGAATCAGCCGCCGCACGTATCAGGGGCGCGGCGTTGAAATCACGACTTCATGTGGAACCACGATTGTGATGACTGCGGATCACCCGGTGGTGGTGCTGCGCCGCGGAGCGGATCCGCTGGTGTTCCCCGCAAGCGTCGTGTGTGTGGGCGATCAGTTGCCCCATGTGGCCGGAGCCACTTTGGGTCTGAGGACCGCCGAAAATGGGGGTTCGGACGCCATTTCGTCTGACGGTGCAGGCGCTGGCCGCTCGGGTGCTGCTGCGCTGTTGATCCCCCCCCAGGCCGTACCCACCCCCCATGGTGGCAAAGTTTCGGCTGTTTCTACTGGAATTGGTTCGGTCACAGTGGTGTCAGTCCGCCCGATCGATCTCGCGGAACCGGTGTTTTCCGTCGAAGTTCCAGGCGCGCACACTTTCGTGACATGCGGCGGCGTGGTCGTTCACAACTGCTTCCCCAAGGACACGCAGGCCGTTGTTTCGATGGGCCGTGAACTCGGATTCCCGTGCAAACTGAACGCCGCTGTTCACGAAGTGAACCAGGATCAGCGGGCGCACTTCTGGTCCAAAGTGGAACAGGAAATCGGGTCGAGCCTCAGCGGTAAGTCCTTGGCATTCTGGGGGGTTGCGTTCAAGCCGAAGACCGACGACATCCGCGAAGCGCCGAGCCTTACCCTGATGGAGCGTGCGATCAAGGCAGGTGCAAAGGTGCGGGCGTACGACCCCGTTGCCCTCGAGCATCTGGCCCATGAGATGCCCGCCGTCATCCGCACCGATGACATGTATGGCGCCCTCGATGGGGCGGAGGCGCTCATCATCTGCACCGAGTGGGCGGAGTTCCGAGCGCCTGACTTCGCCGAGATCCGAAAGCGGCTTGCTCGCCCGATCATCTTTGACGGACGAAACCTCTTCCGCCGAGCGCAAATGCAGGATGCAGGGTTCACCTACGCGTCGGTTGGACGCGCCACGGTGCGCCCGAAGTGACCGTCGGGGCGTTGGCGGGACCAATCCAAAACATCGTGAAATCATGCCTTTTTTGCTCGCCGCACCTTGCGGCGAGGCCGTCCATCGATCTACATTCCGCGCGTCGCACGCTTTGTGCGGCTGGGAGCGAGACCAGTTTCTCGGCACGGATTGTCTTAGAAAGGACAGTGAACAGATGGCAACGATGACCAAGAAGTCGCCCAAGAAGACGGCGACAAAGACCACCAAGACCACCAAGGCAGTGAAGAAGACCTTCAAGCCCACCACGACGACCAAGCAGCGCTCGCGCAGCCAAGTCATCGGCGAACTCGCTACAGCGAGCGAGCTGAAGCGTGGCACCGTGAAGGAGATCTTCGACAACCTCACCACGATCATCGGCACCGATCTCGGCAGCCGTGGTCCTGGCGTGTTCTCCTTCATGGGTCTTGCGAAGTTCAAGACTGTGAAGAAGCCCGCCACCAAGGAGCGAACCGGCGTGAACCCATTCACGGGTGAAACGCAGGTGTTCAAGGCGAAGCCAGCGAGCAAGAAGGTCCGCATCCGCGCGACCAAGACGCTCAACGCACTCGTCAGCTGATTTTCAGAAGATCCCTTCGAAGACATCTCCGCGAAGCGCTGCTTGCAGCGACCGAGCGGCTGTTTGAGAAAGCGACAATCGCGCGCCCCTGCAGTGCTTGCAGGGGCGCGCTTCTTTTTGCACCCGAGCTGTGCGAGTGCGAATCTCTTGCGCAAATGGTGCGCTGCTCCTACGCGCCGAGCGCCGCGCGAAGCACGCCATCCGCCTTCGCAAGTCGCGCAACGGCATCATCGCGCGAAAGTCCGCGCAGATGCATGAGTATCGCGACCTTCAGCCGACCGCCCGCCGCGCCAAGGAGCGCCGATGCATCCTCGCGCGCAAGCCCAGGATCGATCATCCGCAGCGTACGGATGGCACGGTCGACAAGCTTGTCGTTTGTCGCGGCTAGATCCACCATCAGATTCCCGTGCACTTTCCCAAGCCGGGCGAAGGCCACCGTACTGATGCAGTTCAGCGCGAGTTTCGTGGCGGAACCCGCCTTCAACCGCGTGGAACCTGTGAGCACTTCGGGTCCTGTGGCGAGCATGATCAGGTGATCACACGCCACCATGCGCGCGAGCGGCGAGCACACCATGAACGCAGTCAAACCGCCGCGTGCAGACGCCAGTTCAATCGCCCCGATGGCGTAAGGCGTGGTTCCTCCAGCAGCGATCGCCACCAGCGCATCGCCCCTGCCGAACGAGTGCGCATCGAGTTCGACCTGAATCCCCTGCGGGTCATCCTCGCGGCGCTCGCTGCTGCGCCGAAGCGCCGCATCACCACCTGCAATGATGCCGATCACTTGCGATGGATCACTGCAGAAAGTGGGCGGGCACTCCGCGGCGTCGAGTACACCGAGTCGCCCCGACGTCCCCGCGCCGCAATAGAAGAGCCGACCGCCGCCGCGCATGCGCGGCACGAGCGCATCGATGAATGCCGCGATCGCTGGTGCGGCTTCAAGCACGCTTCGGTGGACCGCCGCGTGATCCTCGGCCATGAGTTGCACCTGCTCAAGCGTCGTTCGGAGATCGAAGTCCTCGCTGCGGTCGTTGCGCTGCTCAGTCGCAACATGACTGCGGTCAGGTGGCAGCGCGCGCGTCATGGCGCGCCTGCTCCCTCGTGATCATCGCCATCTCCATCACCATCGCCATCGCCATCACTGCTGTCCTTCGTGCCACTGCGGTCGCCGCCCGCATTCGTCGGCAGCGGGAGCGGGACCGCGTTCAACTCGCGCACAAAGAATGACCAAGTTGCCGAACGCTCGGCGCCACCGAAACCGCCATGACCCGCACGTGGAAACAGCAGCATGTCAAAAGGGAAGTCGCGGTCGTACAACTTCTGCGACAGCGCCCACGCGTTCGACGGATGCACATTGTCATCCTCCATGCCGTGAATCAGCAGCAGCCGACCGCGCAGTTTGTCCGCATGAACGACAGCGCTGCCCGCGTCGTACCCCTCGCGGTTTTCTGCGGGCGTCCGCATGAAACGCTCGGTATAGATCGAGTCGTACTGCCGCCAGTCCACGGGCGCGGCGCGCGCAACGGAAACGCTGAAGACCTCGGGATGGCGTACAAGCGCCAACGCAGCCATGTAGCCGCCGTACGACATGCCCGTGATGCCGATGCGCTTGGGATCGATCCCAGGTCGCTGCGCCACTTGCCGTGCGGCGGCAGCTTGATCGTCGAGATCGGGACCTCCGAGTTTCATATAGGTCGCGTCCTCAAATGCCTTGCCGCGCCCGGGCGTTCCTCGGTTGTCCACCTGCAGTACCGCGATGCCCAGTTCACACTCCTCACGCGGTTCGCTGAAACGGTTGAAGACCGTGGCGAAGTAGGGACCGCCGTACACATCAACAACGAGTGGAACGGGCCGCTCAGGCGAGAAACCGCTCGGGAGATGAAGGACGCCGTAGAGATCCGTGACACCGTCGGCGGCCTTCAGCGTCAAGAGTTCCGGCGGACGAACGCCCGACTTCGCCCATGGGTCCTCTGCCTCCTCCTGCAACGCGATCGTGCGGCTTCCATCCATCGCATGCAGCCGTGCGAGCGGCGGACGCACCAGGGTCTCTTCGGTCGCGAGGAACCATGTGCCATCAGGCGATATCTCAAAGCGAGCGTAGTGAAGATCGTTGGGGCTCAGGCGCCGCTGTCCAGTGCCGTCGAGTCCAACGCGCATCAGCTGCGAGTTGATGCGCGTTTCGCTCGCGCATGCCGTGTACAGCAGCACGCCCGCCTTCTCATCGACTTGCACGATGCGTCCCGCCGGAAACGCCCCGCTTGTCAGCGGCAAGACTCGCCCATCATCGAGTGAACGCAACTCGTACTGTTTGAAGCCCGATGCCTCGGACGCCCAGATGAAACGCCGCCCGTCCGCGAGGAATCGAAACTCGGGATCGTGATGGTTCCACCGCGGCTGCGTTTCACGCACCACTGTGCGAACCTGCAGCGACTTGGAATCTGCCGCACACCACTCAAGCACATCGTGCCTGCGGTTGAGTCGATGAAAGAGCAACTCGCGCCCCGATGGCGACCACTCGATTCCGTAGATGTACTGATCCGCAGTGCCGACATCGATGGTGCGAATGTGCGCCGCGGCATCGCCCGTCGGATCCGCGCAGAAGGCGGTCACATCGAGCACCTGCAGCCCCGCGATCGGATTGGGATCTCCCGGTTTGGGATAGCGCTCAGATTCCACCTTCGGACGCAGTCCCGTCAGCCCCGACAACAGCGTGTACTCAGGGACTTTGCGGTCATCGAATCGGTAGAACGCAAGCTGCGTTCCATCGGGACTCCACCACATGCCAGTCGTCTGATCGAGTTCCTCACCGTACACCCAGCTTGCCGTGCCATAGCGAAGCCCACCACCACCATCCGCCGTCACTGCACGCGAATCCGTACCTGCGCAGGCCACCCAAACATTTCCCCCCTTCGACTCGGCGCGCATCGATCCATCTGCGGAAGTGGAGACAGGCTGCTGACGACCGCGCGATGGCGCCATCGCGCGCCGCGGCGCACGATCGCCGCGCGGCGCTCGGTCGGGCGGCTGCGCATTCTCCGCAGCATTGGAAACCGTTCCTGCACCCAGATCGGCAACGCACCACTTCCCACCGATCATCACCCATGCCTTGTCCTGAGCCATGTCCCAGCGAATCTCGCGGAATCCCTGGCGTCGTTCCTTCGAGAATGCTGCGGATTGCCTCGCGCCCTGCGCTGCACCCGGAAGTTCATCAAACGGAATCCAATCCGCCTGCGTGTTGCGTGCAGCGGTGAGCGCCGCGGACAGCGCAACCACGAGCAGGCTCAGCGCGCGCGCCGCCATCAGCCGATCCGCACGCTCCGCTGGAACTCCTCGAGACGCTTCTGTACTTCCACGGTCTCGAGCGAACGCATTCGATCGAGCCCAAACGACTCGAGCGCGAAACTTGCGACGACCGTTCCATATCCCATCGCGGACTGCAGCGTGGCAAAGTCACTCGAACCTGTGCGCGCCACATGCGCCATGAACCCGCCTGCAAAGCTGTCGCCCGCGCCAGTCGGATCCACCACGCGCGCCTCGTCCACAGGAAACGCGGGCACGAGTGCGGTGCCGTGAGGATGAAACAGGATCGCGCCATGTTCCCCCTTCTTCACAACGGCGAACTTCGGCCCCATCTCGAGGATTCGCCGACCTGCGCTCACCGCATTGCGGAATCCAGTCAGTTCCGCGGCTTCGCTGTCGTTCACGATCACGCCGTCGACGCGGCGCAGCAACTGATCGAGATCGCCGCGAGCGGATCGGATCCACAAGTCCATCGTGTCGGCGACCACCAACTGCTTCTTCGGGAACTGATCGAGAAATCCAAGCTGCACGCCTGGGTGCGTGTTGCCGAGAAACACAAAGGTGCTGTCGCGGAACGCATCGGGCACTCGCGGCGGCGCTTCCTGCAGCACGCCCACTTCCGTGAAGAGCGTCTCGCGGCGATTGACATCGTCGAAGTAGCGACCACCCCACGCGAAGGTGCGCGACCCAAGGCGCGTCTCGAGCCCGTCGAGACAGATTCCAGGCAGGCCGCTCAAGATGCGGCGGTGCTCCTCCGGCCAGTCCCCGCCGACCACCGCGACCACACGCACGGGCGTCAGACGACTGGCGGCTGCGGCGAAGTATGCGGCACTCCCGCCCGAGACGCCCTCTCGGCGATCCCGCGGAGTTTGCACGGTGTCAATCCCGATTGTTCCAGTGACGACGAGGCTCACGGCGAGATCGTATCGCTGCGCTTGAAGCTGCGTGCCCAACCAATACCGATGGCCACACCGATCAGCGCGCCTGCGACGATGTCGAGCGGCATCATGCGCGCGAGCGGCGAAAGCGAACCAAGGGCGAACTGTGCATCGACCTGCGTGCGAACTTCGCTTGCGGTGATGATCTGCGCCGCACCCGTCAAAAGGATCGGCGCGATGAACGCGAGGACTGGCTGCACGGCGCCCGCCACCAGACGAAAGACAAGTCCAACCGCGATGCCGCCGAGGAACGCACCGCCGATCGCCTGCCCCTTCATCATGGTTCGAACCACAAACCATGCGGCAATCGGAAGGAACAGCCCCGCGATGCCGCCACGAAGCGCTTCCAGATCGAAGTACTCGCGCCAGAACGGCGCGTCCGCATCACGAGGTGGAACATCCAGGAGCGCTCCGGACCAGCGAAACACCATCACCGCGGCGACCGCCGTGGCAACTCCCCACAGGAGTGTTTCCACGCCGATGACCCGCAGCGATGCGCCCATGAAGACCGCATCGGATGCACTGCCGCCCGCCATGCTGAAGATCATCAGCCCCCACCCAAGCACGAAGAGCCCAACGACAGCATTGATGCAACGCCCCGCCACCGCAGCCAGCACGGTCAGCGCTGCGAAGGTGCTGAGCATCACCGCTGCCGTCGCGAGCGGCGACTGCGACAGCACGACGGTCGTCGCCGGGATGCCGAGGCCATCGCGGGTCAGTGAGGGCACTGCGAATCCGAGCACAGTCGCCGCGAGCAGTGCACCGGCAAGAACGACGCCGCGCGCGAAGGCACGCTCGCCGCCCGCGCGCGGTTCCGTGTGCGGCAAAGAGGCGTTTCCATGCGTGCTCACGCCGCAGGTGTATCGCATCCGCCTTCACTGCGCAACGCGCCCACACTCCTCCGCACCGCGCCAACAAACACACAGGGGTATTCTCGCGCCGTGCCCACTGCACTTCCAGGCGTGAATCTTGACAGTCGACCACTGACACTCCTCGAGGTGCGCGCGGTGGCGGACGGCAGTCCAGCGCAACTCATGCCTGCCGCAAGGGCTCGAATGCAAGCGGCGCGCGAAGCGATGCTCGCGAAGGTCGCCGTCGGCGGCGCGTTCTACGGCATCAACACCGGGTTCGGCAGCTTTGCACATGTGCGACTCGGTGCGGAGCAACTTCGTCAGTTGCAGACGAATCTGATCCGATCGCATGCGAGCGGTGTTGGAGATCTGCTGTCGACGGAGTGCGTTCGCGCCACGATGCTCGTGCTTGCCGCGAGTCTCGCGCGTGGACATTCGGGCGTTCGCCCGGAAGTGGTCGAGCGCATTGTTGCGCTGCTCAACGCGGGCATCACCCCTTGCATCCCTTCGCGCGGTTCGGTCGGCGCATCGGGCGACCTCGCACCGCTCGCGCATCTGGCACTCGCGCTCCTTGGTGAGGGCGATGTGCAAGTGCGCGGCGCGACACTCCATGCAAGAAGTGCGCTGCATGCTGCGGGCGTTGCGCCGCTTGAACTCGACGCAAAGGAGGGACTCGCGCTGATCAACGGCACGCACATGATGGCCGGGATCGGCGCACTCGTCGCACATGATGCCCTGCAGTTGATGCATGCCGCGGTCTGCGCAAACGCGATGGCGATCGATGCGTGCCGCGCCTCGGTCGCACCGCTTGATGAGCGCATCCACGCGGCGCGGAACCAACTCGGGCAGTCACGCATTGCCGCGGCACTTTCGTCGTTGCTCGATGGATCCGCGATCGGTCCATCGCACGCGAGTGATGATCCGCGCGTCCAAGATCCCTACTCGCTTCGCGCATCGCCGCAGGTGCTCGGTGCCGTCCTCGATGCCGTGCTTCATGCCACGGGCGTGATCGAGGCGGAACTCGGAGCTGTCACGGACAATCCTCTTGTGTTCACCGAAGGCAGCGAGTGTGCGATCCTGTCCGGCGCGAACTTCCACGGTATGCCGCTGGCGATCTCGCTCGACGTACTGCGCATCGCACTCTGCCATCTGGCGGGCATCGCCGAACGCCGCATCTACTGGGCGTTGTCGGGGCACGACCGCGAGAGCCGACTGCCACCGCACTTGGCGGCGGATGGCGGTTTGCAGAGCGGGTTCATGGTGGTGCAGTATGCAGCAGCCGCGTGCTGCAATGAACTGCGAACGCTCGCCTATCCATCGAGCGTCGGCAACATCTCCACTTGCGCGGGGATCGAGGATTACAACAGCATGGGCGCCACCAGCGCGCTCCACGCCGCCGATGCCTTGCGACTGGCGCGCAATGTGGTGGCGTGCGAGCTGCTTGTGATGGGTCAGTCGCTTGAGCATCAGCGTCCGCTCACCAGCGGACGCGGGGTCGAGCGCGCACATGCGATCGT
>Ga0172367_10005433_pt1 | contig 15386 bp, 17 predicted proteins | sample Lak10m_FD_114542 | JGI IMG/M metagenome (GOLD analysis project Ga0172367, IMG submission 114542) | Freshwater microbial communities from Kabuno Bay, South-Kivu, Congo - kab_022012_10m | ecosystem: Environmental > Aquatic > Freshwater > Lake | place: Democratic Republic of the Congo: South-Kivu... | reverse complement strand
TCCCGACATGAAGTCGGGACAGAGGTCCGAATCTGGGTAGTTGATCTTAAAAATATTGAAAACACAATGCGGGGTGGAGCAGAGGTAGCTCGTTGGGCTCATAACCCAAAGGTCATAGGTTCGAATCCTGTCCCCGCTACTCAAAAAGCCTGTAAATGTCAATGTTTACAGGCTTTTCCTTTTTAGCCGGTAACATAATGGTAACAAAAAAAGCCAGAATGTTAATACCTGGCCTGGTTTTTTTGATGAAAAGGTTAACTTTTGTTAACTTTTAATTGTCAAGTTTTGTAAGGTTTTACAGTTGAGTTTTGACAGTCCAAAATAGTAAGAAAAAATAGCATTACTCATCAATGTTTGCACTCCATGGTTCACCCTGTCCAATTTCCACCGACTCCACTTTTGGTAGTACATAGGGCAGTAACTTTGTAAGTAACTCCAGTCTATCTTTTGGCTCCAGTTTATCCATCCTATCGGACAGGGCAGCAAATTCCTGAAATATTATCTCCTTTAACGCTGCCCTCAGCTCTTTTGTTAACCGGTTTGGTGTACCCTGCCCCCGGCCACCTGTTTTAATTCCTTTTGCCATTGCCTATTGAATTTATTTAATGCCTCAATTCTTTCTTTATCCGATAAATGCCTTATTGATGAAAGTAATTTCCAAAATTCATCAGCTTTTTCCTGACTGCCAAAAAACAATTTACACTGGCTCTGTTCATCATTATTTCTCTCTCTGTCATTTTCTATTTTAATCTACTTTAGAAAGGTTATAAATAAAACCTGGCAGTCTCTTTTACCTTTTTATTTAGCTCCAGGATAACATCACTGGAGGAGGTGAATGATTCACATTTGCAGGCCTCCTCCACCTGCTGCCTTAAATCATGAGCCTGTTTTTTGGTTAGTTCACCTCTTTTGTATGCCTCTTTAATCTCATTGATAACTGCCAGTTCACCGCCTCTCTGGCTCACATAATAAAGCAATGCCTGGTTTGCCTGGTCTTTTTTGGTCTTTATCATTGAGTAATTTATTTGAATGTCATTGATCTTTTTAATTTTCTCATATTCACTCTTCCACCGGTTCACCAATTCACAATAAAAACCGGGTTCATAAAGTTTTTCAGCTCTTAACTCTGGTAGGTTGAAAGTTTGCAGCAACCGCCTCTTATATCTCTGCTCATATCTCAGGCAGGTTTTTGCCCGGTACATCTCAGGTATTGGATGCCCTTTTATGGTTTGCTCATGAACCTTTTCATAAAATACAAGGGCGTTATTTCCATTAGAGTAATAAAGTCCATTGTTTTGCTGGAGCCGGTTAAAATATTGCAGGTTGCCTAAATGGTCAAAGTAAACCGCTTTTTCATGCTTCATAATGAAGTTTTGAGCCACATCAACCCTGGTAACTGCTGCCCTGTCCATCGGTAACCTAAGTTCATCACTGAGCCTCTGAATTGCTTTTTTTGTGTCACCCCTGCTCAATCCCTGGAAATTGTCACCCAAATACCATTTACATAATGAGCTATCCTGAATTTTAACCGTCTGCCCGGTCACTCTGACCTTAATACTATCCAGATAACCAGATATTGAAACGGTTCCATCGGCAAAGGTTGTTTCACTTTGTCGTGTCAATCTGGCAGGTACATTGTGGAGGAGGTTAACCCCTGGAACCTGCTCAAAACTCAATTTTAAATCTACATTATCAAACATAAAAAGTTACCAATTCAGTTACCAGAAACATCTTAACATAAAGAATGAGAAAAAGAGGGTGCAAACCTGCCCGGCTGCACTCCTCCTTTGCCCGGTTACCAAATCGGTAACTTTCATTTTTTTGCATTGTTTCTCATCGTTTCAATCTCACTTTCCAACTCATTATCACAAAGCAAATGATACAGGTTTCTCCTATTGTTTCTCTGGCCTCTGGCAATGAAAATTTCAATTACCTGCCAATCATAAGAGTGTATCAAAATAATTGCATCTTGAGTGCCTTTTATGTCACCATAAGCAAAGGGGAAGGTAATATCTGGCACAAAGACACTGGAAATGTTATCACCTTTTGTAATTGCCTTACCCGGTCTGTCTTTACTAGAAAAATTCCACCGGTCAGGTACATCACCAAAATAGAATGATAAACCGCCTTTTTTGGTTTTCAACTTGGTTTCAAATGGTTCATAACTTTTTGAACTGGCAGTAATATCATAACGGCTCTTTGCTGCATCGGGCAAATGTTCACCCTTATAATAATCGGTTAAAATCATGACCGGCCTCCTCTCTTATTGAGGGTTACATAGGTGCTGGCCTGGTTTTCAATTCCCTCATGTATTTCCTGATTATGCAACAACCATTTTTCCAACTCAACCCGATCAAAGAATAGCATTTTTCCAGCCGGTTTGCTGCATGGAATTTTCTGTAAGTGGGTCAGCTTATAAAGATAAGACCGTGAAAACCCGGTGTACCTGGTTGCTTCTGAAAAGGTCAGTACATTTTTTTGGTTCAAAATATTACCCTGCAAATCGGCAATTTGTTTCTCCAATCTCTGGAGGGTTTCAATTTCTATACTCATTTGTTTATTTTTTAGAGTGAAACAAAATGAGCTTGCAAGCCCCTGAATGATATATCAGAAACAAATGTAATATAAAAAGAAAAGTTATCTTTCTGTTTATCAGTCTTTTACAGGACTTTTGGAAAGGTCGGGTAAGGTCGGCTAACCAAGAAAAAGCCCGTCATTCAAATAGATTAAAGGGCTTTAAGAAGGTCGGGTAATTATTTTTTAACACTTTTAACTATTTGATAAAGTTCATCATAATACCAGCTCTTCTCATCTTTTTTGGGTTTTGCCAATGAAATTGGTTTTTGGTGTTTGTCAATAAAGAAAAGAGGCACGGTTTTATCCTGAAATTTACTCAGAAGAAAGGTTAAAAACTCTCTCAATGCAGTTTTATGAGCCTTGCGTCTATTAGTTTCTTTTATCCAGGTTACACGGTGGAGGCTGTTATCTATTAGCTGCCCTGAAAAGATTGCAGTAAAAGCCTTATTTGTTGTATCTGGGTGAATATATCCTTTGTCTTTGAGAACCTGACATAATGCCTTCTTTTGCTCGTCGTTGCCATTCCATTTAAAAGATCTAGCCCCTAATTCTGAATTCTTAAAATACTTAATAAATAGTTCATGATTGTCTGCAATGATGTACCAGGCCTTATAAAAATGACCTGCCTTAATTCCAGCATCATGCCAGAGTTCTTTTGTAATGTATGTTCCGGATTTCCCATCACCCCCTCGCTCTGGGAATCCCCCGCATCTCCATGGGCTGGCTGCTTCATAAATTTTCCGGGCTTTGATTTCATCGCTTGTAAACATTCCTGAGCTAATTTGTTGCTCAAACCCATGAAACCCCTTTGCAAATCCGGCTGAATAAGACTCTAAATAAGGTTTAATAGTTTCAAGAGTTAAAGGATTCCTGGCTTTGTCTTTAATCATTCCCTCTTTTATGCACACCTTCAATAACTCCCAATCCTTTGAAAAGGTGAAAAAGTCAATATTCTCATTGAAATGCACATGAAGGAACAATTGATCTCCGCCAAGCTTTGTTTCATTCCTAAAAATAAAATTCTCAATTTCTTTAGGGAGAGAGGAGGCCAAATCTATTTTTATCCTTGGTATAGCCGTTTTCATTGGTTCAAATATTAATATCGGGCAGCCTATTAACTGCCTGTTTTTTTCTCTCATCAATTACTCTCAAATATTTATCTACATGTGATAGTCCGGAATGTCCTAAAACGGCTGCAACTGTTTTGACATCGGTTCCATTGTCCAAAAGGTTAACCGCTATGCTATGCCTTGCACAATGCCAGGTAATATGTTTATCTATCTTTGCAGCTTTTACCCAATTCTTTAAATCCTTATTGCAGCCGTTTGCACTTGGTAGCATAAAAACTTTCTGCTCTGGTTTTCCTCTGCTCCCGATCATTTTTAATGCACTTTGATTTAGGTCTATGGTAAGGTTTGCAGCCGATGAGGTGTTTTTTGTCTTTGCCTGAGTAAATCTGATTTTATCATTATCAATATTCTGCCAGGTCAATGCTTTAACATCACAAAATCTCAGCCCGGTATTGAGGGAAAAGAAAAAAGCCCGTTTCACTTGGTCATTACCACACTTGGCCTTTGACAATGAAACTATCTCATCCAGGTTCAAAATATCTTTTTTCAGCCCTCCAGACTTTGACACTTTTACATTTTTTGTCACATCGGCTGAGATCAATTTATCTTTTACTGCTGCCTGAATTGCTGCTCTGAATTTTGTAAAGTAATTGGATATGGTTTCACCATGTACTTTTATTTCCAAGTAACTTTTAAAATCTCTGGTTAACTGCTCATCCAAATTTTTAATAGGCAGATACTTTATTTGCTCATCGGCAATAAATAGGGTAAAATATTTCAATGAAGCCTTAACAAGCCTCACATCTTTGTTTTTGTAAGCATCTGTAAAAGCCTGGAAATATGCCAAAAAATCAGTATCTCTTTTGAATTTTGGGATATAGTCATGATCTGAGGCTGCCAAATCCAGCTCTCTTTTTGCCCTTATATTCTCTGCCAGTTCTTTTATTACTTCATTACTTTTTTTCTCAATCGGGTTCCTGGCCTTTGATGTATAGAGCTTTAAAAACTCATAATGCCTCTTATCACCGTGCCAAATATCCAGGTAATAACTCTGCCTGCCTCCAGATAGCTTTTTTTTCCTGAGATAGACTGCCATATTGTTGCTTTTTGGGTGTTTTTCTTTTCCTTTGTTATCACAAAGTTAATACATATCTGGCACTGGGTAACCAAATAGTAACAAAAAGTAACAAAACATAGTCTAAACAAGGAAAAATATACAGGCTAAAAAATGCTAATTCATTGATTATTATTTCCTTTAGCATATTAATAATTTAGGGTATTGTAGCTGTCCCCGCTACTACAAAGGTTGGGTCGGCTTAGGCTCAGCCTTTTTTTGTATGCATTGGGTCTATATATTATATTCTTCATCTGCCGATAGGTACTATATCGGATCATCTTCAAATCCCGAAGGTAGATTACTTGCTCATAATCATCCCCTGAACAAAGGTTATACAAAAAGGTACCAGCCCTGGACCTTGGTGTTTACTCAGGCATATACTACTAAATCTGAAGCTGAAGCCGCCGAGAAAAAGATCAAATCTTTCAAGAGCAGGAGAATTATCCGGGAAATTATCAAATCAGGAAAAATCATTAAAGCCACATTCTATCTCCCCCAAGTCTGAATGGCTAAAGATCCGTAGGGATAGTTAATCACTATAAATGAACTTTTCATAATTTTGCGGATCGTTCGACGGCGATGGAGTTCGCCTTTGCCTGCCGGTTGGCTGATGACTCCTACAAATTAATGTTAAACTAATTTTTAGGAGTTATTTTCATGCACACAGATTACATCCCATTAATTGTTGGTAGCTTAGTATTGGTAGCGAGTTTAATCTCACTACGTATAGGCTTATCCGTAGCCATAATAGAAATTTTGCTTGGGGCGATTTCAGGCAATCTTGGTCTTTGCACAGAAGATTGGATGATGTACCTTGCAAACTTCGGTGGGATCATCCTGACTTTTCTTGCTGGGACTGAGATTAATACTAAGATGATGCGGGACAATTTCAAGGAAAGTTTCCTTATTGGTTCATTGTCATTCATCGCACCATTCATCGGGGTATTTCTCTACACATTGTATGTGTCACATTGGACATTACAGGCGTCCCTGATTGCAGGGTGTGCGCTTTCGACTACTTCTCTAGCGGTCGTTTATTCCGTTCTGGTGGAAACAGGATTGTCAAGGACGGAAATCGGAAAGAAAATAATGTCCGCAACATTCATCACTGATATGGGTACAGCTTTGGCACTGAGCGTTCTTTTTATTAAACCTACGCTGTACACACTTCTTTTCGTAATGGTATCCACTGTTCTGATAATATTGGTGTATCGTCATGCTTTGTGGGTACTTCGAAATCCACGATGGACTGATAAGGTCATAGAGCCGGAGATAAAATTCATATTTCTTGTGATACTTGCGTTTATCTTTTTTGCCAAACTGGGAGACGGTCATGCTGTATTACCCGCATTTATACTCGGCTTACTGATGTCAAAGCACTTTAAAGAGCAGCGGAAGACCGTGGTGGTTCGCAACAAGTTACGGACAGTCGCATATGCAATCGTGACCCCTATTTTTTTCCTTGTAGGTGGTATGAAGATTTCATTCCCTTTAATATTGTCTGCTTTAGGATTATTCCTCATCCTGTTTGCGGTCAAAATCATAATGAAGTTCGTTGGTGTCTGGTTCTTTGCAAAGAAATACATCCCTCACGGTTCGATTTACACCACCTTGCTAATGAGCACAGGTTTGACCTTTGGCACAATTTCCAGCCTGTATGGTTATCAGGCAGGGCTGATTAATCAGGTTCAATACTCGGTTCTGGTCGGGGTTGTGGTTGCCAGCGCAGTCATTCCGACATTTATTGCCCAGAAATGGTTTATGCCGCATCATACAGAGGACATAATCGAAAATGGAGATGGGGTTCAGGAAGTTGATTCAGTTTAGGTGCTTCTTAACTTTTCTACTCTCGTCGGATAAAAGAAAACCATCGAAGAGTCCTAACTGACGTCATCTTCAGCTTTAGTGAACACACGGAAGTTTAGGCTCTTCTTTGCTGCCTCAATCTTTGCCGTGTGATGTCTATCAACCACAGATTCATTACTATGGTCGCCAAATGTTAAAAGGCTCAAAACCAATAACAGGGAAGAGCTTAAAATTCTAAGGCATACTGCTTCTCGATTAATCTCAAATAAGCCTACAAGACTCTTATAATTATATGGGATTTGGTGATTCGGACTGGGAAGAAACATTACTAAAGTATCTCCTGCAGGAGGATAAGCGAAGGTTAAAAGCTTTTCTTTCGCGGTTTGTTATCGATGAGAGTAGGGGACAAGAAATCAGGTATGATAATTTTTACCTTAGAATCCCAAACTGTACCTACTTCCGACAGGGAGATATTCTGAACTCTGTTCCGACAATTGATTGGGACTATTCAAGTAATTCATATAAAACTGGGTTCTCGCCTTTAATAATAGTTTCCAATACATGTGATGTATTTTTATTGAAGGAGAAGACATAAAAATTAAGTTAAGGGAAAAGTTAACTGTCGAAAGGGTGATTGAACCGCCTTTTAGCTGGGCTAGCAATTTTTACCATAAGACTGGGATTCTTGCATTCAGTATTGATCAAAGCCAAGGCAAGGAATGGAAAGATGGAAAGCTACTAATTGAAGACTAAATCCTTCAGATTTTTACGAAACTGGTTTTAGTGGGTAGAAAAGCTAAAGAAAGAAGCATTGAATGGGAAAAAGAAAGAGTAAAGGAAGCTGAACGCGAACGAATAAGAAAAGAATGGGAACAAAGTCAGGAAAAGGAATTGCTGGATTTCAAAGGTATTTTGAATAAAGCGGAGAGATATCACTAGACTCAAATGATTAGAAATTACATCAATGCCTTTAAGGAATATTCAGTAAAGACTGGGATCATGAATGAAGAAATCGACATCTGGATTAATTGGGCTCAAAAAATGCAGATTGGTATGACCCCTTCATTGAAAGGACAGATGAGTTGCTGATAAATATTGACAGAGAAACATTATCCAATAAGAAAAAGCAAACCGGCTGGGATAATTATTTTTAGTAGTAATAGAAATATATTCTATCTAATAGAATCCTTAAGTCAGCTTATCGTTTTTACAATTTCCTTCTCAAAGTCCGAGGTTTGAAAGTCAATTAATCTTTGATTTTTTGCAAGGTCCCGATGGCATCACCCAAAATTCGATACCCCACTTCTCTGAGAATCTCAGTGGTAATTCCAAAGGAAGTTAACAGTCCGTATTGGCAAGTATGGTAAACTTCATCTAAATCTTCATCACTTTGGAGTAGGGCAGCTAACCCACTACCAGTATTCACCGCTAAACCTTTCCATTCATCACGAAAACAATCTTTTAACGCCACAGCCCACTCATAACCCCATTCCCTAAAATCACTTTTGTATTTCTCTTGTTCTAAATACCCAATAGCTAATACACGACCAAGATCTTTGTTGCTTCGCTTTATATTACGCCCAGCAAAAGCTGTGCTCATACGTTCTGGTTTAATTTGAGGATGTTCAAGTAAATTTGCTAAAGCCATCATTTTTGGTTGGGCGTAATATATTTCTAAATCGTCAATTCTATTTGGTTGAAAGGCTGTGATTGCAAGAAATCGAAATGACGGTAATCCAAAATGGCCTTCATCAATTATGATTCTCGTCCATTTTTTGTCTTGATCCGTAGAAAATTCAGGTTCCGTAAGAAATTCAACAAACCAATCATTTCCTTCTTTGGGATCATTATCTGGAGGGTAAAAGCGAATTGCAGGAAGCTCATCTATTGGAGTATCCGGTGAACCCGGATTTTGGTGTGGTCCTATTTTTCTACGTTGCCAACCTACATCTAATAATTTCCTTGCGATCAATTGTGCTTTGTCAACTGCCACGGTATGTGGTTTTACAAGACAATCTATATCTTTAGTCTGCACGATCATATTCTGATTATCAACCAAATAAGCATAAGCAGCTGCAAGACTTCCTATAATCACTATATTTTCACGGCATTCTGGAGGGAGTGCACCAGCTACCTTTCGAATCACCTCAATGGGTTTTATCTCTTTCATCGATTCACTTGTTCTTTAAAATGTTCAAGAAGCTCAGAAAAGGGTGATTCCAATCTTGCTTCATGTAAATCTAAAAGGCATTCAACTTCATCAGCAATATTGAATATTTCTCCCTGGTTAAATAATGATTCAGCACGAGTAAGATTATGTACTACTACTTGTGGTAAGGTACCACGCTCTATTTTCTTTAATCCCGGATCTAATTCTTGGATTAATATTTCAATTTTTAAAGAATCCCATTTTAGCACAGTGAGGTCTAATCTATGTATGCCAATTAAATTAATACTCGGCAAGTAGTATCGGGCACCAATGATTCCTCCAAATGCGATATCATTTTCATGCCGTTCCTGTACTCTTCTTATTATATCTTCCATGGATTTAGGCCGGTAAGCCCAATAACCAAAAACTAATCTTTTCTCGTCACTTGTAGTAATAAGCTTCAACCAGTTACGCTGTGGAAATGATTTAAGTTCAACACTTCGGTCAGAGTAACGTATGAGATAATCATCAAGCTTATTAAGGGTTCTAGCAACTGTTGGGTAAGAATAACCTGAAATCTGTTCCAACTGGCTCAATTGTAATGAGCCTAATCGCCGGAACCAATGTACCAGTAATACCCGAAGAATCTCAAAAAGGGCATCTTTCTTATGGTTAAGATTTTCAAATGAATTCTTACTTAATTTTTCTCGAATCTCAACCAAGGCATCAATCTCATCATTATTAAGCTCACCAAATTTTTCAATAATTGAACCCTTGGCAAAAACCACCATACGCAATCTATTTAGGATGGATGGTTGTAATAGTTTATAAAGAGATTGCCATTCATCCCATAACCGGGATTTACTAATCCTTGTCCCATCTATGATAAACACACAAGCATAGTCAGGTAGTTCAGATAGAATCTTTGCAAGATTTAGGATTGTGGATTGGACCAATCGTAAATCATTAACCCGGGCCTTATATTCGAATATTGATTTATCCAATAAGGCATCCGCCATTCGGTTGTCTTTTAAGGCAACATTATAACTAATGCTTTTCATGGCACAAAGATACAATTTTTATTTTAAAGTTGCAACTAAAGTTTAAAGTTGCGCTTAATATTTAAAGTCGCATCTAAATTGTTAAAGAAGAGATAACACACTTTTAGTATGATTTAGTATTATTAATCAATCTATTACAAGTCAAAATGACATTGATATCCTACTTCGTTTTCCTCAATATTCCAAAAACCTTACGATATTGTAACTTTCTATTGATTGTGAGAAGACACAAATAAATACACAAATGAATGCATGTTAATCGAACATTCTATTGTTAATTATAAACAGGTATTGTTGATAAATAAAGACCAATAATTTGCAAAAGGAATAAAATTGAACTATATTTGCAAAAAAAGCAATATGAAGCTTCAATTTGTTAATGCATCGAATTATAATCAAAACCTAAAATGTACGATTCATAAATCCGGTAAACTTGGATTTTCTGAGGCGGCTATAAATAAACTTGATTTCATAAACAAACGATATGTTAAAATTGCAACAAATGAGGATGATCAAAATGATGAAAATCTTTATATGCATGTGCAAGAGAATCCAGACGAATTTTGTTTTACGGCCAACAAGGCTGGGCGCTATTATTACCTAAACACAAAGATATTTTTTGATAATATGGGGATTGATTACCGCAATCAGACTGTCATTTATGATATTGTGGATTTTGAATATGAAGGTCAAAAATATTTTAAATTGATAAGGAGGGAAAAGCGAAGGAAATGAAACAAAAAACGAATGCTGTTTCAGTCAGCATTCGTTTAAAGGATGTTGTGCCTCGGGGGCATTGCTAAGGGCTACTTCACCCTATGATCCTTTTTTATCTGGGTCAAAGTTAATACATCCTTTATCAAAACCTGCTGTGTAGTTAATAATTTGTTGTAATTTTTAATTTTTTTTAACATGAATAATCGAAAACGAGATGGCAGTTCATTTGATCCATCTGAAATTCAGGCAGTCTGGGAAAAAGCTCAGATCATAAATTTTTATGAGAAGGATGTAAAACGTAAAGATTGCTGTGGTGCAACAATTTTGCGTAAGGAGTATGGTAACACCAATTCTTCCTGTGGTTGGGAGATTGACCATATTAAGCCATTAGCTTCTTATGGTAGTGATGATCTCTGAAATTTACAGCCTCTTCAGTGGGAAAATAACCGCCATAAAGGTGATAATTATCCAAACTGGAGCTGCAAAATCCGATCATAATATAAAGAGGTGCCGCGACGCAAGTGGCGGCACCTCTTTTGATTTAAGAAACAGAGTACTACGTATAAGACAGATATTTCAGCTATTCAAAAACAAAAATTATGAAAGATCTACTGGACAAGTTATCTTCTTATAATCTATTTAACTACCTATTCCCCGGGATTATCTTTGTTTGTTTTGCTAAGTATTTTACCAGTTATAATTTTATCTAAGATAATCTTCTAATAGGAGCTTTCCTTTATTATTTTATTGGGATGGTCATTAGTCGAATAGGCTCATTAGTAATTGAACCATTTCTAAAATGGATATCTTTTATCAAATTTTCTGATTATAACGATTTCATAGCAACTTCACAGAAAGATCATAAAATCGAATTACTCTCAGAGGTTAATAATGTGTACAGAACATTGATCGCAATGTTTATGAGTATATTAATGTTAAAAGCCTATGATTTACTTCAAATTCGTTGTTGTATCCCCCAATGGATATCCATTCTGATTCTTTTAGGTGGTCTCCTATTAATTTTCATTTTCTCTTATCGTAAACAAAATCAATATGTAAGTAATCGAGTTAATGCAATTAAGAGGTCTAATAATCTATAAATTTATATTTCTATGAGCATAATTAAATCTTTATCTGTTGGTGAGGGCGATATGTTTTATATAAAGCATAACACTGATAGCTTTACTCATAACACTGATAGCTTTACTATTATAGAATGCAATCTTTATGATGAAAACAAAAAAAGAATAATGGATGAGATATTGTCAGAATCATCAACTAAATCGATATCAAGATTCATCTCAACTCACCCAGACGATGACCATATCGCAGGAATAACATACTTTGACACAAGGTTGCCAATTGTTAACTTCTATTGTGTAGCTAATGAAGCGATTAAACTTGAGCCAACCGAGGATTTTAAAAAGTATTGTGAATTAAGGGATTCTTCAAAAGCTTTTTTCATCGAAAAAGGTTCAAAAAGAAAATGGCTCAATGAAAGCGATGAAACACGTGGAGGTGCTGGAATTAGTGTCCTTTGGCCAATAACAGCTAATGAATATTATTTGCAAGCGCTTAAAGACGCAAAGGATGGTAAAAGTTATAATAATATCTCACCGATTATAAATTATAGGGTAGAAGATGGCGTCAGCGTGCTTTGGATGGGTGATATGGAATCGGACTTTATGGATAATATTGCGGATGAACTTGACTTACCAAAAGTTAATATCCTTTTTGCTCCTCATCACGGAAGAAAATCCATTAAGGTCCCAAAAAAATTACTGGATGATATGGCTCCAGATGAAATTATTATAGGTGAAGCTAATTCAGAATACTTAAATTATTATCAGGGATATAATACTATAACTCAAAACTCAGCAGGTGATGTCACTCTTTCTTGTGTTGGGAAAAAAGTTCACGTTTATGTTTCAGAAGAAACCTATTCGGTAGATTTTCTGGATGATGAGAGAATGTCAGAGTTTGAAAATTACATTGGGACACTAAATATATAAAATCAGGAAAGCATTTCTGTTAAAATTGCTTTATCGTGCCGTTATTAAATAAACTAAATCAACAACATCCACAAGATTCTTCATAATTTCCCGGTCAGATATTTCACCAGAGTAGTCTACTACAAATCCCGATGCTAAAGCATCCGGGATTTTTCATGTCACGGTGAAAACTCTTGTTTTATTGATCCCTCCCGTAAATCATCGTGAAAAGTCCGATGTTTTCATCTCCATAACAGGTTGAGTCGCAGAGGCAGGTGAAGCCTTTTCCCAGCCCTTCTCTGAAAACCTGATGCCATTGTGACCGGAGCATGTGATAATCGGTCCGTTTTCCTCTTGGTGCAATAAAAAAGTAGATGGCTTCCGACATAAGAAACCTGTCGATGCTTGAAATAGCCAGTTCCACCGGGGCATCATTGGCAAAAATAAAATCCATTAGGCCACCGTATGACTGGTAAACCGACAGAGCGATCTCGGGTGAATTCATCTCCGGGGTGTCATTATTGGCGTCCAGCTCAAAGAGGATGAAGCAATCGATCAGCTTATTCAGTTTTTTCAAGTGGTATAGCTTGGTTTCATACGGCATATGATGGTAAGCAAGGGAGGCAAGAGCGATGTGATAGTGACCTTTGATTTTATTCGTCAGGGCTTCTATTCTTGACCGGGATAGGGTAATATGTGCTTGCGGGAATGCCCTGGTAACATTTTTCTTTGCCAGTTTCAGCATACCTTCCGAAGGATCGATCAGGAGGATTTCTCCCACATCCCCGATCAGACCTGACTCACGAAGCTCAACTAACAGGTCAACCAGAAACATCCCATGACCGCAACCTATATCCATTATCTTCAGGGGTTGTCGTATCACGGGAAGCGAATGGACACAATGTATTCTGAATTTTGTCCGTGAATCAATCAGTATTGGTGTTCCGGCGAAATGAACATAGGGAGCCGGATCGGCAAAAATCTTTTCTGGGATCACCATCGCTCCCTTATTCCTCCCAAGATAGCTTGAAAGAAAAGAGTTGGAAAAAAGTCCGCCCTGCTCTCCGGCAATTCCGGCAGTGATCCATTTCTGCCCAATCTGGTTAAGACCTTTTGAGAGAAAGAGTGTTCCGAGATAATAATAGAAAGCCGGAACGAGGCCGGGACGAATGAATGTCGGCTCACTACCCGGACCTGAGCAGGATTTCAGGGTATGGTCAGCAAAATCTTTCCAGATCCTGCTTTCCTCATTTCCAAGAAACAGCATGTTTTTCCGACAAATTTAGAAAAAACTCTAAATCCCTTAGAGGATTTATGCAAACTATCCCACATTGAGCTTCTTTGCCCTTCATCGCAATGTTCATAAATGAATTTAGTATTTTTGATGCGGAAGTTGCGCCTGTTAATCTGCAGAGGAATTTTTACTTTTAATCCAGGATGAAGATTATAGAACGGGATTCCGGTAGTGAGTTGATTAATATTACTTAACACAACATTATGATCACAAAAATCAACGAAACGGTCAACTTTTTGAAAAGTGAAGGATTCGGAGAACCTGAAGTCGGGATCATCCTTGGCACCGGACTTGGAAATTTCACGGAGGAAATTAAAATCCTTGCGGAAGCTGGTTATGAAACAATACCGCATTTTGTGACCTCAACGGTTGATGCTGTGAAGGGACGTCTGATTTTTGGAACTGTGAGCGGGAAAAAGGTGCTGGCTATGCAAGGCAGGTTCCATTATTATGAAGGGTATAGCATGGAGCAGATCACTTTACCAGTGAGGATAATGCATAAGATGGGTATTAAAATGTTGTTGCTGTCGAACATCAGCGGTGCGATGAATACTGATTTAAAGAAAGGAATGCTGATGCTGATTGAGGATCATATTAATTTCCTCCCTGAAAATCCGCTGCGTGGAATCAATATTGATGAATTAGGTCCCAGGTTTCCCGACATGAGTTGTCCTTATGATTCCCGGTTAAACATGAAACTGGAACTTGCCGCCAGGGCGGAAGGTATACTTTTAAAGAAAGGGATCTATGTTGCGGTCCAGGGTCCTAATCTGGAAACCCGTGCCGAGTACCGGTTCTTCAGACATAAAGGAGCCGACGTTATCGGTATGTCGACGGTACCTGAAGTGATAGTGGCAAACCATATGAAACTGCCATGCGCCGCCATATCTATAATTTCTGACGAATGTGACCCTGATAACCTTGCTCCGGCTGATATCCCGGAAATTTTTGAAATTGCTGCAAGAGCAGAAAAAGAGGTCATAAAGATCTGGCTCAGGTTCTTAAAAGACCTGTAAAAGTTATTTCAGAGTATATGATTCTCAGAACGGACTGCATTCCAGAGGCGCCAGTCTGAGGTCACGTTGTCTTTCCGAAGGGCAATCCTCATACCTGTTTTTGTTAAATATTCTGATCCTGGAAAATTCGAGGATTAAACTGATCTCATGAGCCCCGCCCGTGCCAATAAGATTCCCGGATAGCTGTACATCATAGCTATACATAAATTTAATATTCATGTCATCGGCAAATATGTACCTGTATCCTGCAATTATATTTAAGGAAGTGGAACCTTTATTCAAATTAGTTGTGTATATGTATCCACCGAGGTAAATGTTATATTTCAACATATTCAATCCGAACTGCAGTGAACTTTTTTTGTTCTGATTCTGATACAGAATTCCCGGATTGATCTTCAAAGGATCTCCGAAACCCCGGTTTGTAGTTAGCGTTGGTGAAGCCGTTCTTCCAAATGAGATGACCAGATCGAGATGGCCTACATATTTCCTTGGAAGCGGTGATTTGGAAAGGGCAAGAAATGACTCATCCGGCTCGAGGATATGGTCAACCGCAACACCTGCAGTTCCTGTGATGTTCCCACCGGTATT
>Ga0172367_10005431_pt1 | contig 15389 bp, 11 predicted proteins | sample Lak10m_FD_114542 | JGI IMG/M metagenome (GOLD analysis project Ga0172367, IMG submission 114542) | Freshwater microbial communities from Kabuno Bay, South-Kivu, Congo - kab_022012_10m | ecosystem: Environmental > Aquatic > Freshwater > Lake | place: Democratic Republic of the Congo: South-Kivu... | reverse complement strand
ATTAATAATATTGATTATTTTTGAGGTAAAATAATTTAATTCAAATTTAGTTTTATCCATTTTTTTTAAATATTCATGCGCTTTAATAATGTTTTCATCTTTTAATAAGTTATTAATTTCTTCTAAATTATTAAAATATAATGGATATTCGTTTCCCAAATATTCAATAACTGCTGGTAGTTTATTTATCACAATTGGTGTATTTCTGACAATACATTCTAGAACTGTATTATTTGCTGAAGCATCAAATAAATCAACAAATACAATATTTTTTGACATCAATTCATCATATTCTTTAAAAGTTTCTGTATATTTCATTTCAACAGTGGAAAAATTAATAATTTTAACATTTAAATAACTCACTTCTTTTTTAAGCAGATTTACACATTTATCTATATTTTTTGTCCCGGTTAACCACATTTTTTCATACATATTATTCAAATTAACAATATAAATACTTGTCATTTTTCTTAATTGTTGTCCAATTTGTATAAATTTTTTTGAATTATTCATTTTAAATTTTTTTAAAGAAAATTTAGGTATTGAATCATTATAATAAACCGGATGAAATAATGTGTAAATTTTTACATTTTTTCCCATTTCATTTATTTTTGTTCTCAAATAATCACTTACATAATTTGATAATGAAATAATGAAAACACAATTATCCAATGAATTAATAAAATTTTCATTAATGAATAATTTTTGTATATTTGCTATTTCCAAATAAGGAGGTGTAAATTGAGTACAATGAATAAATCCAGCCCATTTTTTTTCACATAAATAATCAGTATTCCATAAAAAATATCTTTCTATCAAATCAAAAAATACAAATTCACTGTTATTATTAAATAAATCATTACAATTAAAATTTTCAATTACTGATTTCCAACCACCTCTATGTTCTAAATCATCTGTTTCATATGTTGGTTTTATTTGAATTATTATGTTGTTATATAATCTTTTTTTCCAATTAATATCATTTATCCAAAAATTATGTCCTCCTAAACTGTTGGGATTTGCAAAACTTTCTGATGAAAAATTAAATGCTGTATCCCAGTCTGCTACCTTACCAATATTATATCTCAACATATTGAGTGAAAAATAAACATCCTCTGGTCCCAATGTCATACCACAATTTTTCATATAATTTGTTGTAGAAGTTTCAAATAGAGTATCTTCAAGAGAAATTTTATTTATTACATCAATCATACATTGTTTTGTTCTTAAACTAAATCCACCATTTCCAACACAATTACAATTATCATTTTGATTTTTTGGCCATGGAGCTCCTATATAATCCCATTCAATAAAATCATTTATATTAGATTTAAATATTATACTATCTTCTTGATAAATTAAAATTTTTTCACCAATAAATAAATTCCAAAATTCAACACTTGCCATAAATTTACTGTAAGTTGTTTGATTTAAGTTGTCATAATTTGTTTTGATAACTTTAATATTGGATGATATATTATGAACTATATTTAAAATATATTCATAATTTAAATTACCACAAATAACACTATAAGACCAATCAGAACCTAATTTATTTATATTATTGCGTAAAATAAATTCAATGTGTGGAAATTTTCTATATTCTATTAAAACTGCTTCATTTTTTAAATTTAAATTTATTTCAGGAAGTTTTATATGTCTAATATATGTCAAATATCTAAAACAAAAATATCTAAATTCAATTTTTCTATTTGTCTTTATCTCATTAAGTGAAAAATTATACAGTTTGCTAAAACTTTCTATTTTATTATAATAATTATCATTTCCACAAACATCATTAGCATTAATATTATCACATTTAATAATATCATGATTAATATCATTATTAATATTTTTTTTATTAATTTTTAAATTTTTTATATAAATGTTTTTCATCAAACTATTTTTTTCAGTTAAAATTATTTTTTTGTCAGCAATTATATTTGTTTTATCTTTGTTTGATAAATTTACATTATTTTCATCACAGATATTATTTTTAGTTTTGATATCAAAACTAAATTTATCATCATGTTCTATAATTATTTTATACTCTTTTTGTGTTGGTATAAATTTAAATATTTTATTTTTATCATCATATTTTTTTTCACAATTATATATTTTAATACAAACCATTATATATATATATATATATATATAAATTAATCAAAAATTTTATTTATATTTAATTCCAATTTTTTTATATGTTTTTTATTTAACTCAATTTTTTCCACATAAGTTGATTTATTTAAATATTGTTTTAAAACTCCAATTAGTAAATTAATATTTAATAGTTGTTTATCTATTTCATCTACAAAAACAACTATATTTTTATATAACTCCATATTCAATTTATCCAAAGGAGATTTTTCAGACACAATAATCTTGTTCATATTTAATATTTCATTAATTCTACAAGTTTCTAATCCTGCTTTCTCATAATAATGAAGATTTAATATGATTTTTGACCTAGATATATTGGATATTTTTTTTTCTCCATAACATCCATTACAAATTTTTAATCCTGAACCAAATACTTTTGTTAATTCTTCTAATATTTTTTTTCTTCTATCATTTAAATGTCCATAAAAAAATATATCATATGTACAAGAATCATAATCCATCAAATATTTTATATCCAATTGTGTTAAACAAATAAAAGGCATTGGAACCCATTTGAGTTTATTTTTAGAACAATATTTGTTAATAATTTTACAAACATCAGTATATATCCATATTTTCTCAGCTAATCTACACATATATTTTAATCTTTTTAAATATATTTTGTCAGTCAAAAATATTGAGTTTTCTTGTTCAATTTGATAAAATATAAATCTGTTTGGTAAAAGATTAAACTTTGATGAATTAAATAAAATTAAATAAATTGTTTCTGAACTATTAGCGGATTCTAAACATTCATCAAATGTTATTGGTGTAGTTTTAATCTCACATTCAATACCTCTTCTTTTGTAAATAATTTTAAAATATTCCCCAATTGATTTAATAAATTTAGTCAATACTATTATCACACGATTAAAATTTTTAGGATATAAATTGGACTTTATTTTTAATTTAAATTTAATGTTTGAATCAGTGTCAGTGTCAAAATTTATAATAGATTTAAATTTTATATAAATTTCACAATATTTATTGTGTTCAGGAATAAATTCAATTATATCACCTACATATAAATTCATATCCATATTAGATATATCATTCAATTGAATTTGATTACCAATTCCACATCTAATATTAAGTGCTTTTATATTCATTGAAAATCCAATAATTAATTTTAACTCACAATTAGTCATAACTTTAATTATTGGATTTGAACTATCTTTGTTGGAAGGTTCATATATTATCTGTAATATATCATTATGAAAAAAAAACTTTATATCTGGTGTTGAAATTAATTCAAATATTTTTTCAATTTTATCTTTCATTTTTTCACAAGATATATTTGTATGACAAAAAAATTTATATCTTATTTACATAATGAATTAGATAAATTTAATCAAACCATTCAATTAATTTAACAATAAAAGTTGGAACAAATCCTGAATAATATTCAGATTCCAAATAAGTTCCATTTGTCAAATGAATTAATTTACCTTTTGACTTAATCTGATAAGGATTAGATTTAATATATTCAATATCAAAATTTGAATTAAAATAATCTGCTAACCACATAGCTTGATTTTTAGCATTTTGAGCTGTTGGAGGTCCCATATTTGCAACCATATCACCTAAACAATATATTGTGCTATCATTAGATAATGAAAAATCTGTGTTGACTTCCAATCCTCTTGGTTTGATAGGTGTAATTGAATTTAATGTATGAAATAATTGTGTTCTTCCAAATCCATTAAATCTTACACCACCAGTCCAAATTATCATTTGTTTATTATGTTCATATATTTCATTAATAATGTTTTTTTCTGGTTGAATTTCCATACTAATAACATTGTCTACAATAGATTTAACCATATGAGATAATTTTATTTGTGTCAATTCGTTATACATATCTAAATGTTTTATTATGTCAGTTTTTGTTTTTTCATTACAACCTGGTAAAATTGAATTCATTCCTTCTATAATTTTCACTCCAAATACCCCCTGTTCGATTTTTGAACCTAATTCTATTCCAGTAATTCCACTACCTATTACATATATTGTTGAATTCAAACCAATATCAGTATGTAATTTTTTTCCAATAATATCAGCATCTTGAATTGTTTTAAATTTATAAGCATATTTATCAACTCCTGGAATTCCAAAATCATTAGGTTCTGAACCTATAGCAAAAACTACATGTGTGTAAGTATATTTGGAACCTGATTTTGTTACCAATTGTTTATTATCAACATCAATATCTTCTACCATATCTACTATTTTTGTTCCATAAGGATTTGAAAATTCAACCACTGTATTAGAATTTAATACTCTATCAACAAGTTTAGGAGTATTTAATACATAAGTATTTGGAGCAATGATTATTGGTTCATATTTGAATTTATTTAAATTTTTAACAAAATAATAAGAAGCCCATCCATTACCCACAACATAAACTTTTTCTCTTGGCTTTTTATTTATGTTTAAAAAATCATTTACAATATTTGGTAAATATACATTTAGAGCATATAAAGTTTTGTTTAACATTCAGTTTATTATAAATTATAAAAATTCATATATATATAACAAAAATCAATTTTTTATATATTTTGAAATTATTTATAAAAATCATAAATAATTGTGTTATTTTTATATTATTTGAGATGTTTGTTCTATTTTTATAATCAACTCATTAATTATTTGTGATGATATGTATTTTATTTCCTCATAATCAATTGTATTTAATGTGTCATTAATTAATTCTTTTGTAGTTTTTTGTGAATTATCTAAAAATATATTATTTAAATCAATCATATTATTATCTTTAATATCATTATCTTTAATATTATTATCTTTAACATCATTATTTAATTCTCCAAATTTATAAAAATTTAAAATATCATCTAATATTTCATTAATTGGAATATTTAGTTTTATTTTGTCAATAAATATATTAATATCAAAATATTCCATTTGTATTATTTGATGAATACATTTTAATTTAATATATTTATTTTTATATTTTTGATATTTTAAAAATTTTTTATCATTAGAAAAGACAAACTGATTATATTGTGAATTATTTGAATTATCAAAATTATCTGAATTATCTGAAGTATCTGATAATTTATCATCAAACATTCTATTCATTTTATTGATTAAATCATCAACAGAATCCGTGATTTTTAAAAATATATTATTAGAATTAGGTGAATTAGATGATTTTGTATTGATAAAATATTCTTCAATATTTTCATTGGTTTCATTATTTTCATTTTCATTTTCATTTTCATTTTCTGTTTCTGCTTCTGTTTCTTTATCATCATTCAATAAATAATTATCAAAATCATTATTATCAAAGTTTTCTAAATTATTTGTTAAATCATTATTCATAAATACTCCTATAAATTTATCAAAATAATTTTTCATATCTAATTTTGAGTTATTGTTTAAATTATTTGAATCATCAGAACTTATATACTTGCTAATATATTTTTCAATTATATTATTTTCATTATCTAAATCATCTTCATTATCTGAATCATAATTATTGTCTAATAATTTATTAGAACGAATGTTTGCCAATACAGAAAGTAAATATTCATCAACACTTAATTCTAAAAAACCCATATCATTTAAATTTAATTTATTAAGATAAATTAGTTCAATTAACAAATACATAGAATTTTGATAATCATAAATATTAATTGTGTCAATAGAACAAACAAAATTTTTATTAATTTCAGTAAGTTTTTCTAATAATTTTGTTTCTAATTTTATCAAATTTATGTAATTTTCAAGCATAATCCAAAAATAATTATCATCATAAATAGATAATTTGCATATCAAAATATCATTATTAGTTTCAATTTTAATAGTTGATAAAATTTCATTAAAAAGATCAAAAATAAATTTGAAATTTTCTTTTCCCAAATAATTAAATTTTTTAAAAATGAATGCTAATTTTAATGATTCAATATTTGTTGTTTGTTTTTTACAATATAAGAGAATATATAATATTTCACAAAGTATATTAATTTTATAATAATATGGATATTTATTTTGTATTAAAGTATCAGATATAACAAATGGGTTTGATTTAAATTGTTTAATGATTCCAATTTTATCATCAAAAATAAAATTAAATTCAATTGACTCACAACAAGAATTTTTTATATATTTAATATATTCAGTATGGGAAAATATTTTTTTTTTTACAAAAAGTGTTAAAATAATATATGTATCGAATGTATTATAAAGATCTACTCCATAAAAATCTAATTCTGAACTTAATCCAAATAATAATTTATTTATTGTTGGTAATTCTTTGATTGTATTCAAACAAATTTGTTCCAATGAATATTTTTTAATAAAATTAACTAATTTATATAAATTTTCAACATATTCATCTTTACCCCAATTAAATTCTAATTTAATTTTTTTTTTTAGTGTTTTATTCTGTTGAAATTCTTTTATAAACGATACAATTAATGATTTAAGTTTATTATTTTTGGTCATCAAATAATATGAAAATATATCAAAAAACAATTCTGGACTTGAAGATAACATTTGAAGATTAAAACAATCATCTTGTATAATTTCATCTTCTCTAATTTCATTTTTTCCATTAATATTTTTTATTTCTCCATCAGTTTTAATTGAATAAAAAATTTTATCTTCAATACAATAATATAATGAATTAATAGTTTTATCAATAATATAATAAAAAAAATCAATACAAATTAAATTTAGAAAATTATTATCTTCATCATTGAATATATTTGTATTAAAAAAATACATTTGAATAATAAGAGGTTTAATTAAATCTTTATGGATATATTCAAATTTTATGTTATCATATTGTCTATATCTTTTACTCTTAAAATCTAAATTGTCAATTGAAGTGTTATTTGATACTCTTGATATAAATTTTATTTTATAATCTTTATCACTCAAATTAATTTGTTTTAATCTCATTTGTATTGGCAAAAAATTTATTGGTATGTATTTAAATTCATTTGTGGTTTTAGATTTGGTTTCTATTACTGATTCCATTGAATTTTCTATTTTTTGTTCTTGTTTATTTTCTATTGTATTTAATTCTGTAATGTTTGTTTCAAATGTATTTGTTTTAGATAAATTGGAATTAAAATTATTTAATTGTAATGATTGATTATGTATATTTAGTTTATTTATGCAATAAAATTTTATAGATTCAATTGAATTATTAAATATATAATTAATAGATGTTAAATTGTCAGCATATATTTTTAAATCATTAAATAATTCAGCAGATTTAAATATTTCGCGCAAATTTTCCATAATTCTATTCATTACATTGATATTTACATTATTGTTATTGTTATTGTTATTGTTATTGTCATCATTATTATTATAATTCATATCTTATTCTATACTAATTAATATAATATATATTTATAAAATATTAAATTATTTGAATTTAATCCAAATAATTTATAACACAAAAAATTGAAAAAAAAAAGATTTGAAAGGACTGAATAAACAACAATTAATTAATATAAATTACGGTTTTTATTGATAATATAGATTAACAATAACGATGTCAAATCAATATTTTCGTAATTGGCAAGCAAGTAATTCGTCTAAATCTGGTATATCCGAAACACATCATATGAATATATTGAAAAAATTGGATGATGATTGTATTAGATTAGATAGAGCTTTGGATAAAATTAAAACTGAAGAAAAAGCTAAAAAAATATTCAATCAACCTCATCACATTCCACAAGTACCAATTTATTCTAATATTGGTTTTTTACATCCTGGTTTTATAAACCCACAACCTGTTCATTTGACATACATTGGTAATAAATATGTCATTGTAAATGGATGTATGGTTTTGTATCAATAATATCTTTAGTTATTTCATGATATTTTTTTTTTAATTAGTTTTGATTTGGATACAATCTTACGTTTAATATATGATTTGTATTTAAAATAATTTGATAAAATTACCCATATCCAATAACAATCAAAAGCCATAAAAATCATAACACCAAAAACCCCAAACCAAAATAACAAAAAATATTTATGTAAAAAAACTAAGGTAAAAATCCATACAAAAAATCTAATAAATAATATAGAATAAAGTCTAAATAATTTGATAGACCATTCGTGTTGAGGATAAATAATTCCAATCCAATTGAAGGCACTTAAAATTTCACCCAAAGCACAAAATGCCATAATAGATTTATTATAAAACAATCCATACAATCCAATACAAATAATATGATGAAGTATTAATTCAATTCTAATTTCTTTCATATCAATTGTAGTAAGATATTTGTTGATAAGATATGTTGTATCAATTAACATATATGACAACATTAATTTATTAATAATTGTTGATAAATATGTGGGTTCAAGAGGTTTGGTCATTAAATTAGACCAATTAAAAATAGAAAAATATAGTGACAAAGTGGATATAAAAAAACAGAAAAAAGATCTGAATAAAGTATGTGTATTATTTGTTTTAATTATAAATTTTTCTACTAAATATCTAAGTAAAATAATTATTACTAAATAAATCAAAAAATCCATTTGAATGTTATAATACTATTAAATATGAATATAATTTATTTATTGTTTATAATTTATAGTATAAAAAAATATTTTTATATGCAAATATGATTTAGTAAATAATTATCAAAATTATAAAGTTTAAAAATATTTAAAAAAATTTGAATATTTAATATAAATTTTATTTTTCATAGATAACCATCAAATAAATTAATGATATAATTAGATTTAACTACAGTTTTATTATAATAAATATAATTTAAAAAATATTATTTAACATAACAAACTATAATTTTAGACTGAACTTACTATGTAGCTCTATAATAAACTTTACATAATTTTTAATATTTGTTTTTCTTTCAATTTATTAAATTCCATAGTATAACAAAAAATTTTTTATATAATATTCAATTGTATTTAATTTAAAAAAAAATACATATATAAATTAAATGAATATGGAAATTAAGGAAAAATATAATAATTTTGTAAAAATAATAGAAAATAAAGATAAATTAGAAAATAAAGAAAAATTAGAATGGCTTAAACAAACAAATCAAACAAATCAAACAAATCAAACAAATAAAAATAATTTAAATCAAACAATTCAAATAAATAAATTATTTAATTTTGATAAAAAAAGTAATTTAGATGATTGTTCATGCAATATTTCATCTGGATATACAACAGAATTATCAAACAAATCAAATAAATCAAATAAATCAAACAAATCAAACAAATCAAATAAATCAAATAAATCAAATAAATCAAACAAATCAAATAAATCATACAAATCAAACATGAAAGAAAATTATATTAAAAGTAATACTAGAAGTAAAACCAATAATACAAATAAAAAAAAATCTTCAAATGTCAATGAAGAATTAAGTTTATTGGAAGATGATTATTTCATATGTAAAAAAAGTTTAAGTAATGATATCAATAATTCAAATAATGATTCAGAAACCGAAAAATCTGAAGAAATAAAAAAAAATCAAAAATCAAATGAATTAATCGAACCAATGATATCAAAAACAGTAGGTTCTGAATTTCAAAATATATTTCTGATAAATGATCATTCAATAAACAAAAAAATTTTAAAAAAAAATCAATCAAGTGAAATAAAAGATAAATTAGAAAATATTTACAACAAGATAATTGTAAAAAATCCAAATCAACAAAATAAATTATCTGGATATAAAATTGAAAATTACATTAAACAAGATGAATTAATAAATCAATCAACAATTGATTCCATAATAAAAAAATTATCAACAATATTAGAATATATATTTAATGAATCAATAAGAGGATGGAATCAAGATCATAATTTATATATAATTCAATTTGATAAATTAAAAGAAAATTTAAAAAAAATAATTTTTAATTCCAATACACATGATTTAATTAAATTTGGATTTATTTATCGAGATTTTAACGAACCAAAAGCATATTTAAGTAAAGATTTTACTAAATATTGGATGGGATATGATATTGTATCATTAAATTCAAATAAATTAAATCAAACAAATTATTGTGTGAAAGATAAGATATTATTTTATTGTTTAAAAAATTTAACAAAATCATATAAATTTAAAAAGAAAATTAGTAAGTGGAATTACAAATTTATAAAAAAAACCGTTCAAGTTTATTCACATAAAAATTTATTGATTGATATAATATTATTTGTAGGAATAAAAAATAATGAACAATGAAATTATCAATATAATTTATAAGTTCAAACAAAAAATATATATAATAGTATATATATTCAAATAAAATTTACTGATGAATACAGACTATATAGTTCAAGATAATGGAATTAGAGAAAAACAATATAGAAGCAATATCAATTCAAAAGGTGATACAAGATATTATGATGATTCTTGTAAAACAATTCGTGAATATGCTAAGGAACAAAATACAGTATATGACCCAATGACAAATCAAATATTATATGGTATAAATTCAAATATGCATGTTTCAGGTGTATCTGATGGAACTTGTAATCAAATCAATCCATTACTTTTTACTCCAAGATATATGTGTGGAGCTGGTACATCAGGTGGAAATCGTTGTGTTCTTGATATTTTGGCACACAATCCTTATTCACTAAATCAATCAACAAATAAAATTAATTCAAGAGAAAATTTTGATTCTAATTCAAATTGTAATGGATGTAATACAACTGAATTTGTTATTTTTATATTGATTGTTTTAGCACTTGTTGGAATGATTTATTCAAAAAATAATCTTAATTAACATTATTATATTAAAAATGATTTTAAATATAAATATATATTTATATGTATATAAATAATACATCTAAAATATGGATATGAAACAGGAAAATTCAAAATCACCAAAAACATCAAAAACACCTAAAGATTTAGCTTTAATGATAAAACAAACACCAATTGTGGTAATTAAAATAAGCGCATCTTGGTGTGGTCCTTGTAAAAATAAACAATTTTTAGAAACATATCACAAATTAAAATCATCATATTCTGAAAAACAAGAAATAAAATTTATCGAATTAGATGTTGATGATGATGCTGATATTATTGGAGACAGCAAATATTATAATATTGAAGTTAATGCTGTTCCAACATTTTTAATTTCAAAAAATGGAAGTTTTATTAGAAAATTTGAAGGTGGAGGTTATTTAAATGAAATAGATAAATTCATTTATAATTATGTTGCAAACTTATAAATATTTAATTTATAATTTGCTATTTGCGATGATAATTTTATTGCCTTCCAATATATCTTTAATTTTACTAATAATAATTTTATTTGATTTATTTTCAATTGTTTGAAGATAAATTAATATTTTTTCTATAAGCACAAAATTAAATATATATTTTGACACATTTTTTAGTATTTTAAATGTTATTTCATTTATAGTTGAAATTTCATCTTTGAATTTAATCAAATAATCAACAATAAATTCTTGTTTAGATTTAATTTTACTGATTGATGAAAAAAATAAATCATAATCTTGTGATTTTATCCATTGTTTATAACTATCAAATACTGTAATAAAATTTTTATTATTTACAAATTGAAAACTTTCAATAATATTTGAAATTATTTGTCTATTAAATGTAGTTTTTAATATTGAAATTAAATTATCAAATTCTGTGAATTGAAAATATTTCATAGCTACATTAAAAGATGTATTTGATATATAATATTTGTTAGAATATCCTGAGTCTAATTTTAATAACTTATTTTGATACATATAAATTTTATTAACCATATCAATTAAATTTTGATTTTCCAAATATATTGTTCCTAAATCTAAAATTGAATCTAAAACAAATTCTGAATATTTAATGGTTTTATCAGATATCATGAACTTTAATAATTTCATTAATTGTGTGTATAAATTTGATATAATAAATTTCTTGACAAATTGTGATGATTTTAAATCAATATAATCAAATATATTTATTATATATTTTAAATCTTCTAAAATTAACACCAACAAAATATGATTTGAACTAATGTCAATAGAATTAAAAATATTTTTAACACATTCTAAATATTCAGGGATTTTTTTATATCCATAAAGACTCAACAAGAACTCATCATGTAAATATTTCATCAACTCAACTTGATTCATTGATATAATATTTGGAATAAAATTCACATAATGAGATATACAAAAAAATTCATTATCTGGGTTTATTACAATTGTTTTATTATCATTAATATTAATTTCATTTTCCAAATTATATTTTAATTCAATGATATCAACATTAATTTTGTTTGAATAAGAAATTTTTAACCATATATCAATTGGATAATCAACAATAATATTTTTATCAAGATTAAATGTTTTGTATTTGATTGAATAGGATTTTGAATTATTTTTTTTTATATATAAAATTGGATATCCTTTAGTTGTTGTTAATTTATTCATTAAGCTAATATAATCAATATTAGCTTTATTGGAATATTCATTAAAATAAGCAAATAATTTATCTCCAGATGGTGGATTTGAATATATGTATGTATTTAGATATTTTCTTATTGAAAATTTTAAATTTTCCAATCCTAACAAATTTGCCACATAATTAATAATTGTATTTCCTTTACTATATGTAATTTCATCAAATAAATCTGATGGATTGATTTCATTTTCACCAACATCATTATCCCCATCCATAATAATAGGATGTGTATTTGTAGTTCCATCAATTAAATAAACTGTTTTTGCTTCCAATAACCAATAAAATTCTTTTGAATTAATATCTTTATATCTATCAAGTAAAGCCATCCAAGAAAAGAAGGTTGCTGTTGCTTCATTTAACCATAAATCTTTCCAATCACTAATCGTCACTAGATTACCAAACCATTGATGTGCTACTTCGTGATAAATAACTTCAAGTATTTTCAATTGTTCTAAATATTTTGATTTATCAAATAATAATACACACTCTTCTCTAAAAGTAATTAATCCCCAATTTTCCATAGCTCCTGATGAAAAATTGTGAATTGATACAATATCTAATTTATCCAACGGATATTTAATTCCAAACCAAGATTCAAAATAATCCAATGCCTCAGCAGTTTTTTCAATAGACCATTTAATATAAGAAATATCTCTTGGAACACAATAACCATTAATCAATACATCATTATTAGATTTTACTTGTTCTTTCTCTGAATGTATAATATCTCCACAAACCAAACAAAGTAAATAAGTTGACATTGGTGGTGTTGAATTAAAATAAATTATTTTATTTGTTTTATTTTTTATTAAATATGATTTTTTAATTGACATATTAGATATACACACTTTGTTGGGATTATTTAACTTTACAATTAAATTAAAACAAGCTTTCAAATTAGGATAATCAAAACAAGGTATAAATTTTCTTGCACTAATTGGTTCTAATTGTGTGCCTAATACAATATTGTTATCTTTTATAACTTGATAAAATCCATCAGGTTCTTCAGTTATTTTTTTCCATCCAAATTTAATTTTAATTTCATATTTTTTGGATTCAAAAAAATTATTTGATACATTAATAATTTTTTTATCTTTATCAATAGTAAATTTACATTCTGTGTCATTTATTTTAACAAATTTAATGTCAAAATTATCAGAATTTATTTCTAATTTACTAAATGATTTTTTTGTTTCAATTAAAATTAACACAATTCCTCTATATTGAATTAAATTGAAATCAATATCTAAAAATATATAATAATTATTAGCTTTTATATTGGACATTTCCATTTGGTTATGTTTCTTAATATAGAAATAAATTATATAAAAAAGTTGTTGAAAAATTTTTATTTTATGTTAAAACATACTATTGAATGTAAATTTTTTATTTTTATCTAAAATATAATCAAGTAATAAACAAGGTATTATAATTACAAAAGTAAATAAGATTGAAATAATAAAAAATAATATTAACATTGAATGATTTTCACTTGTTAAAGTTAAAACTGTTAATTTATTTAAATAATATTTACTATTTATTTTATTCATTAAATAATTTGTAATAATCAGTTTATTGGAATTTATAAATTTTTTTTGAATAATTCTTTTTTTACAAATTAAACAATTTGTGAAAATATGATTTGTTAAACAATCTATATGCAAATAGTTATGACATTTACAATCAAATTTAATATAATAATCTATATCTTCAAGACAAAAATAACATTTATTGATGTCTTTTTTTATTATTTCATATTGCATAAATTATCTGTATATATGTATTTATAGATATTATCATAAAATTATAAATTCAATTTTTATACATAAGTATCATTATAAGTGATTTCATTGACTAAATTGGGAATATTTTTTTTATTTGAAACAAAATTATCATTCATATCATTATTTACATTATTTACATTATTATCAGTATCATTATCCATATCTGTATTATCTGTATCAATAATATCATCTCCAATCAATTCAAAATTATCACATTTTGTTTCATCATATTCAGAATTAGCCATAAGATACCAATCAATGATTTTTTGGGTTTTTGATTGAGATTTTGATTTAGTTTCTGTTTTATTTTTACTATATTGGTCTTTTGTTAAATTATTTGAACCAACACATTCAGAATTATCATGATCAGGTATTTTTATATCTAGATTAGAATTTGCCATCAAATTATCTATATAATTTGAACTTAAATCTAATTTAGATTTCATTTCTAATTTTAATTCTAATTCTGCATTTGATTTTAATTCTTGATTTATATTTGATTCTAATATATTATTTTTATTCAAATATTTATTGATTATTTTATTAGTATTAAAACAATTATGATTTATTTTATTATGTGAATCATTAGGTATATTTTCAGGTATATTTTCAGGTATATTTTCAGGTATATTTTTTATAATTTCTATATTTCCATTATCTTGGATTGAATAATTATAATAATTATTATACAAATAAATTCCAACAAAAATTACAATTAAAATCAATAAAAGTAAAAGTAAATTCATTATCTGATAAAATTATTTTTATATAATATATTGGAAAAAAAATATAAATATAATTAAAAGATTTTATAGTTTTATTAATTTGTATTAACTAATATAAATCAGTCAAATGAATAATTCTAATGGTCTAAAATATGACCCCAATAATTTTAATTCTTATTCTCAAAATCAAAATCAAAATCAAAATCAAAATCAAAATCAAAATCAAAATCAAAATCAAAATCAAAATGATATAT
>Ga0172367_10005430_pt1 | contig 15391 bp, 11 predicted proteins | sample Lak10m_FD_114542 | JGI IMG/M metagenome (GOLD analysis project Ga0172367, IMG submission 114542) | Freshwater microbial communities from Kabuno Bay, South-Kivu, Congo - kab_022012_10m | ecosystem: Environmental > Aquatic > Freshwater > Lake | place: Democratic Republic of the Congo: South-Kivu... | reverse complement strand
ACCAAACTTCGCCGACAGGATCGTCGTGATCGCCGCCGTCAAGGTCGTCTTGCCATGGTCTACGTGACCAATCGTCCCCACATTCACGTGCGGTTTCGTACGCTCAAACTTGCCTTTTGCCATTTCCGGGTTCCTTAAAGAACAGTATTTAGACAATCACTTCTTGTTGATAACCGCTTCAGCGACATTCTTCGGCGCCTCGGTGTAGTGCTTGAATTCCATCGAATAGGTGGCACGGCCCTGGGACAGCGAACGCAGTTGTGTGGAATAGCCGAACATCTCGGCGAGCGGCACTTCGGCCTTGATCACCTTGATACCGCCCACCTGATCCTCCATGCCCTGAACAATCCCCCGACGCCCTGACAAGTCGCCCATGACGTTGCCCATGTAGTCCTCAGGCGTCTCAACTTCGACAGCCATCATCGGCTCGAGCAACACCGGGCTCGCCTTGCGCATGGCGTCCTTGAACGCCATCGACGCGGCCATCTTGAAGGCGTTCTCATTGGAGTCGACATCATGGTAGGACCCGTCGAACAAGGTCACTTTGACATCAACCACCGGGAAACCGGCCAGCACGCCGTTGGGCAGTGTGTCCTGAAGCCCCTTGTCGACCGCTGGAATGAACTCCCTTGGCACCGTGCCGCCCTTGATTGCGTCAACAAACTCGTAGCCCTTGCCAGGCTCGTTCGGCTCAAGCTTGATCCAGACATGGCCGTACTGACCACGGCCGCCAGACTGCTTGACGAACTTGCCCTCCTGCTCGACCGCCTTTCGGACTGCTTCGCGGTAGGCAACCTGCGGAGCGCCGACATTGGCCTCGACACCGAACTCGCGCTTCATTCGATCAACGAGAATCTCCAGGTGCAACTCGCCCATCCCCGAGATGATGGTCTGGCCAGACTCTTCATCCGTCCGGACCCTGAACGACGGGTCTTCCTGGGCCAGGCGATTCAGCGCGATCCCCATCTTTTCCTGGTCAGCCTTGGTCTTGGGTTCGACCGCAACATGGATCACAGGCTCAGGAAACTCCATACGCTCCAGAGTGATGACCTTCGCCGGATCACACAAGGTTTCGCCGGTGGTCGCTTCCTTGAGGCCCACCGCCGCCGCGATATCGCCGGCACGGACTTCCTTGATTTCCTCGCGCTGGTTCGCATGCATCTGCAGGATGCGCCCAATGCGCTCCTTGCGCTGCTTGACGGGGTTGTAGATCGTGTCGCCGGAATTCACGACGCCCGAATAAACACGGAAGAACGTCAATTGCCCGACATACGGATCGGTCATTATCTTGAAAGCCAGGGCAGCAAAGGGCTCTTCATCCGAGGCCTTTCGCTCCGCATTGGTTTCATTCTCCAGAATGCCGGTGACCGGCGGAACGTCGGTCGGGGCCGGAAGGAACTCAACAACGGCGTCAAGCATGGCCTGCACGCCCTTGTTCTTGAACGCCGAGCCGCACAGCATGGGTACGATTTCGGCATTGATCGTACGGGTGCGCAGGCCAAGCCTGATTTCGTCTTCCGTCAATTCGCCACTCTCGAGGTATTTGTTCATCAACTCCTCGGAAGCTTCAGCAGCCGCCTCGACCATCTTTTCCCGCCATTCATTGCAGGTATCGGCAAGATCGGCAGGAATGTCGCCGTATTCGAACTTGGTGCCTTGCGAGGCATCGTCCCAGACAATGGCCTTCATTTTGATCAGGTCAACCACTCCCTCGAATTTCTCTTCGGCACCGATCGGCACCTGCAAAGGAATGGGGTTGGCCTTAAGGCGCAGACGCATCTGATCGTGCACCTTGAAGAAATCGGCGCCCTGTCTATCCATCTTGTTCACGAAGGCAAGGCGGGGAACGCGATACTTGTTTGCCTGACGCCACACCGTTTCCGACTGCGGTTGAACTCCGCCTACCGCACAATACACCATGCAAGCACCGTCCAGAACCCGCATGGAACGCTCGACCTCGATGGTGAAATCGACGTGGCCGGGAGTATCAATGATGTTGATTCGATGCTCCTGGTAATTCTGAGCCATGCCCTTCCAGAAACAGGTCGTGGCCGCGGAAGTGATCGTGATCCCGCGCTCTTGCTCCTGCTCCATCCAGTCCATCGTAGCGGCGCCATCATGGACTTCACCGATTTTGTGATTCACACCGGTATAGAACAGAATGCGTTCCGTGGTTGTGGTCTTTCCGGCATCGATATGTGCCGAAATTCCGATATTGCGATAGCGCTCGATGGGAGTCTTGCGGGCCACTTGATTTACCTGCCTTATCTAAACCAAACCGCCATGACACCTCGTTTCACGAAGCGACAGGGCGGTGGAAATAACAACGAAAGTTCCGCCGCCAACCGGCGGAACACGCTACTGCTTAAAAACGAAAATGCGAGAACGCCTTGTTGGCCTCGGCCATGCGATGAACTTCCTCGCGCTTCTTCATCGCCGCACCACGCCCCTCGGCAGCCTCGATCAACTCGGCCGCAAGGCGCTGGCCCATCGACTTCTCCGAGCGCTTGCGCGCAGCCTCGCGCAACCAGCGCATCGAAAGCGCCATGCGGCGGGCGGGCCTGACTTCGACCGGAACCTGGTAGTTCGCGCCGCCAACGCGACGGCTCTTCACTTCCACGAGGGGCTTGACATTATTGAGCGCAAGCGTGAACACCTCAAGCGGATCCTTTCCGCTCTTGGTTTGGATCTGGGAAAACGCCCCGTAAACGATGCGCTCGGCGACCGACTTCTTGCCGCTGTCCATCAGCACATTGACGAACTTCGAAAGATCGACACTGCCAAACTTGGGATCGGGCAGGATATCGCGTTTGGGTACTTCACGACGACGTGGCATGGTATCTCCTTAATTCCTCAGGCTGCCTTGGGCCGCTTGGAACCGTACTTGGATCGGGACTGCTTGCGGTCCTTGACACCCTGGGTATCCAGACTTCCGCGCACGATGTGGTAACGAACGCCAGGAAGATCTTTGACGCGACCACCGCGAATCAGCACCACTGAGTGCTCCTGCAGGTTGTGCCCTTCGCCGCCGATATATGAAATCACCTCAAACCCGTTTGTCAGGCGAACTTTTGCAACCTTGCGGAGCGCTGAGTTCGGCTTTTTCGGGGTGGTTGTGTAAACCCGCGTGCAAACGCCACGGCGAGCCGGACTGTTGTCAAGGGCAGGCACCTTGCTTTTTGTAACCGGCGCCTGCCGTCCCTTGCGCACGAGTTGGTTGATGGTTGGCATGTACTATTCCTGATTGCGGTGCAAAAGGCTTTGAAATTTAAGAAAACCCGGCCCCACTTGGGGCAAAGAGGCGGGATTATAGTTTGGTGCCACGCAGGCGTCAACCAGCTTGCGAGTCTTCGGTAGTTTCCGAAGACTCCGCGGGGGCCGGGAGGTCAAAGAGGCTCTGTGCATCCGCTTCAGCGGCCGTTTGCATGCGACGAGTGCGATGGTACGCCATCCCGGTTCCAGCCGGAATCAGTCGGCCGACGATCACGTTTTCCTTCAGGCCACGCAACTCGTCCCGCTTGCCCATGATCGCTGCCTCCGTGAGGACCCGCGTGGTTTCCTGGAAGGAGGCTGCGGAAATAAAGGAGTCCGTGGACAAGCTGGCCTTGGTGATTCCGTGCAGCATGAATTCGTAACTCGCAGGCGCCTTGCCGGATGCCACCAATTTGTCGTTCTCGTCCAGAACAGCCGCACGCTCAACCTGCTCCCCCTTGATGAATCCTGAGTCGGCAGGGCTGGTAATAATGACGCGACGCAGCATCTGGCGAACAATAACCTCAATGTGCTTGTCGTTGATCTTTACACCTTGCAGACGATAGACGTCCTGCACTTCATCGATGATGTAGCGCGCCAGTTCCTCGACACCCTTCAGGCGAAGAATGTCATGCGGGTCAGCCGGGCCGTCGACGATGACCTCGCCCTTGTTGACCACCTGACCATCGTGCGCCATGACATGCTTGTCCTTGGTGATCAGGTATTCATGGGCCGTACCGTCCGGCTCGGTGATCACGAGACGTTGCTTGCCTTTCGTGTCCTTGCCGAAAGACACGGTGCCGGTTACCTCGGCCAACATGCCTGCATCCTTGGGAACACGGGCTTCGAAAAGTTCTGCAACGCGCGGAAGGCCGCCGGTAATATCTCGGGTCTTTGATGACTCCTGCGGAATCCTGGCAAGAATATCGCCCACGGCCACGCGCTGACCATCCTTGACGGTGATCAGCGAACCGACCTGGAAAGTGATGGTAACAATGTGGTCCGTCCCGTGTATGCGGACTTCCTGGCCATTGTCGTCGATCAGCTTGACCTGAGGCCGGACTCCCTTGGAACTCTTGGCACCACGCTTGGGGTCAATTACCACCAGGGTCGAAAGACCGGTCACCTCATCCATTTGCTCGGCAACGGTAGCGTTCTTCTCGACGTTTTCAAACTTCACCGTGCCGGCATATTCGGTAACGATCGGGCGGGTATGCGGATCCCACGTCGCCAACTGTGCGCCTGCCTTGATGACCTTGCCATCGTCCGCAAGCAGCGTCGCGCCGTACGGGACCTTGTGGCGCTCGCGTTCGCGACCGTTGTCATCCGTAACCATGACTTCGCCAGAGCGCGAGATCACGATTTTTTCGCCCTTCGGATTGGTTACGTAGCGCATCGTTGCGGTAAATCGGATTACGCCTCCGCTCTTTGCCTCGATGCTGCTTTGTGCCGCGGAACGCGAAGCTGCGCCGCCGACGTGGAAGGTTCGCATCGTCAACTGGGTGCCCGGTTCGCCAATGGACTGTGCAGCGATAACGCCAACCGCCTCACCCGCGCACACCAGCGAGCCTCGGCCCAGATCACGTCCGTAGCACTTTGCGCACAGGCCATAACGGGTTTCGCAGGTCAGGGCGCTGCGAACGCGCACCTCGTCGATGTCCAGGGCCTCGATCGTGTCGACGGCATCCTCGTCCAGCAAGGCACCGGCCGGGTAGAGGACATCCTGGGTATCCGGATGCACGACGTCATTGGTGGTGACCCGGCCAAGGATGCGCTCGCGCAGGGGCTCAATGACTTCACCGCCCTCAACCAGCGCCTTCATCGCAAAACCGTTCTGCGTTCCGCAATCGTCCTCTATGACGACCAGATCCTGCGTTACATCGACCAGCCTGCGTGTCAGATAGCCCGAGTTGGCGGTTTTCAATGCAGTATCGGCCAGACCCTTGCGAGCACCGTGCGTGGAAATGAAGTACTGAAGGACGTTGAGGCCTTCGCGGAAATTCGAGGTAATCGGCGTCTCAATGATCGACCCGTCAGGTTTTGCCATCAGGCCGCGCATGCCAGCCAGCTGGCGGATCTGTGCCGCCGAGCCACGGGCACCGGAATCGGCCATCATGTAAATTGAGTTGAAGGACTCCTGGCTGACCTGCTTTCCGTCTGCGCTGGTAACAGTCTGGTGCGCCAGCTGATCCATCATGGCCTTTGCCACCTGGTCGCCGGCACGGCCCCAGATATCGACCACTTTGTTATAGCGCTCGCCCACGGTTACCAAACCAGAGGTGTATTGCTTCTCGATCTCCTTGACCTCGGCCTCCGCCGCGCCGATCAGCGAATGCTTTTGCGTCGGAATCAGCATGTCGTCCACGCAGATCGAGATGCCGGCGCGTGTGGCCAGACGGAAGCCGGCCTGCATCAGCTTGTCGGCGAAAACAACCGTCTCCTTCAGACCGCAGCGACGGAAGCTCTCGTCGATGAGCTTGGAGATCTCCTTCTTCTTGAGTGGCTTGTCAATGACCTTGAACGGCAGTCCACGCGGCAGGATTTCCGACAGCAGGGCACGGCCGGCCGTGGTCGAGTAACGGTTGATCTTGGGTTGCCACTGCCCGTTGGCATCCAGCTCGAATTCGCGAATACGGACCGAGACCCGGGCATGAAGATCAATCTGACGCGAATCGATGGCACGGGAAATCTCGGCGATATCGGTAAAGATCATTCCATTGCCGCGCGCGGAAACATTCTCGCGAGTTGCGTAATACAGGCCCAGCACCACGTCCTGTGACGGCACGATGATCGGCTGGCCGTTCGCAGGCGAAAGCACGTTGTTCGACGCCAGCATCAGGGTACGGGCTTCCATCTGCGCTTCCAGCGACAATGGAATGTGTACAGCCATCTGGTCACCGTCGAAGTCGGCGTTGAACGCAACGCAGACCAGCGGATGCAACTGAATCGCCTTGCCCTCGATCAGCGTCGGCTCGAAAGCCTGAATGCCCAGGCGGTGCAGGGTCGGTGCGCGGTTCAGCATCACCGGATGCTCTCGGATGACCTCTTCCAGAATGTCCCAGACCACCGGAGTCTCGGCTTCAACTTCTTTTTTGGCCGCCTTGATGGTGCTTGCGATGCCCATCTTTTCGAGACGTTCGAAGATGAAGGGCTTGAACAACTCAAGCGCCATTTTCTTCGGCAGGCCGCATTGGTGGAGCTTGAGCTGCGGACCCACGACGATCACCGAGCGGCCCGAATAATCGACGCGCTTGCCCAGCAGGTTTTGACGGAAACGGCCGCCCTTGCCCTTGATCATGTCCGCCAGCGACTTCAGCGGACGCTTGTTGGCGCCGGTCATGGCCTTGCCGCGACGGCCGTTGTCGAGCAGCGAATCCACCGCCTCCTGCAGCATGCGCTTCTCGTTGCGCACGATGATGTCAGGCGCCTTGAGTTCGAGCAGGCGCTTCAGGCGGTTGTTGCGGTTGATGACGCGACGATACAGGTCGTTCAGGTCCGAAGTCGCGAAACGGCCACCATCGAGTGGCACCAGCGGACGCAGGTCCGGCGGCAGTACCGGCAGAACTTCGAGGATCATCCATTCAGGCTTGATCCCGGACTGCTGGAAGCCTTCGAGCACCTTGAGGCGCTTGGAGATCTTTTTGCTCTTCGCTTCCGATCCGGTAACTTCGAGCTCCTGTCGCAGCGTTTCGACAAGACGGTTCAGGTCAAGGGTGCGCAGCAATTCGCGCACGCCTTCGGCGCCCATCACCGCCGTGAAATCGTCACCGTACTCTTCAACCTTTGCAAGATAGTCATCCTCGGTCAGGAGCTGGGCGCGATTCAAGGGCGTCATGCCGGGATCGACGACGACGTAGGCCTCAAAGTAAAGCACCCGTTCGATGTCGCGAAGGGTCATGTCCAGAACCATGCCCAGACGGCTGGGCAGGCTCTTAAGGAACCAGATATGCGCCGTGGGCGAAGCGAGCTCAATGTGTCCCATGCGTTCGCGACGCACCTTGGACTGGGTCACTTCGACACCACACTTCTCGCAGATAACCCCACGGTGCTTGAGCCGTTTGTACTTCCCGCAAAGGCACTCGTAGTCCTTCACTGGGCCGAAAATCTTGGCGCAGAAAAGGCCGTCCCGCTCCGGCTTGAAGGTCCGGTAGTTGATGGTCTCGGGCTTCTTGACTTCACCGTACGACCAGGAGCGGATCTTGTCCGGCGACGCGAGGCCGATGGTGATTGCGTCGAACTCTTCCTCGGCCGCCAGGTTCTGCTTGAAAAGGTCTGCAAACAGGCTCTTCATGTAATTTTCTCCAATGGGCCGCGGATCAGTAGCGCTCGAGATCGATGTCGATCGCGAGAGAGCGGATTTCCTTCACCAGCACGTTGAAGGACTCCGGCATGCCGGCATCGATCTTGTGCTCGCCCTTGACGATGTTTTCATAGACCTTGGTGCGGCCATTGACGTCATCGGACTTGACGGTAAGCATTTCCTGCAGGACGTAGGACGCGCCATAGGCTTCCAGCGCCCAGACCTCCATTTCACCGAATCGCTGGCCACCAAACTGGGCCTTGCCGCCGAGCGGTTGCTGGGTAACGAGGCTATAGGGTCCGGTGGAACGCGCATGCATCTTGTCGTCGACCAGGTGATGCAACTTGAGCACATGCATGTAGCCAACAGTCACCTTGCGCTCGAAGGCTTCGCCGGTGCGACCGTCGAACAACTCGACCTGGCCGTTGTGAGGGAGGCCCGCCAGTTCCAGCATGGCCTTGATCTCGGTTTCGTGAGCGCCGTCGAATACAGGGGTGGCAAACGGTACGCCACTTTGCAGGTTTTCTGCCAGCTCAACCACATCACCATCGTCCAGGCTGTCGATGTCCTCGCTGCGGCCAGACGCGTTGTAGATCTTGTTCAGGAACTTCCGGATCTCCGAGGCTGCCGCCTGCTTGCGCAGCATCTCGCCGATGCGCAGGCCCAAGCCCTTGGCCGCCCAACCCAGGTGCGTTTCGAGAATCTGGCCGATGTTCATTCGCGAGGGCACGCCCAGCGGGTTAAGCACGATATCCATCGGCGTACCGTCGGCCATGTGCGGCATGTCTTCGACCGGGACGATCTTGGATACCACGCCCTTGTTGCCGTGACGTCCGGCCATCTTGTCGCCGGGCTGCAGCCTGCGTTTGACGGCCAGATAAACCTTGACCATTTTCTGCACGCCGGGCGGCAGTTCGTCGCCCTGGGTCAGCTTCTTCTTCTTGGCTTCAAAGGCAATGTCGAAATCCTTGCGGGTCTGGTCGATACTGTCACGGAGGCTTTCCAGCTGCTGCTGCGCATCTTCATCCGCCAGCGAGATATCGAACCAGTGATAGTGCTCAAGTGACGCCAGGTAATCCTTGGTGATCTTCGTACCCTTGACGAGCTTCTTGGGTCCCTTCGACGCCAGCTTGTTGACCAGAAGCTTCTCGATACGAGCGAACGTATCACGCTCGACGATACGCATCTGATCGGCCAAGTCCTGCTTGTAACCGCGCAGCATGTCGTCGATGATCGACTGCGCACGCTTGTCACGCTCGATGCCCTCGCGGGTAAAGACCTGCACGTCGATTACGGTGCCGATCATGCCCGACGGAACACGCAGGGATGTGTCCTTAACGTCCGATGCCTTTTCGCCAAAGATGGCGCGCAACAGCTTTTCTTCCGGGGTCAGCTGCGTCTCGCCCTTCGGCGTGACTTTGCCGACCAGAACATCACCCGCCTCGACCTCGGCTCCGATATAAACGATGCCGGACTCGTCGAGACGGCCAAGCTGCGACTCGCCCAGCGTCGCGATGTCACGGGTAATTTCCTCGGCGCCAAGCTTGGTGTCACGCGCGACGACGGTAAGCTCCTCGATATGCACCGACGTAAAGCGGTCGTCAGCAACCACGCGCTCGGAAATCAGGATCGAGTCCTCGAAGTTGTAGCCGTTCCAGGGCATGAAGGCGACCATCATGTTCTGGCCGAGCGCAAGTTCGCCGAGGTCGGTTGAGGCACCGTCGGCGACCACGTCGCCCTTGGCAATAATGTCGCCAACCTTGACGATCGGACGTTGGTTGATGTTGGTATTCTGGTTGGAACGGGTGTACTTGGTGAGGTTGTAGATGTCCACGCCGACTTCACCGGGAACGGTTTCAGCGTCATTGACACGCACCACGATGCGATTGGCGTCAATGTAGTCCACCACCCCGCCACGCAACGCCTGGACAGCCGTGCCGGAGTCGACCGCCACGGTCCGTTCGATGCCCGTGCCCACCAGCGCTTTCTCCGGGCGCAGGCAGGGTACGGCCTGGCGTTGCATGTTGGCGCCCATCAGCGCACGGTTGGCATCGTCATGCTCCAGGAAGGGAATCAGCGAAGCCGCGACTGAAACTATCTGGCTGGGAGCAACGTCCATGTACTGGACCTCGGCGGGCTCCTTGAGCTCGAATTCGCCCTTGAAGCGGCAGGAAACGAGCGCGTCGGTCAGGCGTCCCTTCTTGTCCAGTTGCGCATTCGCCTGGGCGATAACGTATTTCCCCTCCTCGATGGCAGACAGGTACTCAATCTGGTCGGTGACATTGCTGTTCTCGACCTTTCGGTAGGGAGTCTCCATGAATCCGTACTCGTTGGTACGGGCGTAAAGCGCGAGGGAATTGATCAGGCCGATGTTCGGACCTTCAGGCGTCTCGATCGGGCAGACGCGGCCATAATGAGTCGGATGCACGTCGCGCACCTCGAAGCCGGCACGCTCGCGCGTCAGGCCGCCCGGGCCAAGCGCGGAGACGCGACGCTTGTGCGTGATCTCGGACAAGGGATTGGTCTGGTCCATGAACTGCGAAAGTTGCGACGAGCCGAAGAACTCCTTGATCGCAGCGCTGATCGGCTTGGCATTGATCAGGTCGTGCGGCATCAGGTTGTCGCTCTCGGCCTGGTTCAGGCGCTCCTTGACCGCGCGCTCCACCCGTACCAGGCCAGCCCGGAACTGGTTTTCGGCCAGTTCGCCGACGGAACGTACGCGACGATTGCCGAGGTGGTCGATGTCATCGACCTCGCCACGACCATTGCGCAGTTCGACAAGGATCCTCACCACATCGACGATGTCGTCATTCGACAGCGTGCCTGCCCCTCCGATCTGATCGCGGCCGACACGGCGATTGAACTTCATGCGGCCGACGGCGGATAGGTCGTAGCGTTCCTCCGAGTAGAACAGGCCGTGGAAAAGATTTTCCACGGCATCCTCGGTTGGCGGTTCGCCGGGACGCATCATGCGATAGATCGCAACGCGGGCAGCCCACTGGTCCGCAGTCTCGTCCATGCGCAGGGTCGAAGAGATATAGGCGCCGCGATCCAGATCGTTTACGTAGAGAGTTTGGACCTGCTCCATGCCGGCGTCGACCAGCTTTCGCAGCAGGTCTTCAGTCACTTCATCGTTGGCATTGGCAAGTATTTCGCCCGTCTCCGCATTCACGATATTGTGCGCCACCACGCGGCCGATCACGAACTCGTCAGGAACCAGGATCTTCTTGATGCCGGCATCGGCCATCTCGCGGATGTGCTTGACCGTAATGCGCTTGTCCTTGGCGACGATCAGCTTGCCAGCCTTGTCGACGATGTCGAACTTCGCGACTTCGCCACGCAGACGCTCGGGCACGACCTCGAATGAGATCCCCTTTTTTGCGAAATGGAAGGTGTCGAACTCGAAAAAGGTCGCGAGGATCTGCTCGTTCGTCATGCCGATCGACTTGAGCAGAATGGTTACCGGCATCTTGCGCCGACGGTCGATACGGAAGTAGAGGATGTCCTTCGGATCGAACTCGAAGTCCAGCCAGGAACCGCGATAGGGAATGATGCGGGCCGAGAACAGGAGTTTGCCCGAGCTGTGGGTCTTGCCCTTGTCGTGCTCGAAGCACACGCCGGGCGAACGGTGTAGCTGCGAAACAATGACGCGTTCGGTGCCGTTGATGACGAAGGAACCGGTGGTCGTCATCAGGGGGATCTCGCCCATGTAGAGCGGCTGGTCTTCCTTGACTTCCTTGACTGCCTTGGTATCGCGATCAAGCAGTTCGAGTCGCACCTTGGCGCGCAGGGGGCTGGCAAAGGTCAGGCCTCGCTGCTGGCACTCCTTGACGTCGAACGTAGGCTCGCCAAGCATGTACTCGACGAAGTGCAGGCGCGCATTGCCAGAGTGGGCAACGATAGGGAATATCGAGGTGAAAGCGGCCTGCAGGCCTTCATTGCGGCGCTGCGCCGGCAGCACGTCGGCCTGCAGGAAACGCGTATAGGACTCGATCTGAGTCGCCAGCAAAAAGGGCACGTCGAGGACGTTGGCCCGCTTGGCAAAGCTCTTGCGGATACGCTTTTTCTCGGTGTAGGAATAGGCCATGGTGGCTCCGTTCAGGATTCGGACGTCAAGGTCAAAGGACAGGGCTGCGGCAGACTGGTTCAGCGCTCTCGTTTGACTTCCACTCCGTGTTGGGGGTTCTCCGCTTTTTCATGCGCAAACGCGGATTGGCGGCAAGGCCGCCAATCCGCGATGTGGTGCAATTACTTGACTTCGACCTTGGCGCCGGCATCCTCGAGTTGCTTCTTGAGGGCCTCGGCATCGGCCTTCGGGATGGCTTCCTTGACGGCCTTGGGAGCGCCGTCGACGAGGTCCTTGGCTTCCTTGAGGCCCAGCCCGGTAGCGGCACGCACCACCTTGATGACCTCGACCTTCTTCTCGCCAGCGGCCAGCAGCATGACGGTGAATTCGGTCTTCTCTTCCACTGCGGCAGCGGCACCAGCGGCCGGAGCCGCCACGGCGACCGCGGCGGCGGCAGCGGAAACGCCAAACTTCTCTTCCATTTCCTTGATCAGTTCGGACAGTTCGAGAACGGTCATGCCGGCGATGGCATCGAGGATTTCAGCTTTGCTAACAGCCATGATTACTACTCCTGAATGAATGTTTGATGCGATAAAAAGGGATTACGCAGTCTCTTTGGCGTCACGCACTGCAGCAAGGCCCCGGACAAACTTCGTCGGAACTTCGTTGAGGGTGCGGACGAACTGGGTGATCGGTGCCTGCATGGTGCCGAGAAGCATGGACAACAACTCTTCGCGGCTCGGCATCGTCGCCAGCGCCTTGACTCCATCTGCGTCCATGACGTAGCTGGGCATTGCGCCGGCCTTGATGACGAGCTTGTCCTTGCCCTTGCCGAAGTCGTTCAACAGCTTGGCAGCGGCCACCGGATCCTTGGAAATGCCATAGATCAGCGGACCGACAAGCTTGTCGGACAAACCTTCGAACGTCGTGCCGACAAGGGCACGCCGAACAAGGGTGTTCTTTACAACACGCAGGTAAACCCCGGCCTTGCGGGCATTCGCCCGCAGGTCGGTAAGATCAACCACTCCGAGACCACGGTACTCAGCGACGATGATTGACTGGGCATTCGCGATTTCCGCGGACACTTCGGCAACTACCGCCTTCTTGTCGTCAAGATTGAGACTCACGGTCAACTCCTAATCAAACTGCCACGCCGAAAGTCGGCGGTGGCGATACGGCGACCTTCATTCAGGAAACTGCAAATTCCTTTCATCGGGTAACGCCATCTACGCCGGCGGTCGCAACGTTGTTCCGTCACTCCCATTAAGTCCTTGCGGACGCCTGCGGTCTTTGACAACCTGCCGCACCCTTCGCCGGACAGCGCGAGGGATGCGACAGCCCAAAGTCTTATGCTTGCGCGCTCAGGCTCGCCTGATCCACGCGCACACCCGCCCCCATGGTGCTGGAAAGGGAAATCTTCCTCAGATACTGGCCCTTGGAGGCTGCCGGCTTGGCCTTCTGCAACGCGTCGATCAACGCCGTCAGGTTGGTCGTCAGCGCATCGACGCTGAACGAAGCGCGGCCGATCGTGCAATGAATGATGCCGGCCTTGTCGGTCCGGTATTGCACCTGGCCGGCCTTGGCATTCTTCACCGCGGTGGTGACATCCATGGTCACGGTACCCACCTTCGGGTTCGGCATCAGGCCGCGCGGGCCGAGGATCTGGCCCAGCTGCCCAACCACCTTCATGGCGTCGGGCGTGGCGATGACAATGTCGAAGTTCATGTTGCCGGCCTTGACTTCGGCAGCGAGGTCGTCGAAACCGACGATGTCCGCCCCTGCAGCCTTGGCGTCCTCGGCCTTGGGCCCCTGGGCAAACACGGCAACACGGACCGTCTTGCCCGTACCGGCCGGCAGCACGACGGAACCGCGCACCAGCTGGTCGGATTTCTTGGCGTCGACGCCCAGATTGACCGAAACGTCGATCGACTCGTCAAACTTGGCGGTGGCGCACTCCTTGACAAGGCCGAGGGCGTCGGACAGCGGATAGGCCTTGTTGCGATCCACCTTGGCCAGGACAGCCTGCGTTCGCTTGGATTTCTTCGCCATGATCAGAGGCCCTCCACGGTGATGCCCATGCTGCGGGCGGAACCCGCGATGGTGCGTACGGCGGCTTCGAGATCAGCCGCGGTCAGATCCTTCATCTTGGCTTTGGCGATTTCCTCGGCCTGTGCCTTGGTGATCTTGCCAACCTTATCGGTATGGGGCTTGGGGGAACCCTTGGTGATGCCGGCCGCCTTCTTGATCAGGATGGTCGCCGGCGGCGTCTTCATCACGAAGGTGAAGCTCTTGTCGGCGAACGCGGTGATCACCACGGGGATCGGCAGGCCCGGCTCCAGAGCTTGGGTCTGGGCATTGAAGGCCTTGCAGAACTCCATGATGTTGAGGCCGCGCTGACCCAGCGCTGGGCCGATGGGGGGCGAGGGATTGGCCTTGCCGGCCGGGACCTGCAGCTTGATATATCCGATTATCTTCTTTGCCATGACTGGCTCCTGTACTTGGTGAGTCGTAACGCGCTTTCGGTTGCCCTATTTGCGCTCCTCGTTGCCGCAGCCCTGCTCCATCCGGCCGCCGCGGCGCGGCCTTTCAGCTCAAGCCTTCTCTACCTGGGCAAATTCCAGTTCCACCGGCGTGGCGCGACCGAAGATCGTGACCGAAACACGCAGGCGGCTTTTCTCGTAATTGACTTCCTCGACGTTTCCGTTGAAGTCGGTGAATGGGCCTTCCTTGATGCGGACCATCTCGCCAACCTCGAACAAGACCTTGGGGCGCGGCTTTTCTACACCATCCTGCACCTGCTGCATGATCTTGTTGACCTCCTTGTCGGAGATCGGTGTCGGCTTGGTTGAGGTACCGCCGACAAAGCCCGTGACCTTGGGCGTACTCTTGACCAGATGCCAGGAATCATCGTCCATGTCCATCTCGACGAGGACATAGCCAGGGAAAAACTTCCGCTCGGAAATGCTCTTCTGGCCGTTTTTCATCTCGACCACTTCCTCGACCGGAACCAGAACCTGGCCGAACTTGTCCTGCATGCCCGCGCGATTGATGCGTTCCAGCAGGGCACGCTGCACGGATTTCTCGAATCCGGAGTAGGCGTGAACGACGTACCAGCGTTTAGTCATTATTTCTTCCAGCCCAGAATCAGGTCGTAAAGCACGAACTCGAGGGTCTTGTCGGTCATCCACAGGATGATCGCCATTGCCAGCACAAACGCGAAGACAATGCCAGTGGTCTGCATGGTTTCCTTGCGCTCCGGCCACACCACCTTCTTGGTCTCGACCACAGCCTCCTGGCTGAAGTCGTAGAAGCGGCGCCCCGGCTCGGTGAACCAGGCAACGGCGGCGCCGGCAGCCAGTCCGGCGAGCACGGACAGCACCCGCAGGATCATCGCCTTGTCGCCAAGGACATAAAAACCCGTCACGCCAGCCGAAACAAGCGCCAACGCCAGCAGGAACTTCAGTTTGTCGGCCATAAACAATCAGGTACGCGCAAGTACTTCAATTCAGTGGCAGGGGCAGAGGGAATCGAACCCCCAACCTGCGGTTTTGGAGACCGCCGCTCTGCCAATTGAGCTATACCCCTGCGGCAGAGACTGCAGGGCGACACCCCGTATCCGGAGTGCCGCCCGATTCTTAACGCTGCTCCTGATTACTCGATGACCTTGGCGACGACACCGGCGCCGACGGTACGACCGCCTTCACGGATGGCGAAGCGCAGACCTTCTTCCATGGCGATCGGGGCAATCAGCCGCACCGTCATCGCGACGTTGT
>Ga0172367_10005429_pt1 | contig 15396 bp, 13 predicted proteins | sample Lak10m_FD_114542 | JGI IMG/M metagenome (GOLD analysis project Ga0172367, IMG submission 114542) | Freshwater microbial communities from Kabuno Bay, South-Kivu, Congo - kab_022012_10m | ecosystem: Environmental > Aquatic > Freshwater > Lake | place: Democratic Republic of the Congo: South-Kivu... | reverse complement strand
GATGGGTCGGTTGCCCTTAGCACATTTGGATTTGTATCGATTGGAAACGATGGAAGCGATTTGGAGCGCGGGTTTGGAGCTGTACCTGGAGCCGGAGGGGTTGGCAGTGATCGAGTGGATGGATCGATGGACAGGGGCTAGGCCGAAGGATTTCACGCAGGTGCGGATTGAGGTGTTGGACGGAAATGAACGCAGGATCGTGCATGACGACATTGGCTTTTGAGTTCTCGACCGACCATCGAAGCGTGGCGGTGGTTCGAGACGGAGCGATTTTATCGGAGATCTGCCATGAGGCCGGGCGTGCGACGCCGGTGAAGGGCCTGACCCAGCGTGCGCTGGAGGTCGCGGGGGTGGCGGCGTCGGAGGTGATGCGGGTGGCGATTGGGACGGGGCCGGGCTCGTATACGGGTATCCGGTCGGCGCTGGCGTGGGCGCAGGGGTGGTGTTTGGCTCGAGAGATTCCGGCCGCGGGAGTTTCGAGTGTGAGCGCGGCGGTGGCGGACTTGGCAACTCCGGCGCGGCTGGACGGCCGGGGTGTGTGGTTGGTGGACGCCCTGCGCGGCGAGTTTTATGCGCAACGTCTCGATGCTTCGCACGGAGCTTGGCGATGCGAGGGGGCGCTGGAGTTGGTGTCGGCAGAATGGGTCCGGGGGTGGATTCAGGCGCAGGGGACGGTGTTTGGAGCGGGGCTAGGAGCGAGTGTTGAAGGGGCGGTGGAAGGGTTTCCGAGGGCGGGCCGTGTGGGGTTGTTGGCTGCGGCGGCGGAGTGGTTTTCGGATCCGGGCTTGATTGAGCCGATCTATCTGCGTGCGGTGTCGTTCGTGAAGGCCCCGCCGTTGCGCGAGGACTTAATGGCCTTGGCTGGGCCTGGGTGAGTGGAGGGTCGGCAAGGGGGGCGTCGCTCTCGGGGATTATGGACGGCTGGGAGGAGTGAGGATGTGGTAGCGGCGAGGGGTGGGGTTGGCGATGCGTTGTTTCTCACCGTTGGGCCACGTGACCTCGGCTTGGGTTACGAGGGTGTGAGTTCCGGTTCCGAAGTGGAGCGTGGCGGGGTGTTGGGATCGGTAGGAGTCGCCTGTGACCAACTGACGTGATTGGAGCCGCCCCCCGGACTCGATCGTGATGTGCGTGCCGACGGGGGAGAGGGACTGGGGTGTTGACACGAACTTGAACCCGATCCAAGAGTGGGTTGAGGGCAGTTGGTTGCGGTAAACGCGTAGGGTTTGCTTTTTCTCAGGCCAGATTTCGAACGTGGTTACGATCAGATCGACTTGCCCATCACCATCGATATCGTCGGCAACGACGTTTCGGCAGTCTTCCTCCAACGAAACCCCGAGGATTGGCGCGAGGTCGGTGAAGGACTGGGCTTGATCGTTCATGAAGAGCCGATTTTTCTCGTGGCCGCCATAGGACCAACCGTTTCCTCGGGTGCGAGCGAACTTGGAGGTGAGATAAGCGGTGGCAGTGGCGTCATCGACGGTGCTATCGATGTAGAGATCGTGGAGCCAGAACTCGCTCTCGTAGTCGCGAACGGAGGACCTGGATTCATTCCCGTTGGCGATGTAGGCATCGGGGAAGCCATTGTTGTCGAAATCGGCGGAGGCTACGCCCCAGGACCAACCGGAGGCGGCGATGGAGGTGCTCAGTTGGTTTGTGGTGAAGGAGTTTGTGGAGTTGGGATCACGCAGGTAGAGCCGATTCCCGAAGGTCATGCGGGTGCGGAGCGAGCGGTCTTCGCTTTTTCCGGGGTGCGATCGCCAGAGGTTGAGGTGGTGCAGTCGGCTGACCGTGGGCGAGATCATGCCGATCATGAGCACATCCAGGAGGCCGTCGGAGTTGAAATCATTGAGCGCGTGGCCCATGCCGAAGGCGTGCGTCTCGGGCATCCAGGTGGTGGAGACATCGCGCAACGGTTCGGGCCATGGATTTTCGAAGAGATCCAGACCGGCGAAATCGCTGATGGTGAGCAGTTCGGGACGTTGATCGAGGTTTAGATCGACGAGGGAAGCACTGAAGACGCGACGTCGGCTCTTGGCGTTGAATTGTGGCGCGTTGGTGATCGTGGTGAATCGTCCGTGGCCGTCATTTTGTAACAGAAACGAGGGAAAACCGTCGTTCGCGTTGTGGAATTCGGGTCGAAGGATCTGGCCGAGGGACGGCACGCGATACTGGCCGAGGAACACATCGAGATCACCGTCGGCATCGAGGTCGCCACACGTCAGGACGACGGGGCCTTCGAGCGAGGTTGGGTTCGGAGCGGGGGACCAGACTTGGGAGCTGGGCGTAGGAAAAGTGAGCTGGTTCGAGCCGGAGAAGAGGTGCAGGCCCGAGGCGTTCGCGCAGAGCAGGTCGAGGGTTCCGTTTCCATCGAAGTCGGCGAGCAGAGCCGTTGCGAGGTGGGGGATGGGATGAGTGCAAAGGGTCTTAGGATCGAAAGTGCCCTCAGCGTTTGGAGTGTAGACGAGGTTCTTTGCGGCGAGCACGATTTCGGACAGGCCGTCACGGTTCAGATCCATGACGAGCAAGGGATCGATGAAACTCGGATTTGGGGCGGGGTCGATGGTTTGAACGAAAGCGAGGTTGAACCCGGTGGGGCCGATGCGGGAACGGATGGCGAGCTGGGAGGCGTCGAGGGATCGGATGCGTGGAGGTGCGGGGGGGCGTGCGAGTGAGGTTGACGGTGAGGGTGTAGACGAGTTGGGGAACCATTCGACCTGGATTGAACCCGAGATCAGTGTGGTGCGTTGGGGGTCGCGATGAGCGCATTGAGCGGTGAAACTGAAGACACTATGAGGAGGTGATTGCGCGGTTTGGGGTTGGAAGGAAATCTGGCGACATTCGACTTCGTGCAGCTGCCAACCGCTTCGGGCGAAGCCTAGGATGTGTTGGGTCCAGTCGGCTTGGGAGAGTGTGCGGTTGGGGTGGATTGGGGACTGGAGCTCGACGAGGTTGAGCGCGGGCAGCGGCGGGGACCAAGAAGGTAGAGAGATCGAGCCGAACGGGAGGGAGGCCACGATCTCGAGCTTGTTCGTGGCGGCGTTGATTTGATCCCACCACGCCTCAATGAGCCCGTTTAGACGCTGAGCCTCGATTTCGGGTGCCCAGAAGGTTGCGTCGGCCTTCGCTTCCCGCGTGAGCAGCGCGGAAAGCTTCGAGGCGAGAGGGGGCGATAGGACATCTGGCGCCGCCGGGAGACGTTCGACGTCAGCGGCGATGGGGAGCGGTGAAGCGGGGGGCTGTCGCCGCCACAGAGCAGCGACAGCCAAAGCGGCGGCGATGAACAGGATAAGAAAGATCCAGCGCCGCGCCACGATGAGTCGGGTCAGACGAGCGATTTTGCGAAGCGCTCGATGCGGTCGAGGCCTTTTTCGATATTGGCCATGCCGGTGGCGTAGCTGATGCGAAGATACTCATCGGCCCCGAAGGCGACACCGGGGACGGCGGCGACTTTTTCTGTTTCGAGCAAGCGCGCGCAGAAGTCGGCGGAACTCAGGCCGAGCTTGGAGATGTTCGGGAATAGGTAGAAGGCCCCCTTGGCATTGACGCAGGAGATGCCCGGGATGGCGTTGAGGCGTTGGTGTGCGTAGGAGCGGCGTTTGGAGTATTCGGCGAGCCAGATGGCGAGATGCTCTTGAGGCCCGTTGAGCGCAGCGACGCCACCTTTTTGAGCGAAGGAGGTGGGGTTGCTGGTGCTATGACTTTGGATGGCGTCGATGGCCTTGGCGATGGGTTCTGGGGCGGCGAGGTAGCCGAGACGCCAACCCGTCATGGAGTAAGCCTTTGCGAGGCCATGGACGATGATGGTGTGGTCGTAGTGGGCTTGGGAGAAGGCCGCGACACTGGTGTGTTCGGCTCCATCATAGACGAGTTTTTCGTAGATCTCGTCGCTCATGATGAGCACTCCTTTTTCGACGCAGATATCCCCGAGCGCCTTAATTTCGTCGCGGGTATACAGTGAGCCAGTGGGGTTGCTTGGAGAATTGAGAATGAAGAGACGCGTCTTTGGGGTGATGGCGGCGCGCAACTGGTCGGGGGTGACTTTGAACTCGGTGGCGTCGGACGTGGGCAAGATGACGGGGGTTGCGCTGGCGAGTTTGACCATCTCTGGGTAGCTGAGCCAGTAAGGGGCGGGGATGATCACTTCGTCGCCTTCTTCGCAGGTTGCGAGGATGACATTGTAACAGGAGTGCTTACCGCCGGAGGAGACGATGACCTGGGAGGGCTTGTAAGTGAGCCCGTTCTCGCGTTTGAACTTGTCTGCGATGGCCTGTCGGAGTTCGGGAATCCCGCTACTGGGCGTGTACTTGGTGAAGCCATCGGCGATGGCTTTGGTGGCCGCGTCCTTGATATGTTGCGGGGTATCGAAGTCGGGTTCGCCGGCACCAAACCCGACGACATCCAGACCTTCGGCCTTCATCTGTTTGGCCTTAGAATCGATGGCTAGGGTGAGGGACGGGGAGAGCGCCGACGCTCGGCGCGAGATCTTATAATTCATAGTGTGACTCAACCAATTATGCCTGAACATTGATCGGGCTTGGAATGAATCGCAAGGTGGAAGTGGGAGGCGCTGGCGGAGGATGGGGTTGTTTGGATGGGTCGAAACTGGGGGGGATCGCTTGGGGACGGGAGGACGGGGAGGGGACTCGTGGCGAAGTTGGGTTTGTCTTGTGGACCTTGGGCCTCCCAAGGCCGGCAGGGGTGCCGGTGGTTCCAGGGGGGACGGGCCGTGGTACCCGTCGAACGGTGGCGGCTCCGGGGTGGAGCGGCCACCGTTTGTTCGGCGGGGGATCGCGAGGGGGGAGCCGGTTAGGGCTTGTCGTATTCGCCTAGGGGGCGGATCCAGATATTCCGGAAGCGGACGGGATTACCGTGTTCGTAGAGCTCGATAAAGCCGCGTGGGGGGTGAGGTTTATCGTAATTACCGAGGCCGCGGTAGGGTGTGCCGCCGTAGAGTTCCTTGCGGTGGTGGACGACCACTCCGTTGTGAATCACGGTGACGTAGGCTTTCTGGGTGAGCTTACCGCTCTCATCCCAGAGTGGGGATTCCCAGATGATGTCGTAGGTTTGCCATTCACCGGGAGGTCGGGAGGCGTTGACGAGCGGGGGTTGCTGACCGTAGATGGCGGCGGCTTGTCCGTCGGCGTAGGTCAGGTTGTTGTAGGAGTCGAGGACTTGGATCTCGTATTTGCCGTAGATATTGACGCCGTTATTGCCGCGGCCTTGGCCTTTACCCACCACGACGGATGGAGTGGCAAATTCGAGGTGGAGCTGGAAATTGCCGAACTCGTCGCGGGTGCGGATGATGCCGGTCTTGGTGGTTTCCATGTAGCCATCGACGATTTTCCATTGGACATCGCCCTTGGTGCCCTTCCACTTGGAGAAATCTTTGCCGTCGAAGAGCACGATAGCGTCGGAGGGCGGGGCGGCGAGTTGACTGAAGGTTGCGCCTGGGGTGATGACTTTTGGCAGGGGCCGGTTGGGATCGTGAACGTGCCACTTGCCGTTAGGCTGCATGGGGGTATCGGTGTAACCTTCGGGCGCTTGGGCCTGAGCGAGCAGTGGGGAGGCGGCCAGAACCAAGGCTGGGAGCCATCGGGAGTAGAATGACATAGGTGATTAGTAAGGTTTCCCAAGCTGTAGCGGAACCTTGAATCGAGCTCAAGAGAGAAGCTTGGAGAACTGCTGAGGGCGTGTTGGCGGTGGCCAGAGCGGTCTACGGTTCTGGTGATTGGGCTTTGGCAGTGGGGATTTCCGAGACCGTGCCAGAGGCACGGTGAACCGGCAGGTCGGAGACCTGCCCCACAGATTGAGATTGAACCCAGGGTTCTGCGTACCTCGACTGGGGCTGGGAAGTGCAGGCGAAGTGGGCCGCTTGGAAAACGAGCGAACGTCTTGCCCTCGGAAGGGGGTTAGCGCATAGTCGAGGCCGAAACGATGAACAGTCCAACCTCCTTGAAACCGAAACAGGTCTATTTGGTCGCCAACGGTGATTTGCGACTCTCCGCGAATCAAAAATGCTGGCCGGAACAGCAGAAAATGGAAGCCACGCTGACGAAGGCGTTGAAGGACGAGGATTGGGAGGTGGTTCGAGCCCATGCGTATGATGCGACGAAGAAGCATGGGTTCATTGATTCTCAGAAGGTGGGGATTCAAGTCTTCAGGGACTTGGACCCGGACGCACCGCTCATCGTGGCGGAGTGCGTGTGGCAATACAGCCAGCATCTGCTGCCTGGATTGTTGACGCATCGAGGGCCGATCTTGACCGTGGCCAATTGGAGTGGGACTTGGCCTGGTTTGGTGGGGTTGCTGAACTTGAATGGGTCGATGACTAAGATGGGCATTCGGCACAGCAGCCTGTGGAGCGAGACGTTCCGAGATAAGTTTTTCAAGGAAGGTTTGAGGCAGTGGTTGCAGACGGGGTGGATTGCCCATGACCAGAGCCATGTGCGCGATTTCGATTTGCTTCGACTCAACCCCGACGACGACCGTACGGGGCGCGAGTTCGGGCGTCGGTTCCGTGAACAGAAGGCCATCATGGGGGTGTTTGATGAAGGGTGCATGGGCATGCACAACGCGATTATCCCGGACGAAATTCTGAATCCGGTGGGCGTGTTCAAGGAACGGTTGAGTCAATCGGCGTTGTATGCCGCGATGCTACAGGTCACCGACGACGAAGCCCGGGAGGTTTATGAGTGGCTTTGGAAGAAAGGCATGCGCTTTCAGTTGGGCACGGTGGAGGAGACTGATCTCACGGAGAACCAGGTTTTGTTGCAGTGTAAGATGTATATTGCTGCGGTGCGCATCGCCGATGAGTTTGGGTGCGCGACGGTAGGCATTCAGTATCAGCAAGGGCTCAAGGATTTGGCTCCGGCGAGCGATTTGGTGGAGGGCCTTTTGAACAACGCGGACCGGCCGCCGGTGAAAGCTACGGGATCGGATCGGATTCTCTTCGATGGGGAGGCACTGCCGCACTTCAACGAAGTGGACGAGTGTGCGGGATTGGATGGGTTGGTGACGTATCACCTATGGCGGCAGTTAGGGTATGCACCGGAGAACACCTTACACGATCTGAGGTGGGGTCAGGAGTATAAGGGGGATGGGGTCGATGATTATGTCTGGGTGTTCCTGATCTCGGGAGCTGCGCCGCCGGCGCATTTTATCGGGGGCTACAAAGGGACCACGAGCGAGCGTCAGCCGGGTATGTATTTCCGCTTGGGCGGGGGCACAGTGAAGGGGATATCGAAGCCCGGCTTTGTGGTGTGGAGCCGGGTGTTCGTGATGGACGGTCGATTACATTGCGACTTGGGGGTGGCGGAGGTGGTGAAGTTGCCGCAGGAAGAGACCGAGCGACGGTGGAAAGAGACGACCCCGCAGTGGCCAATTATGCATGCGGTGTTGAAAGGGATTTCGCGCGATCAGATGATGGCGCGGCACAAGTCCAACCACATCCAGGTCGTGTATGCGCCGAGCGAACGCCAAGCCCATCGTGCGTTGCGAGTGAAGGCGGCGTGTTTGGCGGAGTTAGGGCTTGAGGTGCACCTCTGCGGCAACGTGGACCTTGACTGAATCGGCCCGCCTTTATCGAGTGATCCTGAACCCTGCCGCTGCGGGCGGGGTTGGGTTGCATCGGTTTCGAGACGTTTTCAACGCCCTCGAACGGGCGGGTGTTGAATTTACCGTGTTCCAAAGCGATCGGGCGGGGGCGGCCCGGGAGCGGGCACGGCAATTGGCTCGGGAGGGTGGCCCGGTTCGGGTGATTGCGGCGGGTGGCGACGGGACGGTGAACGAGGTGGCGGCGGGGCTGATGGATTCAGGGAACCCCGAGGCGGTGTTGGGAATGATCCCGCTTGGAACCGGCAATGACTTTGCGACAGCGCGGGGTGTGGGAACAGTCGAGAACGCGATCGAGGCCTTGCGCGTGGGCGCGGTGCGGCGGGTCGACGTGATCCGGTTTCATTCTCGGTTTGCGGGGCAGTCCGAGCGAGGCTTTGCCCTCTTGTTCGTGGGGGCGGGGTTTGCTGGGGATTTACTTCGGCACACGACCCCGAGGGTGAAACGTTGGTTTGGTCGACGGCTGAGTTATCCGGTTGGCTTCTTGAGAGCTTGGGTGAGTCATTCGTCGCAAGAGATGACGATTCGGCACGACGGTGGGGAGTGGACGGGCCGGTTTTTGTTGGTGTTGGCGGCGAATTCGGAGTTTGCGGGCGGGCAGTCCTTGCGGCCGGCTCCGGGGGCTTTGATGGACGATGGGCAGCTGGATTTGTTGGTGGTGCGCGCGTTGGGGCGATGGTCGATTTTGCCGCAGTTTTTGAAGGTGATGCGTGGGGCGCACCTGGGGCATCCGAGCGTGAGTTACGTGAGAACGCGGCGGCTTTCGGTGGTCGCGCCGAGAGCGATCGGGGTGCAGGCGGACGGTGAAGAATGCGGACTGGCGCCGTTAGAGTTGGAAGTCATGCCGCGGGCGCTGGTGGTGATTGGCCTCTATTGATGGAGTCGAACTTTTATGCGAAGTCTCAAACACCTTTTTGATCATAACCGGCAGTGGGCCGCAAAAATTCGCGAGCAGGATCCGGAATTTTTCCAGAAGCTGTCGCATCAGCAGTCCCCGAGCTACCTGTGGATCGGATGTTCCGATAGTCGGGTGCCGGCGAACCAGATCGTCGGGTTATTGCCCGGGGAGTTGTTCGTCCATCGGAACGTGGCGAACATGGTGGTGCACACGGATCTGAACTGCTTGTCGGTCATGCAATTCGCGGTCGATATCCTCAAGGTGCGCCACATCATTGTCTGCGGACACTATGGATGCAGCGGCGTTCGGGCGGCGTTTCGACGGGATCGGATTGGACTGAGTGATAACTGGCTTCGGCACGTGCAGGACGTTCGGCACAAGCACGAGAAGCTGTTGGCGGGCAGCACGGACGACCCGGTGGTGGCGGATCGGCTTTGCGAGTTAAACGTGATTGAGCAGGTGGCGAATGTGTGCCACACGACCATCGCGCGGGATGCGTGGGAGCGGGGGCAGGAGCTGGTGGTTCACGGATGGATCTACGGGTTGCAGGACGGACTGTTGAGGGATCTCAACGTGACCGTTGCGGATTACCGGGAGACCCCATCGGTTTACCAAGCGGCCATAGCGGCGTTTACCTAGCCTATTTGGATTCGGCTCGTGTTTTGAGGTTGCGCAGGCCTTCTTCGAGATCCGGGCTGATCAGTCGGTCCATCAGCAGGCTGAACCAGCGGTCCATGGGATTTCGGTTGACCTTGCCATCCATCCCCCAAATGACCTCGGTGGACTCGCCGGAGGCTTGGAATGTGAGGGTGCCGACGCTGAGGTAGCGGCCGTGTTCAAAGCTGAGATCGAAGGTGATTCCCTTGGAGGGGTCGGCTTGAGTGATCTTCATCCTCCCTTGGCCGAGCTTTTTGGCTTCCCATTTACTGATCGCGCCGACGCCTTCGGCCGGTCCCTCGTAGGCGTAAACCAGGGTAGGATCCTTGGCGGGGGTCCAGGCGGACCACTCGGGCCATTTCTTGAGTTGATTGATCCACGGGAAGATGGCGGGAGGCTTGGCGGCGATGAGGATCTTGCGCTCGACGCGGTATTGATCGGGCAGGAATTGGGAGATGACGCTCATGGCGAGCACGAAAACAACGAGTGCGCGCAGGCCTTTCTTAAGTGATTTCATGAGGTTTGTTTGGGGCTTGAGGGTTGGGTGGTGGCTGGCTTGGTGATAGACTAGGAACGCGGTAGTGCAAGGCTGAAATTCGGGGTGCGGGGCGATGAGGGTGGGGCGGACGAAGGTCGGCAAGGGTGCTGGCGGTTTCGGGGGTGGCAGGAGCTTTTTCTCTCGTTGCCTCGGTGTGGACGTAGGGATACGGTTGAGTCGGAGTGCGTGATTGATCGCTGGGTGCGCTGGTTGGTTGAGTTGAGTGATCGCGAAGTTCGACGATCCACATTCCGCTGGACGAGGGCGACGACGTGATTAAATGCGCGTGTGGGGCCTGGTCTATCGATCCATGTATTTGAACCTGATTCAGATTGCGGAGTCGTTCGGGGTTGAAGAACGGATTGTCGAGGGATGGGTTCGGGAGGAGGGGCTGCCCCACACCGAGGATCGCGGTCGACTTCTTTTTGATCGGGGCCAAGTTGCCGACTGGGCGACGCGACGCGGGATGGCCGCGCGTGCGGGATTTTTGGCGGTGCAACCATCGACTCTCGGAGGCGTCGGACAACTCGGTGACTTGCTACGGAGAGGCGGGATTTATCGAGATGTGGCGGCATCGGATTTGGTGGGGACTTACGACCGCATTTTGGATTCGTTGACGGGGGTCACGAAGGCGGTGCGCCAGCTTTTGGGCCAGCGATTACGTTCCCCAGGAGGGGTGACTCTCGCCCCGATTGGGGAAGGATTCGCGTTGCCTCACCCGACGATGCGCTTGGCGCTGGGACGCGATTCGGGGACTGTGGCGCTGATCCTGTTGCGGGCGGGTGAACGGTTGGGGGAGGTAAGCCCGGATGAGGTTCCGATTTCCAGGCTATTGTTCTTCATCGCCCCTTCGCCACGGGCGCATTTGGAGCTTTTGGGGCAACTCACACGAAGCCTCGCAGGGGGAGCGTTGCGGGAGGTGTTGTTGCGCGAGTCTTCGGATGCTGAGATCTTGCGTGCGGCGGATTTGGTGGCGTCGGAGGTGCCTGCGGCCTCAAACAAAAGGAGCGACGCATGCTCGTGATCCCGATGCTGTGGGTGGGGTTTGCGTGTTTGGCCGTGGGCGGTTTGTTGGGTGTACGTTTTCCTCGGCTCTGGCTGGGGTTGACCTTGGGTGGACTCGGTCTGGGTGTTCTGAGCGTGGTGGGGGTGTTGGTGGGTGGGGGGAGTCTGAATGGAGGAGCACGTTTCGTTTGGCTGGGGAACCGATACACCAGCGATTGGACGCGATCAGCGCGGTGTTTTTGGCGTTGGTTTGTTTGGTCGGTGCGACGGCAACCGCTTACTCGCACGAATATTGGGGCGAGGCTCACCATGGGAGATCGGCGAGGTGGGGGCGAGTGTGTTGGAGCGCTTTGATGCTGAATCTGTGGTGGGTTTTAGTGAGCAGCAATGGTCTGCATTTTCTCATGGGCTGGGAAGGATTCACGCTCAGCGCCTACTTTTTGATCACCCTGGATCGTGCTCGGAATGCGGTGCGGTCGGCTGGTTTGTTGTATCTGGTGGCGTCGCATGTGGGGACGATGTTTCTGTTCGCGTTCTTCACGGGGTGGGTATCGCGGACGGGCGGATGGGATTTGGGATCGATGCGTGGGGACGAGACGTTGAAGCCCTTGTTTTGGCTGGCGCTGGTGGGGTTTGGCATCAAAGCGGGCGTGTTTCCTGTGCACTTCTGGTTGCCCTCGGCTCACTCGAATGCGCCGAGCCATGTTTCGGCGGTGATGTCGGGAGTGGCGATTAAGATGGGGATTTATGGGTTGGTACGATTTAGCGGTTGGTTGCCACTGCCTGCGGGCGCGGGCTGGGTGATGCTGGCCCTGGGCATGGTGAGTGCGGTGATGGGGGTGGTCTTTGCGTTGGCGCAGAACGATTACAAACGATTGCTTGCGTACTGTTCGGTGGAGAATGTGGGGATTATCTTCATGGCACTGGGAGGTTCGATGTTGGCTCGGACTCGGGAGGATGCGACCTGGGGTGTTTTGTTGTTTGCCGGGGCCATGATGCACATTTGGAACCATGGCGTGTTCAAGGCGTTGCTCTTCTTGGGGGCGGGGTCGGTGCTGCACAGCACGGGGACGCGTGAGATCAGTCGGCTGGGCGGTTTGTGGCGAGGCATGCCATGGACGGCATGCGTTTTCGCGGTGGGTTCAGCGGCGGCGTGCGGACTGCCCGTCTTCAACGGATTCGTGGGCGAGTGGTTGATCGCTCTGGGCTTTTTCGATGCGGCATCGGCACCGGCGGAGCCGCTGGGGTTGGCGGCGATGGCGGTGGTGGTTTTGGGCGTTTCGGGAGCGTTGGCCTTGGCGACGTTTGTGAAGGTGGGGTCGATGCTGTTCTTGGGGGCAGCGCGAACCCAACCGGCAGTTGACGCGAAGGAAGGCGGACGATGGATGCGTTGGCCGATGGTCGGCTTGGCCGTGGTCTGTGTGCTGGGGGGGATTTTTCCGATTCTCTTGCGTCCGGTACTGCTGCGGTCGGTGGGGGTGTGGAATCCGAGCTGGGTTGCGAACGAATTGGAGGCGCCGCTGGCCGCGCTGGGGGGCGTGCATGCGGGTGTGGCCTTGCTTGCGGTAGGACTTGGAATACTGGTTTTGAAGAGGTCGGCACGCGGAGGGATTCGGCGGAGTGGGACCTGGGATTGTGGGTATGCGAAGCCCACGTCGCACATGCAGTATGGTAGCGGTTCCTTTGCTGGAGTGGTGTTGGGGTGGTTTCGGTGGGCCTTACGACCTTCGATATTGATCCGGCGTCCGCGCGGTTATTTTCCGGAGGCGGCGATTCGGGTGGAGGAAGTGCCGGAGACGGTTCTGTACCGCGTGCTGGGTCCGGTGCTGGAGGGGGTGTTGTATGTATCGACGCGAGTCCGCCGCTTGCAGCATGGACGCGCGCAATCTTACATCCTGTATTTGGTGATCGGGATTCTGGTGTTGAGTCTGATCGCCTGGGCTGGAGGTGAGCGATGATACCGTTGGTGGAAGGGTTGGTGCGATTGGCGATGTGGTTGTTGATCGCCCCGTTGTTGCCTGGGGTCATCAACCGAGTGAAAGCGTGGGTAGCTGGGAGGCGTGGTCCGCCGGTTTTCCAGCTCTACTACGATCTCGGGAAGCTGTGGCGCAAGGGCGTGGTGTTGAGCACGACGGCGTCGCCGGCGTTCGTTGTGGCTCCGGCGGTGGCGTGGGTGGGCGTGGTGGTTGCCGCCATGCTGATGCCGTTATGCGGGTTGGGATTGGGTGTTGGGTTTAAAGGCGATGCGCTGTTGTTCCTTTACCTTCTGGCCATGACGCGTTTCTGCACCGCGTGGGCGGCGATGGAGACCGGCTCAGCCTTTGAAGGCATGGGCGTGGTCCGCGAGTTGAGCTACGCCATCCTGTCTGAGGCCTCGTTGATGACGGCGGTGCTGGCGTTGGGGATCCAGACTGGGACGCTGTCGATGGCAGGCATGCTGGTGCCATCGACGGGTGCGGGTGCGGTCTTGTTGGCGGTGGGGTTATTCACGGTGCTGTTGGCTGAGAACAGTCGCGTGCCGTTTGACGATCCGGATACCCATTTGGAACTAACGATGGTTCATGAGGTGATGATTTTGGACCATAGCGGCCCGATCCTGGCGGCGGTGCTGCATGGGGCATCGGTGAAACTTATGCTGTTTGCGGTATTTTTGATCCAAGCGACGATCCCGTTGGAGGCGTTGGGTCAGGGGTTGGGATTGGTGGTCTTGATAGGCGGCGTGTTTGGCGTAGCGGTGTTGGTGGGGGTGATCGAAAGCTTCATGGCACGGTTGGCGTTTCGGCGCGTGCCGTTGCTGTTGGTGACCTCGCTGCTGCTCTGCGTCTTTGCCCTGCTGGTGGCTTGGAAGGGAGGCGCGGCGTGAGTGGAAATTTGAACGTGCTGGTTGGATTGGTGATGGGGCTGAACCTTTTGGCGTTGGGGAGCGGTCGACTCCCCTCATTGGTGCGTGCGCTTGCGTTGCAGGGGATCGTGCTCGGCATCATGCCTGTGGCGATGGAGCATGGGGCGTGGGACTGGAGGTCGGTGGTGATCGTCGTGGGCACGGTGGCGGGCAAGGGGTTGGTGATTCCGGCGCTTTTACGACGGGCGATGCGGGCGACGAATGTGGATCGCGAGATTCAACCCTTCATTGGTTACGTACCCTCGTTGATTCTGGGTGCGGTTGGAACGATCGCTGCGGTGGGGATGGGGCGTGCGATGCCGTTGATGCCGGAACATGCCGGTTCATTGCTGGTCCCCGGCGCGATGGCGTGTGTGCTGACGGGTTTTCTGCTGTTGATTGGCCGAGCCAAGGCGATTTCGCAGGTGTGTGGCTACCTCATTTTGGAGAATGGAATCTACCTCTTTGGGTTGCTCTTGATTCGGTCGACCCCGCTGCTGGTGGAGTCGGGCATCCTTTTGGATCTCACGGTGGGTGTGTTTGTGATTGGGATCATCGTGGACCGCATCCAGCGAGCGTTTGACACGATGGACACGAGGAAGTTGACGACCTTGCACGAATGAAGTCGCTGCTACTGATCCTGATGCCGATGTTGGGTAGCGTGGTGGCGGCCCTGATGACGGACAACCGTCGACGCCCGTGGCTGTTGCCGGTGGTGGGAAGCGTTCAGATGATAATGGTTGGGTGGGCGATGACGGGAGAGGCGGGAGGCGGAGTGGGAACGGGAACGAGCGAGTGGGTGGGATATGATGCGTTGGCGCGGGCGGTGATGCCGATGGTGACGATCTTGTTTTGGGTCTGTTCGATCTATGGAGTTTCGTACCTGCGGATGCGATCGGAGCGACCGAACCGGCTGTTTGTGGCCTTGTTCCTGGCGATGTTGGGGTTGTTGAGTGCGGGGTTACAAGCGCGGCATCTGGGCGTTTTGTGGATTGCGACGGAGGCGGTGACTTTGACGGCGGTGCCGTTGTTGCATTTTAACGGCACCCCGCGCGCTTTTGAGGCGACCTGGAAGTATCTGATCGTGGGAGGCACGGGTGTGGCGTTGTCGTTGCTGGGTTCCTTCTGTTTGGGGTATGCGTCACTCCATGGGGGTGGGCAGGGCGACCTCACATTTGTTTCCTTGATGGCGCAAGGGCGAGGACTTTCACGGCCGTGGGTTTTGGTGGCCTGGGTTTTGTTGTTGGTGGGCTATGGCACGAAGATGGGCTTGGCTCCGATGCACACTTGGAAACCGGATGCGTATGGAGAGGCCCCGGGCATTGTGGCGGCGATGTTGGCTGGGGGGGTGACGACATTGGCTTTTACGGCGATCTTGCGGGTCCGCGCGGTGGTTGGCGCTGCGGGGGAGGGGGCGATGGCGGATCGGACGCTGTTGGCGGTGGGAGTGTTCTCGATGGTGGTCGCGGGTTTGTTTTTACTGGGCACTCGGGATTTCAAGCGCATGCTGGCCTACTCCAGCGTCGAGCACATGGGTGTGCTGAGTGTTGGCGCGGCGCTTGGGCCGGCGGGGGTTGGGGCGGCGTTGTTTCATGTGTGGACCAATGGGATTACCAAGGGGGCTTTGTTCTTGAGCGCGGGCAACATTCGACGCGCGGCGGGGTCGGCGTCGATGGATGCTGTGCGTGGGATGTTGAATCGCACGCCGAGGTCGGCAGCGATGTTTGTGATCGGGCTTTTTGCGGTGACGGCGATGCCGCCGTTTGGAGTGTTTTTGAGTGAGTTACAGGTGATACGCGCGATGGG
>Ga0172367_10005428_pt1 | contig 15397 bp, 11 predicted proteins | sample Lak10m_FD_114542 | JGI IMG/M metagenome (GOLD analysis project Ga0172367, IMG submission 114542) | Freshwater microbial communities from Kabuno Bay, South-Kivu, Congo - kab_022012_10m | ecosystem: Environmental > Aquatic > Freshwater > Lake | place: Democratic Republic of the Congo: South-Kivu... | reverse complement strand
TTACCCAGCCGGGAATGAGCCGGATGCGGACAATGCTGACGAAGTTACGCGCCGGTTTATACGAAGACAGCCGCCGCCTGGATTTTGTCTCCGAGCAAATCGGCAATGGTATCCGAACGATCCGCTTGTTGCCGTTCTCAACCCTTTTCAAGCTGTTTCCGCGTTTAGTGCATGATTTATCGCAAACACAATTAAAAGAAGTCGAGCTGGTTCTGGAAGGCGCCGAGGTGACCGCCGACAAACGGGTGCTGGAAGAGCTTAAAGACCCGATCATGCACTTACTCCGCAACGCCGTCCACCATGGCATTGAAGAACCCGAGCAACGGCTGGCCGCCGGCAAGCCTCGCCGCGGCAAGATTTTGCTGCGGGCCTCGCGAAGCGGCGATCATATCGCCGTGGAAGTTCGGGACGACGGCCGCGGCCTGGATATCGCCGAAATCAAGCGCATCGCATTAAAGCAAGGGCTTTACAGCGAGGAGCAGTTGGCTTTGATGACTAGCACCCAAATCCAGGCTCTGATTATGATGTCCGGCTTTACCACCGCGCCGTTTATTACCGAGATTTCCGGACGCGGCGTCGGCCTGGATGTGGTGCGCGCCAATGTCGAAAAACTCAAGGGCCGCGCGCAACTTCACTCATTACCGGGCCAGGGCGTCGCTTTCCGCCTGGAACTGCCATTGACCTTGGCTACGATGCGGGTACAAATCATCCATGCGCAAGGACGGAACTATGCCTTGCCGCTAGACGCAATCCGGTTTTCCCGCCGCATTAAATCCGACGATATTTTCACCATGGCGGGACGGCAAACGCTGTTAGTGGACGGCCAACCGGTTTCAATCGTTAAGCTAGTCGATTTGCTGGAATTGCCTAGTCAAAAAAACGCACCGGCGGAAGTGGGCTATTGCACTTTTTTGAGGGTGGAAAATGAAACGCTGGGGCTGATTGTCGACGATCTGCTCGATGAAACGGAAGTCATGCTCAAACCGCAATGCCGGTTATTGAAACGGATACGCAACGTATCGTCGACCACGATTCTGGCCAACGGCGACGTTTGCCCGGTCTTGAATCCGTCCGATTTATTACAATCCCTGTACAAACAATATCGGCAAAGCGGCGATCTTATAACAGACCCGGACAAGGCCACGACGAAACCCAGCAAGAAAACCCTATTATTGGCGGAAGACAGCATTACCACCCGCACCCAGGAAAAACGTATTCTCGAAAGCGCGGGTTATGAAGTCGTCACGGCCGTTGACGGCTTGGATGCGTTTAATAAATTCCTGGCCCATCGGTTCGATGGCGTGGTCAGCGACGTGGACATGCCGAATATGAACGGCTTGGCGCTAGCCGAGGCAATACGCCGGCATAAACAATATGCCGACATTCCCATTATCCTGGTCACATCGCTCTCTTCCGAGGCCGACCAGCGGCGGGGATTGGAAGCCGGAGCCGATGCCTATTTGGTTAAATCGGCTTTCGACCAAAAAACTTTGCTGGATTGCCTGTCCCGCTTGATTTAGCGCGAACGGCAATGAGTCGGCTTGTAATTCTCGGAGCATGGTAATTCTATGATTAAAGTGATGCTGGTTGATGATTCCGACTTAACATTATCAATTCTGAAAAAAATACTGCAAACGGCGATAGACATTAGGGTGGTGGGAACGGCGCTTAATGGCAAGGAAGCGCTCGCATTACTGCCCAGCTTAAACCCGGATGTGATTTGCACCGATTTACATATGCCGGTCATGGATGGCCTGGCTTTCACCAAAGCCGTCATGGCCGATTTCCCTAGGCCGATTCTCGTGCTTAGCATTTCCGGACAAGGCAGCGACAACGCCACTATTTTCAACTTGATGCAGGCCGGAGCGATTGACGTGATCGCCAAGCCGCATTACGGGCTGACGGATAGTTCGGAACCGGACGCTCAAGAACTGATCCATAAAATCCGCGTATTGGCCGGCGTGCATGCGATACGACGCAACCCGGCTCAAGGCTATCCGCCGCCTATTCCCGACGCAATCCAATCAGCCGGCACGCAAATCATCGGCATTGGCGCCTCAACCGGCGGACCGCAAGCCTTGCGGCAAATTTTGACGCAACTACCGGCTGATTTCCCTCTGCCCCTTGTTTGTGTGCAACATATCAGCGAAGGCTTCTCGCTGGGCTTGGTCAATTGGCTGGCGCACGAATGCCGACTGGCCGTTCAATTCGCGGAAACAGGCCTAACCCCGCAAGCAGGCCATGTCTATTTCGCGCCGGATAAAAAGCAGCTAAGGATCAACGCGCAAAAACAATTTTCCTGCGCCACGGAACCGGCCGTCGGCGGCCATTGCCCGGCCATAACGGTGACCTTCCAGTCCCTGGCCTTGCATTATGGCCGCCATGCCACCGGCGTTTTATTGACGGGGATGGGGCGAGATGGGGTCGATGGCTTGCAGGCCATCAAACAGGCCGGCGGCACCACCATTGCGCAAGACGAAACCAGCAGCATCGTGTTCGGCATGCCCAAGAGCGCCATGGAAGAACAGGCCGCGACTTTGGTGCTGGCATTGCCCGATATTGCGCGGACTTTGCTAAAAATGGCGTCGTAAGCCATTGGATAGTTTATTTGGCGCCATGCGCCAATAAAAATTGGCAGGATTCCCTATCGCCATGCAGAAGATGGTCTATCAACCAGGTTTTTAGCCGCTGCAATACAACCGACGCCCCGCCTTGATTATCAAAATTAGTTGTTAAACCTTTCAGTTCAAAAAGTAATTGGCAATGTTCGGCATGATGATTTTCATGGTTCGGAAACTGATAGCGTTTCAGCAATTCATCTTCCGTGGCGAAATGCCGGCCCGTTTCGTCCAATAGGCGATCGAATAATTCCACAATAATTTCGGCTGGCTCGTCAGTATCAATGGCCAAATTCACGCGGTTCAGTAAATTGGCTAACAGTCTATGCTGCTGATCCAACTGCCTGATTCCGCATAGATACTCATCCTTAAACTCTAGCCAAACAGGATTTTTAGGATTACCCTGATCGGTGTTTTCAAAAAAACTATAACGATTCTTGCCCGCCCGTTTACTTTCATACATGGCATGATCGGCATAGGCTTGCAGGCGATCAATATCCTTGGCGTCCTCAGGGAAAATGCTGATGCCGATGCTGACGCCCACGCTACATTGCTGGCCAGCCGCCAGCCGCATGGTTTCCGAGATGGCATGGACGATTTTTTCCGCGACCACGGCGGCATAGCGCGGATTGCTTAAACCGCCTAATACGACTGCAAACTCATCGCCGCCCAAACGCGCAACCGTGTCGCTTTCCCGCACACAGCTTAACAGGCGTTGCGCGACGATCTTTAAGACTTCGTCGCCCGCTTGATGGCCGTAATTATCATTAACTGGTTTAAAGTCATCCAAATCCAGGCAGAGCACCGCCGCGAACAGGTTTTCGCGTTTAGCTCGGTTTAGCGCCATGGCGAGCCGATCTATAAACATAGGTCGATTGGGCAGCCGGGTTAATTCATCCTGATGCGCCATTTGTTGCAACCGGGCATTGACGGCTTCCAATTCAACCTGACTTTGGCAAAGCGCCTCATACGCCTGGTCACGCTCCAGTTTGGTAATATAACTATTAGAGTGATAACGAATACGGGCGATAAACTCGACTTGTTCAGGCAATTTAACCAGATAGTCATTGGCGCCCGAGGCGAATGAATGCGCCTTGGTCTGCCCTTCATCATTGGCCGACAGCATGATAATGGGAATATTGACGGTTTCCGGCGTGTTGCGAAAAACCCGGCACAAGGTCAAACCGTCCATATGCGGCATGACCAAATCCATTAAAATCACGGTCGGTTTTATATGTATCGCCTGGGCAACGGCCGTGGATGGGTCTTGGCAATAATGCAAGGCAATGTCTGTTTCATTTTTAAGCAAATCCTTTACCCGGTACGCCACCAAGGCTTGATCGTCAATCAGCAGCACAACTGGAGACCGAAATACCGGTTGTTTTGTATTGAGTTCCATCGCTCACACCATTAAGATTAAAACCATAAGGCCATGCCCGCGTTAACCGTTGGAATCGTGCAAGCCTTTGTTTTTACCCCGCCGTTACCGAATGAGAACAGCGCGGCTTATCGCATCCGCGCCGGAGACCCAACGATTAATGAACTCATGGCCGTGCGATCAGTTTAACTGGATTCATAATCGGTATCCATTCATCCATGCACTGAAGCGTATAAGCCCTTTTGCATGCCCATTATTTTTCCGTGATGCGTTAGACAAGTATCAGAAACGGTTTAAAAACGCGCGCAGTCGTTTTTAAACCGCTTCTTAAATCCTAATCCGACGGAACGACCCTTATATCCATGGATCAAACCGCTCTTCATCAGATTAAATCGCTGCTATCCGAACAAACCGGCCTGCGTATTCTTGACGAAAATATCAACACCTTGGCGTGCTTGGCCCAAGACAGAATGAAAGCATTCAAGCTGTCATCCCTGGCCGATTATTATCAATTACTAAGTCACATTGACCATCCCGAACTAGCCGGGGAACATGAATTTTTTAGCCGAGGCCTGACCACCGGTGAAACCTATTTTTTTCGGGATCAAGGCCAGATGAAGGTATTAAGTCAATCCATTCTGCCGGAATTGATTGAGCGTAATCGCGGGCAACGCTCATTACGGTTCTGGAGCGCCGGCTGTTCCACGGGCGAGGAAGCCTACTCATTGGCCATATTACTCGATGAACTGCCAACGGATTTATCCGACTGGCGAATATCCATTCTTGGCACGGATATTAATCGCGAGGCGCTTGCCAAGGCTCAACAAGCCACTTACTCCGAATGGTCATTCCGGCAAGTGGACCGGCAACGGCAACAACGCTACTTCCGCCTGCACTGGAACCGATGGGAACTGGATCCTCGCATCCGCCGGCAAGTGCGGTTTCGCCCCTTCAACCTAGTCACGGAAATGTTCCCGGAAATCGGCGGCGATATTGATCGCGTGGACCTCATTTTATGCCGCAATGTTTTTATTTATCTGGAACCTGGCAAGGTTAAGCAGATTGCCGACAAAATGACCGCCGCGCTGGTTGAAGGCGGTTACTTAATGACGGGACATAGCGAACTCTATGCCCATCATCTAGGCGGACTGCGTACCCGTGTTTATCCCGATTCCATCGTCTATCAAAAAAAACCACATCTAACCCGCCTGCCCCATCCATCAATACACGATCAACCGGAACCTGTCCCATTAAAAAATAATGACGATGAGCATACTCCCCCCGCCAAGCAAGCCGCTTTCGGCTACCCAAACCCCACTGTCCCGGTAACCGCACAGGCAACGGTTACCATGCAAGACGCCTGGACTTTCGCCAATCAAGGCCGGCCGGAACAAGCCCTCTCGTGCTGCGAAATACTGATGGCTAAATCCCCGCTGGACCATAACCCTTACTACCTGACCGCGTTGCTAGCCCAGGAACAAGGGAACACGGAAAAAGCCAAAACCCTGCTAAAAAAAGTGATCTATCTTGCGCCCGAGTTTATTTCAGCCTACCTGGAATTAGGCGACATCCATGTCAAGGAAAATAATCCTGCGTTGGCGCGGAAAATGTGGTCCACGGCGCGAAACCTCTTGCAGCTTTTGCCCCAGGATAAATACATCGAAATGTTTGGTAATTCGACGGCAAGCGACATACTGCAATTTGTTAACAATCGGCTGGCGGAGTTGGAGTAAGCCCAGCCGTCCCTGGAATGGCCGCCAAAAGGGCGGCCAAAAATATCCCGCTTCGGCAAGTATCAACCGGTTTCCCCTAGCCCCCAGGGCAATCGTGCTATTACGACATTTTTCAACCAAAATCGGTTAGGAAATCCCGAGCATTGCCATCCTTGGCATCTGGATTCCGGCAATCCCTGCCGGAATGACAGTGAAAACAACATAGCGCGATTGCCCTGCCCTCGCCCCGAAAACCCCTTGACAAACGGAAGCCTATTACCTGTTTAAGCTAGGTTAAGGTTATAATACGATCAAAAATTTGGAAAGATCGCTATAACCTTATGATTCAATCCGTTGGCGATCCAAGCACAGCGATTGATTCCCTTGACCTATCGACATAGGACTATTACCCGAAAATATGACCCAAAAACTTTATATTCAAACCAACGGTTGCCAAATGAACGAGTACGATTCCGCGAAAATGCGCGATGTGCTCCATGCCTCCCACGGATTTGAATTGATCGACGACCCCAAACAAGCCGACGTCTTGTTGCTCAACACCTGCTCCATCCGCGAGAAAGCCCAAGAAAAAGTGTTCTCGGCCTTGGGCCAATGGCGGTTGATTAAAGAACAACGTCCCGATGTCGTGATCGGCGTCGGCGGCTGCGTCGCCAGCCAGGAAGGCGACGAACTGCAAAAGCGCGCGCCCTTCGTGGACATGGTATTCGGTCCGCAAACCCTGCACCGCTTGCCGGAATTGCTGGATCAAGTCCGCGCCAAGCAAAAACATGTCATCGACATCAGCTTCCCGGAAATTGAAAAATTCGATTCGCTGCCCGCGCCCAGGGCGGAAGGCGTTAAAGCCTTTGTTTCGGTGATGGAAGGTTGCAGCAAATATTGCTCGTTTTGCGTCGTGCCGTATACCCGCGGCGAGGAAATCAGCCGGCCGTTGGACGATGTCATCGCCGAAATCACCAGCTTAGCTCGACAAGGTGTGCGCGAAGTCAATTTGCTCGGCCAAAACGTCAATGCTTATCGCGGCCTGATGGATGACGGCGATACGGCCGATTTCGCGTTGCTGCTGCACCACGTCGCCGCCATAGCGGGCATAGGCCGCATCCGTTTCACCACCTCGCATCCGGTCGAATTCACCGATGCCCTGATTGAGGCGTTCGCCGAAATCCCGCAATTGGTCAACCACCTACACTTGCCGGTACAAAGCGGCAGCGACCGGATATTAAAACTGATGAAACGCGGCCATGTCCGCGCCGATTACCTGGCAACCATTCGCAAATTGCGGCAAGTGCGTCCGGATATTTCCTTGTCTTCCGATTTCATCATCGGTTTCCCCGGCGAAACCGACGAGGATTTCGCGGACACCTTAGCGCTGGTCGAGGAAATCGGTTTCGACGCCTCGTTCAGCTTTATTTACAGCGCCCGTCCCGGCACCCCGGCCGCCGACCTACCCGACGACGTACCGGTCGAAGTCAAAAAACAGCGCTTGGAACGCTTCCAAAATCGCATCAATGAAATGGCGACGACCATTTCGGCCCAAATGATCGGCGCCGTGCAAACCGTGTTGGTCGAAGGCCCTTCCAGAAAAAACCCATTGCAGATGCAAGGCCGCACCGAAAACAACCGCGTCGTCAATTTCGTCGCCCATCCAAGGTTGATCGGCCAGTTCGTCGATGTTCTCATCACCGAAGCCTTGCCCAATTCCTTGCGCGGCCGCATGGTCGAGTCCTCGATTGCCGGCATCGGCGTGGCGCATTGATATGGTCGTCTCCAAGGAAATCGCCCTGCTCCCCGACGACAGCAACCGCCTGTCCAATTTTTGCGGACAATTCGACGCCCATTTACGGCAAATCGAAGCGAGGTTGCACGTCGAAATCGCCAATCGCGGCAATCAATTTAAAATTACGGGACTTAACAATTCGGTCAACGCCGCCTGCGTAGTCATGCAAAAATTATTCGATAACACCGATCAAGAACAATTAACCGCGGAAGCCATTCATTTGGCGATGCAGGACGCCTCGATAGACCAGATGCTGGATGCGCCGGCCAGCCAAGGCCAAGCGCAAGTCTGCATCAAAACCAAATTCGGCATGATTAGGGGACGCGGCGCCAACCAGCAGGAATACCTGAAAAAAATCATGACCCACGACATCAATTTCGGCGTCGGGCCGGCCGGTACCGGCAAAACTTATCTGGCCGTGGCCTGCGCCATCGAAGCCTTGCAAACCGAGCGGGTGCGCAAGCTGATTTTGGTGCGGCCCGCCGTCGAGGCCGGCGAGAAACTGGGATTCTTGCCCGGCGACATGGCGCAAAAAGTCGATCCTTATTTGCGGCCTTTGTACGATGCCTTGTATGAAATGCTCGGCTTTGAACGGGTGGAGAAAATGATCGGCCGGGGCATCATCGAGGTCGCGCCCTTGGCTTTCATGCGCGGCAGAACGCTTAACGACGCCTTTATCATCCTGGACGAAGCGCAAAACACCACCGTCGAACAAATCAAAATGTTCCTGACCCGGGTGGGCTTCGGCTCGACGGCGGTGGTCACCGGCGATGTCACGCAAATCGACTTGCCGTCTGAAAAAATGTCCGGCCTGCGTCACGTCCTGGACGTCTTGAAAGATATTGAAGGCATCAGCTTCACTTTTTTCAATACCCGCGATGTCGTCAGACACCCCTTGGTGCAACGTATCGTCTCCGCTTACGAAGCCTACGAGAAAAACAAACCGGCATGAACCTAATCGACATTCAGGCGGTTTGCCCAAACGCATGGCTGCCCGAACCCGGGCAACTTCAACAATGGGTCGACGCCGCCTTGGACGGCTACGGCAAGGACACGGAAATTACCGTGCGAATTGTTGATGAAGCGGAAAGCGCCGAACTCAATAGCGACTACCGCCACAAATCCGGACCCACCAATATTCTAAGCTTCCCTTTTGAGCCCCCCGATCTGGAAGCCATCCAGTCCGATTTCCTGGGTGACTTGGTTGTCTGCGCGCCCGTGTTGGCACGGGAAGCCCAAGAACAACAAAAAGCCTTGTCCGATCATTGGGCGCATATTATCGTGCACGGCCTATTGCATTTATTGGGCTATGACCATATCGAAGATGCCGATGCCGCCGAGATGGAAACCCTGGAAATCACCATTTTAAGCAAACTGAATATCCGCAACCCTTATATAGGTTATTGACCATGAATGACGAACAACCTCCTAGTAGACACTCCCCGCAGAAAAGCTGGCTGGAAAAACTCAGCCATTTACTGACCGGGGAGCCGCAAGACATGGACGATTTACGGGAGATTCTGCACGAAGCGCAGGAAAACCATTTACTGGAAACCGACGCCTTATCCATGATTGAAGGCGTGTTGCAAGTGTCGCAAATGCGCGTCAGGGACATCATGATCCCGCGCGTGCAAATGGCGGTGGTGCCGCAGGAAGCTCAACTGGAAGCCATATTACCGCTAGTCGTGGAATCCGGCCATTCCCGATATCCGGTCATTGAAGACGACCGCAGCCAAGTGGTGGGCATATTGTTGACCAAGGACCTGCTGGCACGGGTGCTGCAAGACAAATCCGTCACCGTCGGCGAGATCATGCGCCCCGCGTTCATCGTGCCGGAAAGCAAGCGCCTGAATATCCTACTGAAGGAATTACGCACCAACGGCAACCACATGGCCATCGTCGTCGATGAATACGGCCAAGCGGCGGGCCTGGTGACCATAGAAGACGTATTGGAACAAATCGTCGGCGACATCGAGGATGAATTCGATGAGCATGAAGACGAAAATTACATTATTAACCGCAATGACCGTGAATACTTCATCAAGGCGCTAACCCCCATAGAGGTGTTCGATGACTATTTTCAGACCCAACTGGCGACGGACGAATACGACACGGTCGGCGGTTTTCTGGTCAGCCAACTGGAACATATGCCCGAAAAAGGCGAACGCCTGGTGGTCGATAACCTGCGTTTTGAAATTATTAAAGCCGACAGCCGGCGAGTCCATTTAATCAAACTAAAAATCCTAGCTTAATATGAAAAACCATACGGTATTGGTAACCGGCGGCGCCGGTTATATCGGCAGCCATGCTTGCGTTGAATTGCTGGACGCGGGTTACAGCGTCGTGGCCGTGGATAATCTGAGCAACAGCAAGATCGAATCCTTGGCCAGAATCCAGCGCATCACCGGCAAGCCGTTATTTTTCGAAGCCGTGGATATTCGCGATAAAGCCGGTCTTGGCCAAATATTCGCCAAGCATGAAATCGACACGGTCATGCACTTCGCCGGTTTCAAAGCCGTCGGCGAATCCTGCCAGAAACCGCTGGATTATTATCACAATAATGTCTACGGTACGATGGTATTGGCACAAGCTATGCAGGAGGCCAATGTTAAGCAATTGATTTTTAGTTCCTCGGCCACGGTTTACGGCGAAACCACCCGTATTCCCTACACCGAGGACATGCCCTTGGCCGCCGTCAACCCTTATGGCCGCACCAAGGCGATGATCGAGGAAATTCTTCGCGATCTGTCCAACGCCGACCGCATCAACAACGCGGAAAACCCTTGGAAAATTGCCTTGCTGCGTTATTTCAATCCGATCGGCGCCCATGCCAGCGGACTGATCGGCGAGGATCCGAACGGCATCCCCAATAATTTATTGCCTTATATCTCGCAAGTGGCCATAGGCAAACTCTCCCAATTGTCGGTATTCGGCAACGATTACCCGACACCCGACGGCACCGGCATCAGGGATTACATCCATGTCGTCGATTTGGCCAAAGGCCATGTCAAGGCTGTCGACGCGCTAACAGGCCCGCTGTTCGCCGAGGGCGCCTGCAAGGCCTATAACCTGGGCGCCGGCCAAGGCCACAGCGTGCTGGAGGTGATCGCGGCCTTTGAGAAAGCCACCGGCCGCCGCATCAATTATAAAATCGCGCCGCGCCGCGCCGGCGATTTGGCCGAATATTTCGCCAACGCCGAACTCGCCTTATCCGAATTGGGGTGGCAAGCGGAAAAAAGCCTGGATGACATGGTGACCGATACCTGGCTGTGGCAAAGCCAAAACCCCAACGGCTATGGTGATTGAACCGTCTAGCCTAGGACTTGACCGCCATCATGCAAACAAAATTGAACCATTGGAAATAGACACCGCGGTGCGTAAAACCCGCGCGTTCCAATAACGTGAAATTCTCATCCAGCCGGTAAGGCACCAGTACGTTTTCCAAGGCTTCGCGCTTGCGTTGGTTTTCGGCGTCGGTGTAGCCGCTTTGGGATTTTTTGAAATGCAGGTAATGGTCGATATACAGCCGATTGAACAGAGGATCATTGGCCAACACCTTCTCGGACAGCAGCAGAACGCAACCGGGCTTCAGCGCGCCGTGGATGTTTTGCAATAGCGCTTCCCGACCTATGGGCCGGACAAACTGCAAGGCCCAATTCAAAATCACTACGTCCGCTGGCGGCAAACCCGGCAAATTGGACAAGTCCGCCCATTCCAACACGACCCGTCCGGCCTTGATAGGCTCGGCCAATTTCTCGGCGGCTTTATCGAGCATGGGCTGGGAATTATCGAAACCGACAAAACGGGTGCTCGTTGGACAACGGTCATGTCGGCTCAAATAATCTATGCTGGTACCGGTCGAACACCCCAAATCACAGACTAATCCCCCCTCCCGCGGCAGAAAGTCCATGACCAGATCGGCTTGAATACGTTGAATTTCATGATAAAACGGCACGCTACGGGCGACCATGTCGTCGAACACGTCGGCTACCCGCTCATCGAAGGCAAAATCCTGGGGTTTGTCTATCCCCTGAAACAACTTGTCTTGCTGGACCATCAACGACTCAATGCCGGCGGTTAAACAAATCGATCAAATGCGCAAGCCGGTTGGCTCTCTCCGGGGTTAACTGCTCCCATTGAAAACGCCACTGCCAATTGCCTTCCGTCGTCCCCGGCGTGTTCATGCGATGCTCGGAACCCAATTCCAATATGTCCTGCATGGGCAGAATCGCCAAATGGGCGACCGATGCCAAGGCCGCTTGTATCAACGCGCAATGCAGGCTACAGTTAGGAAAACCCAGGTATTCGAAAATATAATCTCTTTCGTCTTTCCTGAGCTTGGCTCCCCAACCTTCCGTGGTGTCATTATCGTGGGTGCCGGTATAGACCACGCTATTTTGCACATGGTTTATCGGCAAATAAGGATTGTCGTGGTTGCCATCGAAGGCGAACTGCAAAATTTTCATGCCGGGCAAGTTAAAATCATCCCGCAATGCTTCCACTTCATCGGTAATAATGCCCAAATCCTCGGCCACCAGCGGGATTGATTGAAACCTGTCCTGTATCGCTTCCAACAATGCCCGCCCGGGCGCCTTAACCCATCGGCCGATTTGCGCGGTCGGCTCCTCGGCCGGAATTTCCCAGGCCGCCTCCAAACCACGAAAATGGTCGATACGCAGAATATCGAATTGCTCCAATTGGGTTTGCAAACGCTCCAGCCACCATTGGAAGCCGCTGTTTTGCAAATAATCCCAATCATAATGCGGATTGCCCCAACGTTGCCCGGTGGCGGAAAAATAATCCGGCGGCACACCGGCAACCACCAGCATTTCCCCGTCTTCGTCCAATTTGAATATTTTCCGGTTCGCCCAAACGTCGGCGCTATCATAAGAAACAAAAATGGGAATATCGCCGAACAACAGGACGCCCTTCCGATTGGCGTAATCCTTTAGCGCCATCCACTGTTGGAAAAATATAAATTGCTCAAACTTGAAACAGTCAATCGCAAAATGCAGCCGCTTTTTGGCTTCCTTAAGCGCTTTTCTCTCTCGGTTCTTATATTTCTCGGGCCATTGATTCCAGCACTGCTGACCAAAATTATCCCTAAGCGCCATGAACAAGGCATAATCATCCAACCAAAAGGCGGTTGCTTGGCAAAAACGCTTAAATTCTTGCTTTTGGTTAATATCGGCCCGTGTCAGGAAACTAGAAAACGCCTTGGTCATCAGACAGCTTTTCTTAAATCTGGACCTTTCGCATTCATCGCATTTTTCCGACAACTGCAACCACCCGCTGTCGATCAAACCATCAATATTGATTAGATTCGGATTGCCGGCATGGGCGGACAGACATTGGTAAGGAGAACCGTCGGCATGGGTGACGCCTAAAGGTAAGGTTTGCCAAACGCTGACGCCGGCGTTATGCAAAAAATCAACGAAATAATAAGCATCCTTGCCCAAATCCCCTTGGTTGCCTTTTCCTGGCAATGAAGTGATATGCAGTAATACGCCTGCACGTCGTTGGTCTAGAATTTCACTCACTCGCTGTTCCATTAATTATTGAATGCCTGGCCTCATCGTGCCTCCCATGGCCGGTGCCCCAGAACCTTGGGTAAAGGACAATGACAAATAGCCCGGCGGTTGCTCACCCAGCAGATTATATAGGTTAGCGAGGTTTAACCGAAATTGCTTTTCAAAATTACTGACCGCTTCCCCGGGATTATAATCGCCAAACCACCAGAACCAATCGGATCCTTCGCAAACAGCCAATTGCAACTTCGCTTCGTTAATCGCATTCTCATTTAACCGATTTTCAGCTAGCGCCCGGTCGAATGATTTTTTGGCGTCGCCCAACATATCCCACGCACGGTTTTTATCGGCATCGCCAATCCAGGTCGAAAAAGTGCCGTACACCCAACTGCCGGAAACCAGACGGTTCAATGGCTTGCTTTTCACTTTATTCTGCAAGCATTCTGAAAAAGTGGTCAATTCAATGGCCGGATGCTCGGCCAGTTTTTGGTATAAGGCGCTCAGAAAGTGATAACCGTTATCGGGAAAATATTCCCAAGCATTTTCTCCATCCAATATGATGGAAACAACGTTATCTCCGTCATGACTGTCGGCAATGTTTTGCAAATGATGCAACAAATTATTAACCGCATCATCGGCATGCCATTTTGAATATTGAAAGCCGATCAAATCGGATAAGCCGTCATCCCTAAAAAAACAGGCGATGTTTAAGTCGTTCAGCTTGAAAGAATGATAGAGGCTGGATGGTTTTTGGTTTTCGGATAAGCTCAAACTATTGTGCAAAACGGAGCCGCCACTGGCCACCCATTCAAAACCAAAATCATCGAGGATTTCCAAAGTCTGATCGCTAATACTGCCCTCGGAAGGCCAACAACCCTTCGGCTTGAAACCGAAGAACCGCTGAAATATCTTAACCCCCTGGTCGAGATGCCAATACACCCTCTCAACCCCGCCAGGGTACTGGTTCAATTCGGGCAACAACACATTCGGCATGGCTTCTTGGGCGCTATTGAAATCCAACAGCAAAGGCATGATGGGATGAGCATAAGGGGATGTGGACAATTCCAGTTGCCCGGTTTTGACTAGGCTTTTATAACTTTGTAAAACGCGCTCCAATAATTCGCCAATGATTTCAAGCACCTCCATACGATCATGCTGGGTGAATCCCGCCCCTTTCTCAATCAAATGCTGTACGCGGTGATCCTTTAATTTGACCGTTTCCCCCATCCAGACCAAATGATACCAAACCAGCATGTCGGCTAAAAACTGCCCATTGATATAGTTTAAAGCCTCGAAATGCCGTTCCAACCATGCCGCCATTTCCGCCAGCTTTTGGTAGGCGGGATACCGGCTGATTTGCCGTTCGCGGTTGGCGCGCAGACAATCATTAATCAACTTTAACTTATCTTCCGGATCATCGGGCATCGTATCGGCCACTAAGGCAGCCAGCAAGGGATCGCGGATCAGCTGCCGGCCTTGCAGAAAGCCATTGACTTGATTGGCGTATTCTTCTATCTGTTCCAATAGGATAGGGGCAAAATTGACCACCGCCTTGGCTTTGGGATTAGCCTCAAGATGCGCGGCCATATCGACATAATCCTTAATGACATGCAGATACGTCCACGGCAACTTGAACTCGCCCGTTTGCAAGTCCCGGTATTCCGGTTGGTGCATATGCCAGCACAATACCAGCTTTAGCTTTTTTACCGGCATGGCTATCTGACGTAGTGTAATTTTTGGTCCAGCATGTCAGGCGTCACCAGCACCACGCCGCCTTCGCTGATATAGAATTTTTTAGCGTCCTCTTCGCGGTTTTCGCCAATAACGGTGCCTTCGGGAATTTTACAACCTTGCTCGATAATGGCTTTGGTAATCCGGCAATTACGGCCGATTTCAACATCCGGCAGCACGATGCTGTCTTTCACCAAGCAAAAGGAGTTAACCCGGACATTGGAAAACAATAAGGAATGCTTAATTCTTGAACCGGAAACGATACAGCCGCCGGAAACCATGGAATCCACCGCTTGGCCTCTTCTTTCGTCGTCGTCGAAGACGAATTTCGCCGGCGGCGTTTGCGTTTGATAGGTCCAGATGGGCCAAGTTTTATCGTATAAATTCAAGTCCGGTTCGACGTTGACCAATTCCATGTTGGCCGCCCAGTAAGCATCAATAGTACCCACATCGCGCCAATAGCTTTGTTCGCCGCTTTGCAGATCCAAAAATGGATAGGCATTAACCACATACTTGTCGATGACGGAGGGGATGATGTCCTTGCCGAAATCATGGCTGGAGCCTTTGGTGTCGGCATCCTTGATTAATTGCTCAAACAAAAAACCGGCATTGAAGATATAAATCCCCATGGAAGC
>Ga0172367_10005427_pt1 | contig 15398 bp, 26 predicted proteins | sample Lak10m_FD_114542 | JGI IMG/M metagenome (GOLD analysis project Ga0172367, IMG submission 114542) | Freshwater microbial communities from Kabuno Bay, South-Kivu, Congo - kab_022012_10m | ecosystem: Environmental > Aquatic > Freshwater > Lake | place: Democratic Republic of the Congo: South-Kivu... | reverse complement strand
TTACGGGCATTTGAAATCAATATTGAAAATTGGCGATAAAGTCAGCAAAGGCAAATCTATCGGCACAATTCGAGATGCTTATGACAGCGAAAATGTTTTGAATCGAGATAACAATCACTTGCATCTTTCAATTTCAACAGGTGCAGATTGGGAAAGGTCGGGCTGGGGATATAAATTAACGAAAGATGGATTGAAGCCGTTTGTTGATCCGAAAAGTTATGTTGGGCTTTAGTGTCGATGAATAACCAAATCGGCTATTACTCAATAGGCAAAGCAGGGCGAGCAAATGAGGACAGATACCGCCTGCTAGGAGGCGGTTTTTTACCGCAAGATAATCGCCACACAGCTTTTGCAAATAGTGAACGCGGTGAACTTTATGCCGTCATGGATGGCGTAGGTGCAGCGCCAATGGGAATGCAAGCCGCACAATTTATCGCAGACAAGCTAATTGATTTTTATCAAACAGACATTCCTGCAACGATTTCAGGGCTTGAAAGTTTGCTCACTCAAATTAACGACACGATTTTTTCATGGGGCGTGATGGATGATCAAAGACCATTAGGCGCATCAACATTAACGCTGGCGTGGCTTTTTAATCAGCAATTGCATTTGTTTCATGTTGGAGATTCGAGCGGTTTTTTAGTGAATTCGTCAGGCATTCTTAAACTCACTCAAGCGCATGAAAATGGTCAGGGAATGTATCGTTACATGGGACAAGGCTCAGGGTTTCAACTTGACATCAAAAGTTATGCGTTAAATTCGGACGACATAATTTGCCTCGTGACGGATGGCGTGACAAAAGGTGTTCGACAACATGAAATTCAACAGATATTAGAAGATTACGCAGGTGAGCCTTATACCGCAGCAAAAATGTTAGTTGAAACGGCTAAACGAAAAAAAGTACAAGATGACATTACCGCATTAGTGATTGAAATTTATGGAAACGATTATGGCGACTGAATCTAAACAAAACACACTTCTTTCTCAATTTAAATTTAACAGCCAACTGGTTGTTTCAAATCCTAGCTTTCAAAGTACAAACTGGAAAAATCGAGATAATCAGGAAAATCTTTTAACATTAAAAAATGATGCTTCTAATTTACCTTCAGAGCATGACACGTTGGTAATTTCATTCAATTTAGATGTGTATAGTGGTATTCATAATCCTGAATTTTCAGGAGACGATGAGACTATCTTGGAACGCTATCAAAAAGAAGTGTTGGACTTTATTTGTAATTGTGGATATTTCTCAGGGTTTGATATTTTGGGTTATGAAATTTCTAAAAATATCGTTGATGCTTATTTTATAAATGAATTTTTGGATGAATTTAGCGATGTAGAAATGCACATCAAACTGCTTGACGATTTAAAAAGACGGAAACCTTTTGATGACACCTCAGATTTTATCTTTCAGCTGGGAAAATTGCCTGAAAATTTTGAGCAATTAAAATCAGAATTAGATGGTTTGTTTGAATGTACCTTCGCTGGTTGTTATTGGCGAAATGTTTATGTGTATGGTATCGAAGATTCTAAAATTGAATATGCTCAAACCAATTTAAAAATTACAACGTACATACACATAGGAAATGGCAAGCCGATTTATATCTCTGCCTGTCCAACAGTTGAATCTCAAATAAAACATATTACAAACCAGTTATACAAATTAAACCCAAAAAGTATTGACGGTTTTGAGCCTAAAGAAGATCTTTTCATCGAACCACTGAATTTTTATAGAAACAATGAAGAATTTTGTCGATTTTTTGAATGTTTTGTATATGGTCTTGAATACAAAACGACAAATAGAAAAGCAGATTCAAATACAGGTTTGATTAAAACAGAATTTTCAGATGTTGATGAGCTTGCAAGTAACATAATAGACACATTCTTATCTGGTTCGCTAAAGCCAATAACTCGCCCTATTACTGAACATATGGATTATTTAATGTTTGCATTGATTAGAGGTGATGAATAAAAGTGACAAGCCAAGAATTAACTAATTGGGATGCAGAAACACGGCGTTTGCAAGAGGAAATCGATGTGTTTCTTCAAAAATTTGATGACATTGATTTACTTTTGCAACGTGCAAATGTTGAAGTGTTGTATTATTTCCAGCGGCAAACGGATTACACGAACGTTGATGATTTCAAAGCCTTTTTGAAAACAGAACTCGAATTTTATTTGCACACCTTTTCATTGCCACGAAGTGAAAAACGTTTGATTCGTGGGCGAATTATCGAGATCGAAGAAAATTACAACAAAATTTTGTATTTTGACGAAAAAAACTAAACATCTTACTGAATTGAAAATTTAAACTATGAATTCAACTGAAAAAACAAATAGTGGTAATCTGCTAGCTTGGAATTATTACTCTTACAGTTCAAAAGGCTTGAGAAGAGGCAAGGATAACAGTGTAAATTGTGCGTGTTGTGGTTATCGATATGCGTCGCTGCAACGAAGCGATAGTAAAACATCAACTGTAACGTATCGTTGTATTTTTTGTGGTCACTGCACTATTGAACGTCGAAAATGGTCGCGTGACGATGTTGAAGATACCGAAGAAAGTAGCTATTTAGCAGAATTTGAATCTAATAACGAATTAGTTGAAAGCTGTTCATTAGTTGTGATATTTGAATTAGAAAATGCCAGTATTCATGTTTTAAAAGGAATAAAAACAAAGAGCAATGACACTGAAAAGGCAGATGAATTTTTAATGCTTGCTATTTTTTTTGATAATCAAGATGTTGATGAAACGAATAATTTTGTTGAATACTTGAAATACGTTGAATTGAAATGGGAAGAACAGAACGCTATTTGTTATTTTAATGAACAAAAAACTGTTGTACTTGATTTTGAAACGGCAACTGACCTTTTAAAAGCATTGAAAATTTACAACGTGGATTTTGTATCGTTACAAAATTTAACACAGGAAATAAGAGAGCAAATTTGCAAACGAAACAAACTAGAATTTTCAGATGCGTGGTACATACCAAAAGAAATAATTTGACCAATTGCACTTGGTACTTTAATTATCCTTTTTCATCAAACAAAGCCACCCTATAAAAAGCGGGCTTTGTTTTTTTGTTGGTAATTTACTGACAAATTTGTCAATATAATCTGCATGAAAAAACTAGACCTGTTTCATGGATAAAAGCCGTTCGTAAGGATTTCGAGGAATTTCCACAAGACGTACAAGAACACCGCAAATGGATGTTGAGCTTATCCATAACCGATTAAAACGATTAAAAGAGGCACTGAAAAATGGATGATGATTTTGAATTGATTAGAGGTAGCGGCAATATTTATCAAGATTTTGGACATCGTAACGCGGGATTAGAGCAGGCACGGGCGACGGTTTGTGCAAAGATTATTCAAATTATGGACGACAGAGGACTATCTACTCGTGACGCTGAAAAAGATTAACGGGCGTTTCTCATACTGAATTTTCGCGTATTCGTAACGCTAAATTACGACGTTTCACTTTAGATCGAATAATTACCATTTTAGGAAAGCTAGATGAGCAAGTTGAAATTAGCATCAGTTTTGATTCAAAACCCGCCATGATGAATTTGCCTAATTCAATACCCACCCATCACACAATTTCATGTGTTTCACATTAGCAATAAAAAGCCCGTCCTAAAAAAGCGGGCTTTGTTTTTTTGTGGTTTTATTCATAATTGCGTTTCAAATTGACATCATATACAGTGTCGCTATGAACGAAAAAATACATGTAAAAACAGCGATTCATCAATTACAACAACACAAATCAAGTTTGTGTTGTGAAGATGTGAAGCGTTTATTAACAGCACTGGGCTTTGATGTTCGAGACGGAAAGCAAGGTGGTCATAAAGTGTTCGTGCATCAAAATTTGCCGTCATTTCATAGCGGTTCATTTAATTGCGGACACGGTAAAAATCCAGAAATCAAACCTGCGTATATCACAAAAATCATTCAAATCTTGAAGCAAAATCAAAACGAATTAGACGACTATTTAAAAAGGACACCACGATGATTGACCCAACCAAATACACTATTACTGTGCGTAAAGGTTTGTTCGATAACGAAGAATGCTTCGAGGCGCGTGTCGCCGAATTACCTGACGTTGTCGAATATGCCGATAGCTTTGATGAAGCCTACGCGCTGGCAATTGATACGATTGAAACCACAGCGGCTATCTTTGAAGAGCAAGGTAAAACTATCCCACAACCAATAATTCCCGCAGATGATTACAGCGGACGTGTGACGTTGCGATTACCAAAAAGTTTGCATCGGGCGTTGGCGAAAGCAGCAAACAGTGAAGGCGTGAGTTTGAATCAGCATTTGACCAACGTTTTAAATTACTATTCTGGTTATGCCAATGGAACAGCATTGAAAAACAACTTGGCTTAAAGGTTTTTAAATTATTGGATTTTATTTCAACACGCGACATTAGGAATGTCCCAATGAAAACGACACCACTTGAAAAACATGACATGGCAAATATCGCCCAAGACTTTGGCAATTGGAATGCTGATTTTGGTGGATTTCATACGGGTGCAGACATTATGACAGCCAATGATAATCCACCTGTTTATGCGCTTGCAGATGGTTTAGTGGTTTGGAATTGCACAGAATCCGAAAAATACACCAGCAATTACACAAAGTATTTCAATGCGTTTGTGATTATTGATCATGGAAATTTTTATGCTTATTATGGGCATTTGAAATCAATATTGAAAATTGGCGATAAAGTGAGCAAAGGCAAATCTATCGGCACAATTCGAGATGCTTATGACAGCGAAAATGTTTTGAATCGAGATAACAATCACTTGCACCTTTCAATTTCAACAGGTGCAGATTGGGAAAGGTCGGGCTGGGGATATAAATTAACGCAAGATGGATTGAAGCAATTTGTTGATCCAAAAAGTAAAGTGTTCGGCGACATGAAATGTAATGGATTTGAGGCATTTTGAATGGCTGATGAATTACAAACATGGGACGCTGAAACAAAACGCTTGCAAGATGAAATTGATGCGTTTCTTCAAAAATTTGACGACATTGATTTACTTTTGCAGCGTGCAAATTCTGAAGTGTTGTATTATTTCCAGCGGCAAACGGATTACACAAACGTTGATGATTTCAAAGCCTTTTTGAAAACGGAACTCGAATTTTATTTGCACACCTTTTCAATGCTACGCGCTGAAAAACGTTTGATTCGTGGGCGAATTATCAACATCGAAGAAAGTTACAACAAAATTTTGTATTTTGGTGAACACAATCCGATTGAAGAACGCGACAAAAAATCAATGCCCGTTAAACCCAATTTGTTTTCAAAACAAAAATTATTAACAGGCATAAATTTTATGCAACAGATATTTGCGAAATAGTGAAAACACGGTAAGTTGAAAAACCGTTTGCGGTTGAAGTTTGATAATAGGGCAATTGTTTGTGGTTGCCCTGTTTTGATTTTTTATAGAAATGACGTTGAATTATGAAATGGTTTTTAAATTGTTATGCGAATAATTGCAAAAAAAGCATTACAAGATTTTTGGGAACAATATCCCGATGCGAAAGAACCATTAGAAACGTGGTTTTATGAAACCTTGAAAGCAGATTGGGCAAATCCCCAACAAATTAAAGACAAGTTTCGTAATGCGAGCATCATTGCTAACAACCGCGTTATTTTTAACATCAAAGGCAATGACTACCGTTTAATTGTGAAAATAAATTACCCTTATCGCGTGGTGTACATTCGATTTGTGGGAACACACAAACAATATGATTTTATCGAGGCGACAAAAATATGAACATTCATCCTATAAAAACGCCACAAGATTATCAGGCGGCATTACAAACGATTGAGCATTTAATGGATGCCGAATTTAATAGCCCTGAAGGCGATTTACTTGATGTTTTAGTGACCTTAGTTGAGGCTTATGAAGCAAAACAATTTCCGATTGATGCACCAACGCCCATTGCGGCAATAAAATTTAGAATGGAACAACAAGGTTTGGATATGAATGATTTAACGGAGTATTTTGGAACAATTGAAAAAGTGAAAGCCTTTTTTGAAGGAAAATTACAACTCACTTTAACGGCAATCAAAAAATTGCATCACGATTTACATATTCCGCTGGAAAGTTTGATAAACGCTTGATTTAACTAACAGCAATTGAATTCACTTTAGGAAATTAGCCGTTATGTCCTACCTCGTTCCAAACCACCTAATTTTTCGCCACTACGGCGATGACACCATTATCATCAACAACTAAAGCAAAAAAACGCTTTTTCTCACAGGCAAAGCGCAAACGGTTTGGAAACGCTTGCAAGACTTTCAAAAATGGCAAAACGACGACCTCGCCATTTTGCAAAAACTCAGTCAATTAGGTTTTGTCGAAGACAAAGCAAATTCCACCCACACAACAAATTCACCTGCAAAAAAATCCTTTGAATCAGCAGATTTGAGTGCAATCAATTTGTGGTCATTTCGTAATCACGTTCCACTCAGCGGACATTTTGAATTAACGGGACGTTGTAATTTGCGTTGCGTGCATTGTTATTGCACCTTTGAACAAAAACGCGACCTGCTTTCAACGCAAGACGTGTTTCAAATTATTGATGATTTGCACGAGGCAGGAACATTGGGTTTAGTGCTAACAGGCGGCGAAGTTTTTTTACGCTGTGACATTGGTGAGATCCTTCAATATCTGCAAGAAAAACGTTTCATTCTTCGCATCAACACCAATGCCACACTGCTTGATGAAAAATTATTAAAACTGGTAGCGAATTTAACCAACATTTACCGAATTCATGTCAGTCTTTACAGCGCAGAACCCGACATACATGACGCAGTGACAAAAGTTAAAAGGTTCTTTTCAAAAAACGCGCAATAATTTGATTGCCTTAAAAGAGGCGGGGCATGATTTGCGAATCAATTGCTCCGTGATGCAAACTAACGCAACTTCTTATCAAAACGTAAAAACGGATATTGGTAACGAACTCGAATTACCTGTGCATTTTGACCCGTTTATTTTTCCCAAAGATGACGGCTCAGAAGATAATTTAACGCAATTGATTGATGATGACATGTTTGCAGACTATGATTTTTTCACGGGACGCGAACAAAAAAGCGAATCGGCAAAACCCAAATTATGCAAAGCGGCATTTTCGTTTTTCTCGATTGATGAAGTGGGCAATGTGTATCCGTGTTTGAAACTGAAAAAAAGCATGGTCAATCCATTAGGAAAAGTGCCACAAGAACGCTTTAGCGATATTTGGCAATCGTCAAAACAAGTGCAAACGATTCGCGCAAGCCTTGAAAATAAATTACGCAACTGTTCAGTTTACGAACTTGAAATGTAAAAATTTGGAGAAAAATCCATGAATACAAATAAAAAAATCGGTATGAACGAAATTTTGTCAGAACTCAATTTGAACGACACGGGAACTGACGGCATTTATCACTTTGATATAAAAGATAAATTTTTCGTTGGAGGAGGTTGTGAAAAACCTTGGGTTACGCCACAAAACAAAGTCATCAATCCCAGTATCTTTAAAAATATCGCTATTTGTAGCGAGGCGGTGAAATGAAAAAAAACGGCACTGTAACTTACATTACAGTGCCGTTTTAAATTTCCATCGAAAAATTAAACGTTGCTCATCACTTTGGTTGCCCAGTTAATGCTTTCAATATATGCCTCGCCAATTTGATTTTGGTCAACTGTTGCGAAAGTAATTGCACCCATTTCCCAACGTTCATAACCGAGTACGCAACTTAACGCCTCGCCACCAATGCCTTTATGATCCAAAATCGCTTGCGTAATATCATCTCCCAATGGCAATTGTTCTAAGGCTTCAGCAAGTGAAATGTCTAAAATGCTATCAAGTGAAGAAAGCATACCAATCAAAAAGAAATTTTCAGTTTTTTGTCCCACTAATCTTGCTAGCAATTCACACATTTTTCCGCGAATCAGCGCATTTTGCATCACCACCGCAGGTTTATCCGAAAGCGAAGAAAGCATCAAAATGTTAATCCAACGTTTTAATTCATTCATGCCTAAATAAGCAATCGCTTGATTGATAGATTCGATTTTGGTGGGAATCGAGAAAAATGCTGAATTGATGTAATGCAATAACTTATAACTCAAACCTACGTCTTCAGAAATTACTTTGGCAAGTTCGTCAAATTCAACATTTGGGCTGTTAATTGTTGTGAGCAAACGCACAGCGGCAAGCTGATTTACGCCCATTCGTTTGCCTTCAACTAAATTGGGTTTACTAAAAAAGAAACCTTGAAAATAATCACAACCTAAATCACGCAAATACTCATATTCGCTGTGCGATTCCACTTTTTCAGCCAAAATTTTGAGTTTATAAGGCGCAAGTTGTGCAATAGCCTCACGCACACTTGCCTCGCCCATTTCCAAAACGTCTAATTTGATAATGTCAGCAAATTCAACCAGCGGTCGCCATTCTTCAGTGAAAACAAAATCATCAAGCGCAATTAAATAACCTTGTTGCGACATTTCGCGTAAATTGTTAATCACCCGCAAGTCGATTTTTACATTTTCTAATACTTCAATCACGATCCGCTCTTTTGGCAAAGAAAGCGGTGTTTTTTCTAAAATGTTTTGCGTTGTGAAATTGATAAATGCACGATGCTCATCAACGATATTGTTAATGCCCATTTCAATGATTGCGTCAGTGATAATTTGATTGGTTGCTTGGGTTGCTTCTTCCCGATCATTCAAATTAAGACCCTGTCCACGAAACAAAAGTTCGTAAGCATAAATATTGAGGTTGCGGTCAAGAATTTGTTGCCGTCCAATGATAAAGTTTGCCATGTTAATCGCACTCAAAAGGTTGAGAAAAATAAAAAAATTCGCCGTACAAAACGTGTGCGGTGTTGCGATTAGTATAACGTAGATTGTGTTATTCCTTGATAGCTGCATCGATTTTTCTAACACGCCTTTCACCTGTTACACTATGCACTGCGCTCGCGCATTCACGAAAGAAAATGTGTGGGCGTTTTTCATCATAATTCTAATAAAAATAATGAGGTGTGATATGTCAAAAGTATTAAATGAAGTGCTACTTGCAAATCGTGGTTATGTCGCAGGATTTGATAAAGGCGATTTGGCGATGCCGCCAGCACGTCAATTTGCGATTTTAACTTGTATGGATGCACGTTTAGACCCCGCAAAATATGCAGGTTTGAGCGAAGGTGACGCACACGTTATTCGCAATGCAGGCGGTCGGGCAAGTGACGATGCGATTCGCTCGCTGGTTATTTCTTATAAATTACTTGGCACAAAAGAATGGTTTGTGATTCATCACACCGATTGCGGGATGGAAACTTTTACGGATGAAATTATGCGCGGTTTGCTCGCAACCAGTTTAAAAACTGCAACGGTTGATGAAAATGGCTGGCATGATTGCTGTGAAGGCGGCGGTTCGCACGAAGCCAAACACATTTCGTGGCTAACAATTAGCGATTTAGCAGAAAGTGTCGTTGAAGATGTAATACGCATTAAAAATCATCCACTTGTGCCGTCTGAAATTCCTATTTACGGTTACATTTACGATGTCAAAACGGGCAGCTTAATCGAAGTGCCTGAAGCCTCAAAAATTGGCGCATCACGTTAATTTCTCTTAAGTTGCTCACGGTAAAATAATGCAAATTCTTTTCGCCTATATTGGCATGGTTTTATTGTGGGCAACCACTCCTTTAGCAATCAAATGGAGCGTTGATGGACTGGGCGTTTTGCCTAGTTTGACGGCTCGCATGAGTGTGGGTTTGCTTTGTTTGTTTGCATTATTGTTTTTTTTCAAAAAACGTTTGCCTTTCACGCGCGTGGCTTGCCTCGCTTATCTTGCAGTTGCGGTGCAAATGTATGGCGCGATGGCAGCCGTTTATTGGGCGGCACAATTTATTCCTTCGGGTTGGATTTCAGTAATTAGTGGATTAGCTCCGTTAATGACCGCCATTTTAGCGGCGATTTGGCTCAAAGAACGCAGTTTAACGGCTGGAAAAATTCTCTCTTACGTTATGGGAATGGTTGGATTGTTTGTGATGTTTAGTTCAGCGGGGAAATTAAATTCAACGGCAGCATTCGGAATTGTTGGCGTATTAGGTTCTTTAGTTTTACAAGCAATTAGTGCGATTGGTATTAAAAGAGTGTGTTCACAACTGCCTGTTTTAACGCAAGTAACAGGTGGATTAGTTTTTTCGATGCCACTTTATTATTTAACGTGCGAGCTAGCACAAACCACAATGCCGTTACAATTTTCGTTAATTAGTTTTTTATCGATGCTTTATTTGGGAATAATTGCAACGCCGATGGGGTTTTTCTTGTATTACTTTTTGCTTTCAAAACGCTCGGCAACGCAAGTTGCGTTAGTTTCACTCGCGTCACCCGTTTTAGCACTTTGGCTAGGACATTCGGCTAATCATGAACCGATGACTTTACAAATTATCATTGGCACAACTTTAATTTTATTGGCTCTTGTTAGTCATAATCGTTGAAAACGTGTCACATCATGACGCGGCTTTAATTTTCAAATCCTTAAATTTATCTTCGTATTCCTTCACTTTGTCTTTCATCACAACTTTTAAAGGATGTGTATTATTGATAACGTCTATTATTTTGTCGGTTGAAAGCGTGGCGCGATTATCAATAAAAGCCTTTTCAATCGCTTCTTTCACAACACCTTCAATATCCGCACCTGAAAAGCCATCCGTTTTGTCCGCCAATTTTTTTAAATCAATTGCGGCGTGTTGATTTCGTTTTTTCAAATGAATGGAGAAGATATTTTCACGTTCTGCTTTGTTTGGAAAATCAACGTAAAAAATCTCGTCGAAACGTCCTTTGCGTAATAATTCTGGCGGCAAAGCTGAAATATCATTTGCTGTCGCTAACACAAAAACGGCATCTTTTTTGTCTTGCATCCACGTTAAAAAATAGCCAAATAAGCGTGTTGCCACTTCGGAATTGCCGTTACTGTTGCCCATGCCAACAAAGGCTTTTTCTAATTCATCGACCCACAAAATGCACGGGCTGACCGTTTCGGCAAGTTGCAACGCACGGCGCATATTGGATTCACTTTCGCCGACATATTTGCCCATCAACGAACCCACATCTAAACGCAATAACGGCAATTTGAATAATTCGGCGGTCGCTTTTGCGGTTAACGATTTCCCGCAACCTGGCATTCCGACAATCATCACGCCTTTGGGAGCTTCTACGCCAAAGGCTAACGCTTCGTTTAAATTGCTTAAAACGTGCGCTTTTTGTTCAAGCCATTTTTTTAAATTCGATAAACCACCCACATTTTCAAACGGTTCGCTGGCGGTAATCATTTCAAGCGTGCCTGATTTTTTGATGGTTTGTTCTTTTTCTTTCAAAACTAACGCCGCATCTTTACTGCTAATTTCGCCATCTTGTTGATAACAGCGAGTGAGTAATTGGGTGATTTCATGTTCGCTCAAACCACGAAATGCCAACGTTAAATCGTTTAAATCTTTGGCTGTGATGGGTTCTTCATCTAAATCAGCTTTTGTGGCGAATTCGTTAATGATTTCTTTAATCGCATTTTCATCGGGCAAAGGCAATTCAAATAACGTAATAAATTTTTCGAGTTCTGGCGGAATGCACGCTTGTGACGAAATTAAAATTACGGTCGCATTTGAATCGTTATCGTGCAAAATCTTTTGTGCTAAAGCTTTTAAACGCGCCACGACTAACGGATTTTCACGCATGGCTAAATGCGCGTCTTTAATGATTAAAAAATGATTGGTTAAATCGTCGCTCAACCAATTTTCTAACGTGTTGGCTAAATCTCGATAATCAAGCAACGGCTGTTTATGCTCAAAATTCACCATGCCACGCGCTAAATTCCATTCAAAAATTTTACGATTATTATGATTGTCATCGCTTGCGAGTTGGCGAATTAAATCATCTGCCTTTTGTTCTTCAAATGTCACTAAATACAAAATCGGATAATTCGATTCAACGTGAGCGCGGATGTTGATGTAGAGGTTTTCGGTGTTGTTCATTTGTTTTTTCTTAATTTTTTGAGGTTACAACCATAAATTTGAAATTTTCAAATTGGGATAGTCAAAATCACCAACATTTCTCGTGACTAAACATAAATCATGACGTATTGCTGTTGCGGCTAATAAGCTATCAATAGCAGGCAATGGACGATTAGCTTGAGCTTGTAATTTTCCCCAACAATCTGCTGTTTCAACATCTATATTTAACAACCGAGAATCAAACCATAATGGAATATCTTTTTCTAACCATATTAACAATGCGTTTTTACGTTGTCCGTCAGTCATTTTTTCAATGCCTTTGCGAATTTCACCCAATGTTAAAACGCTTAAATACAGAGAATCTGCCTCTTTTTCAGAAAACCAATTCACAACATTTTCATTTGGTTTAGGTCGTTTTAATTCCGAAATTACATTTGTGTCTAACAAATAATTCACAGTTCAATCTCACGACAAAATGAATTATCACGTTCAAAATCAACGTCTGCATTCATAAGGGGGGAATTCCGAATGAAATCCACAAAATTCGGATATTTTATTTTTTCAGCATTTGAAACAGTTTTTTGTGTTGAAAAAAACATAAAAGATTTAGATTCGTTGATTATTCGTTGTTCAACTTCTTTGATAATTTGCGCTAAACGTTCTTGTGGAAACGTATCGGGGACGTTAATGATTAGTTGCATGGTGATTCCTCGCGGATGTTGTTGTAGAAGTTTTCGGTGTTGTTCATTTGTTTTTTCTCAATGCTGTTTTAATAAAATTTCAAAACCAGCTTGTTCAAAGTGTTTATCTGCTGTAAATACAGTAGTAATTTGTTTTTCTCTAGCGAGAATGATGCTACTGCAATCAACTAAGCCCCATTCTTTATCTTCCATTTGTGTAAATAAATTAAGACTTTTTATCATTAGACTTTCATTGATTGGCACAACTGACCACATTTTTGATTTGTAAATGTTGTTAATTGTTTGCACAGCAGTGGCTCTAAACTTAATTCGACTAAACGCATTACAAAATTCCGCAATCACAAAATCACTGGTTACAAAATGGTTTTGATTTTTGACCAAATCTTTTTGCACTTGCCATGCAATATGATGAAAAGCATCTTGTTTGTTACCCAATGCAATGAGAGCGGCTGTATCGACAAAAACTGTGTTCATTTTTTATCAACACCATAAAGATAATGGTCATGATTTAATGCGAAATCTTCAATTTCCGTATCAACGCTCGGTAAATCAACATTTGGATTCATCCAAGGGTCATCATTCACAACAGTTTGTTTTTTAGAAAAACTCGCTAGTGATTTAGATTCGTTGATTATTCGTTGTTCAACTTCTTTGATAATTTGCGCTAAACGTTCTTGTGGCAACGTATCGGGGACGTTAATAATTAGTTGCATGGTGATTCCTCGCGGATGTTGATGTAGAGGTTTTCGGTGTTGGTCATGATGTTTTTTATTCAAAAATGGGTATGAGTTTTGCCAAGACTTCATTGATAATCGAAGCGGGAACACTTTCTAATTTACGCGCATTGCGAGAATTTAAGTCTAAAACACGAGGTTGATCACAACGAATAATGCCTGTCGTATTTATTCCAGAACCTGCGAGCGATACGGCAAATCCTGCTGTTCGCGCAAAATTTCCGCCGTTGGTGATTGGAACGACAATTGGCAATTTAGTTAATCGGTTAAATGCAAACGGCGACACAACTAAAACTGGACGTGTTCCTTGTTGTTCATATCCAAATGTTGGGTCAAGCGAAACCAAATAAATATCACCGCGTTCCATTACAACAACTCCGCGCCAACAGGTTTCATATCAAGCCATTCACGTTCCTGCGGGCTAATTTCAACAGTTTCATCACACTGCGCCAACAACTCGTCTAAGCTGTATTTTGGACGCTTTTGCGCTTCAATAATTAACCGTTCGCCTTCAACAGCAATGCCAACCGTCGCACCGATTTGTAAATGTAGAATATCAAGAAGAGCTGGCGGCACTGCTAACATTACCGAACCACCCACTTTACGAAGATTTGTCGAATACATAAATTGAAACCTTTTTTGGTTATATAAAAATATAATTCATGGTATCACTGGAAAAAATAAATTGATAACTCAATGGGAGCGCGGATGCTGATGTAGGGGGTTTCAGATAGTTTCAATATGCTTAAAGTTAATTTTTCGTGATGTAACTTTGTTTGTTTCAGTTTCACAAATTTCATTAACCGATTCTATAGCAGTATTAAGATTTTCTTTCATCTCTCTAATGTCGGTGTAAATTAGTTCATCTTCAATAATAGGTAGATTAAGTTTTAATGTATTAACAATCTCTTCAATACAGATTTTTAGTGATTTTGCTAACACTACAAAGCAGTATAAAAATTCTTCATGTTCTAATTCCTCAATTTTTGATTTTAATTCTTCATTTTTAGCTTTCAATTGCTCAACTTCTTCATCATTACAATTGTTTTGCTCAGAAATTGAAGGCTTGTAACTTTGTAGGATTTCACGCGCTTCATTTTCATCCATGTTTTTGCCGAAAATGTCACATAGATTTTTGAACAATTGCGCTTGATGTTCTTTTTCTGAAACAAGCAAGGCTTGAACTTTTTCAGCCTGTTCGTCTAAATTCCGAACCCGCAACCATTTTGCTAATTTGCCAGAATGAAAATGCGGGAATAATTCGGGTGTTAGGTTTTCTTTTAATTCATTTAATGTGAATACAGAGGTTGTCTCGTTGAGTTTTAAATTGAATTTAATGTCTTTCATGGTTTTCCTTTGAATATGTTTTAAGAAATCGCAACCGAATGCTCTTTGAGCCATTCTTTAAGCGCATCGTTTATTCGATTTTGCCAGTTTTGTCCTGTCGAACGAAAATAAGCGACGACTTCATTATCAATTTGCAATGAAATTTCTGTTTTATCGCTGTCATGAGATTTTTTTAACATTCCTGCTTGCATCTCTTCACGACTTAGCGGACGGTCGTCTTCGTCTTCACCATCCCAAACAAAATAACCCTCAACAGGTGGTGTTTTCATTGCATTTAAAATTTGTTGACGTTCAGTCAGATTCTTTTTCGAGCCATTCATAATAAACCTCTGATTCTGTTTTACTTGCATAACGAAAACTCACAATTCGAGTTAAGTTTTCACGTTCCAAATGTACTAAAGATAAAACTGCTAATTTATTCATCACATAAGAAAAAGATTGTGTCCGCATTTCATCATTACGAATGACATTAACATCAAGACGGTAACGCGAATTTAAAACACTGTCTGCATTCTCAAAATCAAGTCCATGTTTTTCAAGATTGATTTGTCGTTTGTTTTCATCCCAAATGTATTGGTTTTTCATTTTAATTAAGAGTTGGATTTT
>Ga0172367_10005425_pt1 | contig 15400 bp, 13 predicted proteins | sample Lak10m_FD_114542 | JGI IMG/M metagenome (GOLD analysis project Ga0172367, IMG submission 114542) | Freshwater microbial communities from Kabuno Bay, South-Kivu, Congo - kab_022012_10m | ecosystem: Environmental > Aquatic > Freshwater > Lake | place: Democratic Republic of the Congo: South-Kivu... | reverse complement strand
GCGCAGGCTCAGGTGACGCCGATTCATAGTGATGCGCCAAGTGCTGCTGGTATAGCAGATTCTGTAGCGAATCACGCGAAAATGCTTACTGTTGGGAAATTCTTAGCGATGAAGGACTAACATGAAAACAAAAGTTGTTCTGTCAAAAAGGTTCAAAGAGTCGATGCGTGTCAGTATTGACGACTCAAGTATTTCTGTTGACATGGAGCTTGACAGCTTTTTGAATAGCTTGGCTTCAGTTGTTTTGCCTCTTATCGTAAAGCAGGCTTCTGAAACTATCGGGAATCCATTGCTTCTTGCCACCAACGCTATGGCAACATCTAAATTAGAGACGATGAGTTTAGATCGATTTAAATCAGATTTGGTTGCGTCTTCAAAAATTGTTATATCTGAAATGAAGAATGCAACAATTGTGGCAGAATAGGTGTACAAATTGCGAACTAATGCAATAATGAACTTGTAAACGAATGACAGAAAACGATATTGCTTCTGCCGAGCTTACGCTTAAAAGCCTTAAAGAGATAAAGTTATCTCGCGGCTGGATGGCCATTAAGGATGCTATCAAAAATGATCTTCTTGATGCATGTCTACAGCTGGCGGACAACCCGATAATGACGGAGAAAGAGATTGATTTTCGTCGGGGAGCGATCTCTGCCGCAAGAAACTTCGTCAATGTGCTCGATCTTCTGATTGCAAGAACAGAAGGAGAGCTTCTCCTTGCTTCTGCTGAAAGGCAGACGCATTTCAACCTAGACGCTATGGCCAATCAGGAACCATTATGAACGACCAAGAACTCATCGCAAGTATCGCTGCAAAACAACTCGGCGCTCCTCCGGCGCAAGCAATTCAAAGCCCAGCGCCACAGGCAGCACAAGCGCCTGCTGCGCCTGCTGCGCCTGCTGCGCCTCCATCTCCACCTAAAGCCGACCAGTCTCCTACAAATATGGAGAAGGCTCAAGCCAAAGTTGCTCCAAATGATCCGTCAAAACAATCGGCGGAGTCTGTTATCAGCTTCTTGAATGTTGGCGGACGAGATTACACAGAAGACCAACTGAAGGGCACTCTTGGTCGATATAAAGAGCTCAACTACAAGTGGCAGACAAACAAGCCAACGCTAGATGTTATTGCTCAGATTATGGATTCTGCGAAGCAAGCTGGATATGACGCCAAGCCGGAAGAAATGGCTGGGTTAGTTGAAGCTGCCGTCAAGGCTTATGTCAAGAACCCACAAATGGGAGGACAAAAGAAGTCTGCTGAGCAAAAAGGTGGCGCTCAACAACCAATGAACTCAGGAGACTCGGAAGAGGATGCTGAGGGTTTTGGTAATCCTGATGCCTTATATGAGCAATGGGAGAAAGAGAACGCAGTAAAGCTACCTCCCGGCTTTAAAGAGACAGCCGCCACATCTAAAGCAATGTCCGCAAAAGTTGATCAGATGATGGCTATGTTTCAGAAAATGATGGAGAGTGGATTTGGTGGTCAATTGCAATCCAATCAAGCTCAGCAGCTGAACGGAGAAGCGCAACAACTGGTTCAAAAATCCCAAGCCATGCAGTCTGATGCAGCGCTAAAAATGGTATCTAACAATTTAAACAGCGCATTTGCTCAGGCTGGTGTGCAGCCTACTCCAGAGACACGCGGAGATTTTCGTCTATTTGCTGCACAGCGCGGGTATGACTTCTCTGACTTTATGGACCCTGACCTAGCCACGACTTTGGTCAACGACTACAAAGCCAACAAAGACGCCCCCGAAGTGATGCGTCTACGCGAGATGGCAAAGAAGCGGCAAGCATTTACTGGAATGGCGGCTGGTTCACCCGGCGCTGGAGCTCCTGTGGCTGCCACAGGAGACCCAATGCTTGCGGCTATGGTATCCAGCGCTATGGGTAAACGGAATATGTAGCGTATTTACATAACAGTAGATACTAGGCCCGCATAAAAAGCGGGCTTTTTTTTGCCTATTTTCGTGCAGCAAAGTTGTTTTAGTGGCAAATTAACGCAATGGCATCCGAAGCACGCTGCGGCTTATGTGAACGAGGCCAGCTTAGAGACACAGAACGTAATCGCTGAAGCGATTTGTGCTGATCGCTACCACTGACTTTTTTAATTTCACAAGGAATAATCATGGCAACCATTGCAGGACTTCGTGGTACTGGTCAATTTGATCAAGATACCCGCCCAACAAATTACCGCGAACTGTTTACTCTCATTGAGCCCAACGGAACCGCTCCCCTCAACGCATTGCTGTCTATGACGCAATCGGAATCTACGGATGACCCGAAGTTCAATCACTTCCGTGACGAACTCCCGGCTCGTGTGTTGACATCGAATGCAGTAGACACCAACGTTGCAACCACATTGACGATCACCAACACGTCAGATAGCCCGTTTGCGGTTGTCAATACGCTGTTGTTGAACACTCGAACCAACGAAGTTGTCCGGGCTACCGCAGCTGGCACTTCCACGACGATGATTGTGGCCCGTGGCGCAGCTGGTTCTACGGCTGCTGCAACACAAATCGGCGACAAATGGGTCATCATTGGCTCGGCAGACGTTGAAGGTGGCGGCAAGCCTGTGGCGGTATCGTTTGATCCGACTACGGACTTTAACTATACGCAAATCTTTAAGACTGGCGTATCGTTGACCAACACGCAACGCGCTACACGACTGCGTACCGGGGACAAAGAAGAGGAAATGGTGACTAAGGCGCTTAAACTGCACATGGCAGATATTGAGCGTGCTATGTTCTGGGGCCGCCGTTACGAAGAGAACGGTACTAGCGCTCAGCCTCGTCGCTTTACTGGCGGTCTGTTCAACATGATCACCAATGTGACTGATGCGGCTGCTGGGTTTACGACTGCCAACACGATCACTGAGAACGAGTTTGATCGTCTCTTGATTGAAACAATCTTTGCATGGGGCGGGAAACAAAAGCTGGCCATTTGCGGCCCGCGTGTTGTCTCCAATCTGCAAAAGATCGCCAAGTCGCGCTGGCAGCCGACCCAAGTTGAGGGTACATACGGCGTCTCCATGACCGGCTACAGCACGTTTGCTGGTGATTTGAATGTGATCATGCACCCCATGTTCCGCCAAGTCCCGGGCTTCGATAGCACCATGCTGGTTCTCGACTTGCCGTATGTCAAGTACCGCTACTTGGAAGGTCGTGACACCCAACTGAAGCGCGATATTCAAGCGCCTGATGCTGATGGTACTGAACACTACTACCTGACCGAGTGCGGTTTGGAGTTGCTGCAAGGCCGTCCGCACCAGATCATTAAGAACTGGCAAGCCGCCTGATCTTTTTGATGTAAGCGTCAAGGGCGGCGATGAGTCATCATGCCGCCCTATTTTTTAACCAAGTAGGAATCAATATGAGCGAAGAACAAGTCACCCAAGATACTGGTAAAAAAACACGGTCTAAGACGAATGTTCCTGACGGTAACAAGCTGTATGTGACTACAGGAAAGCATACCTATCCGATTGACATCCAGATTCGAGGCGAAATTATTTCTGGTCAATGGTCTGTTGGCGATGGTATTGTTGAGTTTGTTGTTCCAAATCGTCTTACTGAGTGGTTTGAGAAACACTATCACTTTGTGACCGGAAACATCGTAGCTGCGTAAGGCTGTCATGGTTACCAAGAAGTCAACATCACCGCAAATCGCAAACCCCTTCGCGCCTCTAGAACAGTTGGCGCTTCAGGCGTTACGCAGGTACGGAGAGATGTCGCCTTCAACAATGGATGCTGACACAATGCTTGACTTCATTGGGTACGGTAACTCCGTACTTGATGATGTCATGGCTCACCCATATTGGGATAAAGATGTCACGATACCTTACTACACGCATCAAACTGATGCCCGTCCAGTTCCAGACCATATCGTTTTGCAAGGCATTCTTTGCAGGTATGCAATGGATAAGGAGTCAAGCAAAGGGCCGACTTACGTTAATGAGTATTTTTTAAAACTCAATCAACTGCTGTCTCGACAAAAGTTTGGAGTTGGAGCGGAGTTTAGTATTCAGGCTAACGATGTTGTTGGAGGGGGTGTTTTGTGAAGGCTCGCATCTCCACGAAGCACAAGCCACGGCTATATAGCGGGTTCTCTGGAATCTCTACAGCTCGATCTGAGGTCTCGATGGAGAGGCCGGAAGCCCAGCCTCTCTCAGAGATTGACAATCTATATTGCAGCAGCAAGGGCTACATTACAAACGAGCCAAGCCTCGCTCCAATTGGAACGGAAATGGGGTACATCACGCATCTTCGTTATTTTGATGACGTGAATGATGTATCCGTTTATGCAATTAGAAACGGAACCGGCACATCTCTGAGATGCACTAATGGAGAAAGTAAGGCAGAGTCAATCTGGCCAGCAGGTGTATCTGTTGCGTCCGCATACCTAAACAGAACTCTCGTATTGGCTGCCGGTCAGAAAACGATGCGCCAATTCACTGGCGCGGAGTTCAAGGAGATTACATCTAGCGACATCGCTGGAGCTAGATATGTCTGTCAGGTATCAAACAGACTCATTGCCGCTGGATTTGACGACAATCCATGCGAGATAAAGATGTCTCGCGTCAATGACCCAATGCGGTTTGAGTCTGACGAACAGCCTGAAGACGCGTCCGTGTTAAAGGGAGCTCGTTTAAATATACAGAACCTGATTGGCTCAAGCGATCGTATACGCGGCTTGGCAAATTTTGAGACCAATAAGCTCGCTGTATTTACTGGAGATGCTGTATTGGTTTATGTGACCAATTCAGACTACACGTTATGGACTATTGACCTAAGTTCAACTGTCCGCTATGGCACTGTATCTCATAAAAGTATTGTGTCTGTTGGTGGAGACCTGTTCTTCTGCTCATCATCAGGCGTACATTCAATGCGTCGGTCAGCGGTAAACGGGTCAACAGTCTTCACAAGCAGCATGTCGGAAGACATTACCGAGTTGTATCAGTCATTGCTTGCGCAAGTGAGGAATAAGGACGACATCAGCGCGACCTTTGACCCGGTGGCTGGTAGAGTCCACATCTTTTTCCCGATAAATAATGTGCTCTCATATCGTCTTTCAGCCTCTGTTGCTGACGCGAGAACCGAGCAAGACATCACGAAAGTAATGTGGTCGCTAACAACATTTGGCGGCATGACGTGTGGAGATTATCAATCTGGTCGTTCGCTTATCGGCACGGTATCTGGGATTAAAGAGGCTGCTCCTTGGTATGCAACTGATGCTCGCAGGGGGCCGGGTTATGCCCGGTTCCCTACCCTGTGGCATAACGACATCTTTAACCCGAAAAGAAGTCTGCACATGGTACTGTATGCAGCTGGCGCAGGAGAGGTAACGGTTACGGCCAGTGATGAAACTGGTAGGGAATTGAGTGTAGTTACATTTGTATTGCCGAAATCAGATCAAGTTGACTATGCTGGAGTTCCATTGCAGCGTCAATTTATTAAACCTTTTAGCCACGAGTACATTGGATTAAGGTTAAAGATTAACATCAGTGCAAATTCACTGATTCGTATTTTTTCCATTGGTGTAAACACAAAAGAGGACTAACTATGGCTCGCATTCGTCAATACTTCGCAAGCCGTTACGGCTCACAAGAGGCTACATCTGGAGAATTTGAGAACATTATTCGTTACCTGAATTCAGCAGAATACGGAAATCAAACTGTCGCTGAACTCATGGGTAAGTTGTTCGATGACAATGGTGATGTCTCTCTTGGGATCAGTTTCAGGTTTGATCCGTCTACAGGCATTGAGTTCCAGCAGGATGCGGAATCACCGTGGGTAATGCTAGTTCCTGCTGATCAAATCCGTGGAGTTTCAGGATCGAATTTGGGTACTATAGAAGGGCCATTGCTTAGCAATAGGCAGACCTATGAAGCAACTGGCGGACAAGTTGACTTCTCGTATACAACGACAACGCAACTTGTAGACTTGATGGTATGGGTGAATGGTGTACTGGTCAGGACATCAGACTACTCATATTCGTCAGAAACAAGCACGTTGACCATGCTGTCGCCACCCGGCTTAGGGGCGATCGTAATGATTGCAACAATACGTTCAAATCCATCATCATCTTTTCTTCGTGTTGAGATTGACGCAGTTGCAGGACAGGCTGTATTCCCTTTCCCGCTAACAGAGTATGACGAAATCATCGTACTCAAAAACGGGATTTTGCAGCGAGAAGGCGGCGGGTTTGACTACGTCAAAAGCCCGTTCGTTGGAACCGTAACGATGACGGCTGCGCAAACAGCAGGCACGTTGATCACCATCATCCGCATCTCCAATACCAACATCAATGAAGTAGCTGGGTTGATGCTTGAAGACAGCTACTGTACCAACGGCATGATCAGGTTGGATCGAATCTCGATTGGCGACGAGGCTATTAGCCCGTCGAAAGTTGCAGGTTTGTCTGCTGCATTTTTGTCAAAACCAAGCGTAACAGTAGGCTCAATCACACCAGCCACAGCTTCTCCGGGTGACATGTGGGTTAACACGGCTGGCTCCGTTCCGTATCTTTTGTTCTACGACGGTGTTCGTTGGATTAACAGCTCTCCAAACGGGATGATTCCACTGCCGCTGTCGATTAACGCATTGCAATATGTGCGCTTAAACGCGACTGCTACAGCTCTGGAGTATGCAAATGTTGATCTCTCCAGCGTGCTATCAACATCAACACGAGGGGCGTCCAATGGTGTCGCTCCGCTTGATTCTTCAGGTCTCATTCCTACGACTTCTCTGCCTACGTTTGTGACGCGTAGCCCAATCTCCGGGATGAGAAGCGGAGCTATTGTCAACGGGACGTTCACTATCGCGCTAATGGAAGACAAGTATGTGGTGGACGGGATTACTCTCGCACTCTCGGCTGGAGAAGCAACCGTACAGTTGTCCATTGGAGGTAATCTGGTTGGGTCAACGGTAGGTGTAACAACGACGCCAACTCGGCTAGGAATTGCCAGTGTCAACATTGACGCATCTACTGTCCCGAAGGTTGTCTCTCTTGTAGTATCTGGCGCATCATCTGCTACAGACTTGGCCTATGTTGTTGGATGTTTGTTGGTGGGTGATTGATGGACATCCTTGGCCTTAAACGCAGTCTGCTTCCGTACTACGGTCTATTGACCACAGGAGACGGAGTTGGTGGCGCATCTGGAGCGACAGGTGCTCATGACCACGATAGCGGTAGTGATGTAGGAGGATCAAGAGGTGGGGATAGAGACCACGGCGGAGGAGGTGACCATACATCAACCTCTACACCAAGCTCTACACCAAGCAGTGACTCATCCACAGATACTCCGTCTCTTGGTTCCGGGTTAACAGTCAACTCACCATCATTCAGCGCTGACTACAGCTTAGCTCCAACTAACACACCGGGTATTGGATTGAATCCAGATACATCCCGCGTTACAGCTGGCATTGGATTGAACACAACTGGAACAGGGTATTCTGACAACACAGGTACTGTTAATGCACCAAATCCATATAGCTTATCAAAGGATGTTACATACGGTGATCTAGCCAACATGCAGGCTGCTGGGTACGGAGATCGAGAGGGGCTGAATGTCAATAATCCGACGCAAACTGTAGACCAACTTCTTGCCTCTAAATCAGTTGGCGATTTTTTGGGTGCAACTCTCCCTAACGTGGCTTTGGGAATGGCGACAGGAATGATGTCTCCGGCTCTGGCAACAGCACTTCGGATTGGTATCGCAGCACAGAATCATAGTTTGGGTGAAACAGCAGGTGGAATGATTGGCGCTCTCACTGGTAGCCCTGCAATCGGTTCCATTGGAGCAATGTTGGGTAGAAGCATTGATACAGGAAGGCCGGTTACTGCTAAAGATATTGCGGCAGTAGGATTTAAATCAGTCTCGCAAGAGATCGGAAAGCACATTGCAAAAGCAGGGTATAGCGTAGCTGGCCCGATTGGCGCAAAGGTCGCTGGAGTTGCTGCAAACAAGGCTTCATCTAGGGTTGGTCAATATATGGGTGCATATGACCAAAGAAGTAATGGCAAAGCAACTGGCAAAACAAATTCAACTACTGGCGGGAAACGCTAACTCAACACAAGAGGTATCAAGATGGCACTGACGCAAGCACAAGCACAAGCATTGATAGAGCAATCGATGATTAGCGGAGGATCTACCGCAACCTTCGATGCTAACGGTGGGTATGATGCCGTCCGCCAATTGGCCATGAGTGGAGGGTGGGGCGGAGGTAGTCCTACTGTCGGTAGTATTTTGAAATACGGAACAGTAGGTAACGCAGATGGTAGCGGCAATGGTTCGTATACCAGCGGAGGTGGACAGTTATTTGATCCAGCCACAGCGAGTGAGGCTGCTTTAGCCTACTCGAAAACACCAGAGGGAATCAAGTTACTCCAAGGGTACGATGGTGTTGCTGGGAACAATTATTACGATGAGGCTTTGAAGGCGGCTGCGTTAAGTCAAGACAATTTGGGGCTTACTCTTGATCAAGTGGATTGGAGCTCACCGGCAGAAGACACGTCTATCGGCTCGTCGTATGCAGCTTCTGCTCCTGCTACTCCTGCTGCCCCAACGGCTCACGCATATCGCAATAGCTACGGAGGTGGCCGTAATCGTGTGGTTGATTACAGGCAGCCTAACATGGATGCAGCATACTCAGCAGACGATTGGCTGATATGGGACACTCCTACAGACGAACCCGGAGGAAGCAATTTCAACTTCTCGCAACGGCCAGCTGCACCTAACGCAGGGGCAACAGGTTATGGAACAGGCGGCTCTCAGCAAGCCAATAGTGTTGCATGGGATTGGGAGGCTGACAACCAGTTGAATAACTACTCTGCTCCACAATCGTGGGATGCGCGAGCTAAATCTCGGAGTTCGTCAACTCCGTGGTTTTAACTATAGAGAATAAACATGTCAACAGATACAACTTCATCCGCGCCAGCCTTTGATTACGTCCGTGCTCTAAAGGCTGGTTATGATTTATGGAGAAACAATGTATCAGCAGGTTCAGCTAGAACGATTGCTGCGGATTCGTCGCGCAATTGGACGGATCAGATAAATCATACTCAAGCTGATCAAGCTGGCCTATCTGATTTCATTTCTTCGCTAGCGAAATCATTTAACGACTCTAAGTCTGTTGGTCGCCCGTCCAATGGGGTATCCTTTGCTCCAATTCAAAATGTTGGCGACACGGTTACGCCGTTTAAGAAAATCGCAGAAGATGACAGAGCAAACATGCTCGCATCCTACGCGCTGGCACAAGATGCAGCAGGGCGCAGGGTAAACATCAATGGTTACAACACCGATAATGTCCGTCAAGTAGCCGACCGAAAATACTCGTCTGCTGTTGGTGGTATTGATCGTGCCGCTACACTAGCTGCATCTCAAGGGTTTGCGAAAGCTCTGAGCGGAGGCATGGCTGACTCAACAGCGGCAGCAACACAAGCAAATACGTTATCAAGAGACTTTGCTGACCTTTATGCGAAGCTGCGTCAAGAAGCTGATACATCCGCATTAGCTGAGAATCAGGCTACTTACAAGAGCTATCTTGAGGGACAGAATGCACAGGTTGACCAAAACTCTCGTGTTGCTCAGGCGCTTAATCAAACATACGCTACCGCAGCTAACAAAGCTTCCAACGCTGACAGTCTTTATGCTAGCGCTAGCACAGCATCAGCAGCACGCGATCTGGATGCCGCCACGAAGACAGCCTACCGTGATCTTGATTTGCTGAAGTTACAAGATGCTTCAAGCATTTCATCTGGAGATCAGGATTCAAGGTTGCTGTCCAGCCTAGCAGGAATCTACGGGAACACCCAGAATACTCTGATTGATGCTCTTCATAAGCGCTATTCAACAGATGCTTCCAATGCGGTTGAAGCAACAAAGGGACAAGGTAGGGCTGAAGCAAACACAATTGACAGCATAATGTCTAATCCGGTCATTAGTGCTCTCGTAAAGAAAATTGGTAAGCCAGCAGAAGAGGCTATCTCCAAATTAGTTGATGCAGGTATCACGGCAGTAGGTGATATTTTTGATAAGCTTGTCGGTGACAATCCTGAAGAAGAGTATTATTTTGATGACTGGGCTAGTCCATCTGACGGAGGGGATGTGTCTACAACTCCTGTAGATAGCAACGACCAGTCTTCTAGTGAAGACCCGCTTTATTTTGATGACTGGGCTAGTCCATCTGATACAGAGGATGCATATCTGCCTCCTGTAGACGAAGAAGACCCTTGGTATCAGTTTTTGGTAACTAACTATGCCACTTAACACAAATGCAGCACCAGCCTACAGTGCTATATCAACGCAGGCATTCGACGATCAGACTGAAACGCTGAGAAACCGAAGGCTTGCTAATCGTGAGGCGATGCTTAAAGTAGAAAACGCTATGGCCGCAAATGGCCAAAAGATCGGAAGCGTCGAAGATTGGCTAACATTGGCACAACAAACACTTGGAAATTCCGCGTTTCTAAATAGCGGAGCTCCATCTGTTGATGCTGTCAATGTCATTCTCGCTAATCAAAACAAGGCTGCGGCTGCGGCTGCGGAGAAAGCTCGCAGAGAACAGTTCAAAGCTGACGAAGAAGAGCGTGCGTCTGTTGAGCAGATGATCAAAGCTAGATTCGCAAATGGGGATGACCCTGTATCTGTCTATGATCAAGCTCAAAAACTGTATGGAGTAGATGCAGTTAATAAGTTGCAGCCTAACTTTAAGTTTATGAAGTCTGAGGCTGAGAGGGATGGCATAAACCGTGGCATCCAATATGGCAACACGATGCTCGAGGATGTTGATGCATTCAATGAATTCAAACAAAACAATCCAAGCGTTCCAAAGTTTGAGTTGCTCGGTATGCAGAGGGCTGCCGAAAACAAAGAGCTAAAACGTAAAGCAGATATTGAAGCTATCGCAGCAAACGTTGGCTCAACGGGGCCGATCACAGCAGATGCAGCAGAATTTGAGATTCGGTCACGTATCACGCCTCTGTTTGGCAATAATGCAAATGCAGCCAAGGTTGAAAAACATGTCAAATCAGCAGTGCAGGTTGCTCTTGCAGCATCTCAGCGCAAGTTGATCGCATCTCAGCAAGATACGACAGAAGCTATTCGGAAAAGCATTGGGCAGAACTACGCTCAAGAACAACAATACATCTACAAACTTGACGAGATTGAGAGAGAACGCCTAGCAGCGTTGGCCGAGAAACGCAAAAAGGATGTGCTTGATGTACAAGCTAGGAACGTTGCTGTAGTAGAGGCAGCACTTGGAAAAACAGAAAAAGCTTCAGAAGAGGTCAAGAAAAAGAAGGCTGAAATTCTTAGCGCAATGAACTCATTTGCATTTACATCTGGAGATGCAAATCTGTATATTGACGCGATCATGAACAATGATGTAAAAGAAGCTGCGAAGATCAAGGCAAGAGCAGTACCTATCGAAGTGTATAAAGAGCAGGTCGATGGAGTAACTGGAATCATCACCAGCGCACATAAATTTACCGATGTTAATGATGCGTTTAATAAGCTCACTAGGCTTGGAATGTCTGCACAAGACATCTCCAGCATTGGTAGGGAGTACGCTAAGAATGCCGCATTGGTGAAAGACGTACCTGCACAGAAGACTCCACAGAAAAAGAAATCTCAGTCTAGCTTTGCTACTGATTTTATTTCTGCATTCGGAGCCACAAGCAGCCCGTATGACGTGATGCTTGACGACTCGTCTGTATCCGCATCCGTAGGATTACCATCTATTGCAGACGAGACTTCCGCTACTGCCAAGATGACTATGGATAGTCTGCTGAACGGCTTCAAGGCAAACGTTGTTGCGTTTATTGGAGATGCTGTTGATGCTCTCGACAGCAATGGATCAGTAGCAGCCGATCAGGAACAACTTCTTGCGTTCGCCAAGAGGACTGCTACTGAGCGTGCTGCCGCTTTTGTTTCTGGCCTTGGTCTTAGCAAAGAAGAGGCTGCTAAACGCACGGAACAGATTGCCACAGAGATTCTCAATGCCACTCCGGCACATGCACCAATATCCAAGAAGATGTCTCCAGCTGACATGTTCCGCAAAACAATTGAAGACCGCAATGCTAAGTTGCTTATGCCTCAAGGATCAGTACCTAATGCTCCTCAAGCGTATCCTACACAAGGCGCTAGTCAGCCTCCTTTTTAAATCAGGGCGCTGGCCAGCCCGACCAGCAGCCTGATGATTATCAGGGCAGGAAACAAGCATTTATCAACGCCATCTATGGCCAAGAATCAAGCTCAGGGAAAGTGGATACTAGGCACATAAATTCACACGGCGTTACCGGGCCTATGCAGGTTAAACAGAGTACGTTTGATTCCATGCGTAGGCTAGGCCAGATACCAGCTTGGGCTGACTTTAGTAATCCTGCGCATACAAAACGAGCTGGTGAGATTCTTGCGTCCAACCTCTTCGACAAATACAAAGGCAATGTTATGCAAGCAGCCGCAGCTTATTACGGAGGGGATAAAGCCGTAAGACCTGATGGAAGCATTGTTATATTTGGTGTTACCGATGATCCAAAAGCACCTAATACAATGGAGTACGCTACACAAATCAATGCTCGAATGCGCTCATAAAGTGCATTAGTTGTATATTAGTGCAACAATGCTACGGTACATTTACTGGAGCATTGTGCATGGCTAACTTTAATACCCTCATTGGCGGTAGTTCTGCCGCCCAACGTCTGATTGATCAGTCGAGAGAAGCTGGATCAATCTTCCCAGAAGCTAACTGGGATCAAGTCGGATCAGACGTAAAGCTCACAAATTTCCTACACCAAGCACTTGACCCTAATGGTAGTAAGTATGGTGGAGATACGTCAGCACTCAAAGATGACTTGTTGAATACCGTTACAACTCGCGGTTCATCTGCTATCTTGTCCCTTATCGACTGGGGAAATTCTCTTGGCGAAAGCCAACAAAAGAAACAGTTTCAAAATCTTGTTGGTCGCCTATACGAAAGCGCTCCAAACCGGCTGCTTTCAGGCAATCTTGGAGATGCGGCGCAAGCACTGGGAGCCGGTCTCCTTGGTGGAGCTGTTGTTGACGCCGCTCTTCTACCGTTAATCGCCCCAGTAAAAGGCGCTCTTGGAATCGGCATGGCTGCGGAAAAAGCCATCGGGAGAACTGCTCTTAATAAAGCTGCCTTAGCTTTATCCAGTGGTGGAGAAGGCGCTTTGAAAGCCGCAGAGAGCGGCTTAGTCAAAGACATGGCTTGGAATACAGCCAAGTTGTCTGCCAAAGAGAACGCGGTTGAGGAAGGCATCATTGGCGGCATTGGCGATATTGGCCAACAGAACGCAGCAATGAACCGGGAGTTGCAAGATGGTTATAGCCTGACGCAAGCTGGTCTCAACACAGTTGGAAGTGCCGCTATCGGTGGCGCTCTTGGAGCTGCCGTTGGTGGTGTTCGTGGCTTCATGGGTGGAAAGAAAGAAATTGCCCAAGGTGGTATTCAGGATCAAGTTCTGAAGAATGCGATCGCAGAGAAACAAAAAGCAGATGCATTGCTTGCTTCAGAGAAAGAGGCCAAGCTCAAACAGCAAGAAGAACAAGGTGGGAGTATCGATCCTAACTTTGTATCGCTTGCAGACGCATGGCGCAATGTTGCTGGGAACATTGCGGACTCAGCTGATGAGGTAAGTAGGTTTACTAACCTTGTCACCGCTGGCTACGAGAAATCGGCGTACACGCCTGCCCAGCTTGGAGCAATCCGAAACGCCTTGACAAATTTCCGTGGTTCTCCAGAGCTGTCTGAATCTTTAAAAGCTCAAGCAAACTCGCTGCGTGCCGCCGCTCCAGACGGTACTCCAGCTAAACCAGAAGCTGTCGCTAAAGCGTTCGAGCTTGAGCAGCAAGCAACTCGATACGAGAGTGTTGTCAAATATCTAGACAGCCTCGATCTGGCTGCGTCAGATTCCATTATGAAGAATGGAGACATTAGCCCCGATCTTGTTCGTGGTCTCTCTGAACTCGATCCAGCCTTGGCTAAAGCGCTTGCAGTTGAGCCTGATCCAACTACCTCTACAGTAACTACCACATCAAAGCCAGATGGTGTAACGACACAGAAAGTATCTGTTGCGTCTAGTGCTGCTCCAAGCGCCGCTACTACAACAGTGGCCAATAAAGTTCTCACTGATACGCCTGCTGGCACCGCTCCACCGGCTATCAAACAGACTGAATCTGTGCTGCCTACAGCAAGCGATGCAACAGCTGTGTCTACAGCTGACGCAGCAGCACAAGCTACACAAACACCACAAGCAGTAGCGCAAGGTATCCAGACTACAGCGCCTGCGACAGCAGTGCAGCAGCCAGCTCAGGTGGTAGAGAAAGCAAATCTATCAACTGAGACGCAAGGCGCTAGCGAAAACATTGCTCAGCAAGCTACAGAACAAGCGCCTGCAACTACTTCCGAGACTCCTGTAGTACAGGACGGGTCACCTGCTGGCGCTGCTGTGACCCCAGAAGCAAAAACAGCAACATCTGAAAATGTTGACCAGCTTGGCGCAGCCAAGGTGAATGCAGCAGAGGATGGGACTGTAGTTAAAGAAGCATCTGTGGATGCTGTTACGCCAGAAGAACAGAAGCGTATTAACGAACTCGAAGAGTCAATGGCCGCCAGCACCGCTGCCATTGATTACGCGAACACCAAGCTGGAGATGAAGCAGCAGCGTGAAGATGCTGTCAATGTATTGGAGGCAGCTCTTAAAGACATCGGTACTGAGCAGGCGAAACTCGAAGGCAAGCTGAAACTGACTGCCGCAGAGAAGACTGGTATCGTCAAGAAGGCTCTGGACAAGGCCAAGCAAGAGAACCCAGACTTGGCCCCGCTGTTCGATTACCTTGATGCGTCGAAGATGACGACGGCCAAGGGAATTGCAGAGGCCCGCGTCACGCTCGAAGAGGTCGCTCTTCAATCCATCGACTTCACGTACGCCAAGGTCATCTCTGAAATCCTGCCTGACCCGACGAACGTCAACGACTTTGCTGACGTTGTGCGGGCGATGCTGCGTGGCCCTGTTGCAGAGGATGCGGCTCGCATGATCGAGAGCTATCGCAAGATGGTTCACAACGCGCTCTATGATCGCATCGCAGCAGTTGGCATCAAAAACGTGTCGGATGACAAGGTGCTTGGCCCGGCGTGGAGAAGGCTAGTTGGCGGGTTCGATCCGAAGAAGAAGAGTGAGATCACACGCAACATCAACGATGTCATTGTTGATGCAGCCAAGAGCTTCAGCATTCGTGACAAGGACTCCGGCATCTACATCCAGAAAGCAACGGAGACATTGCGCGACTTCTACAACCAGCTCAAGACCGCTCTTGATCAATCGGACATCCCGATCGACGACATGTTCATCCAGCGTGCTCTTGAGGCGCGTGCGAAAAG